>ERZ1740065.570-NODE-570-length-20155-cov-12.501095_pt1 | contig 20155 bp, 19 predicted proteins | sample MGYA00581738_ERZ1740065 | MGnify/ENA primary metagenome ERZ1740065 (study PRJEB43018, sample SAMN04849749) | marine metagenome | isolation source: floating plastic debris | place: Pacific Ocean | collected 2008-09-01 | study: EMG produced TPA metagenomics...
CTCCCTCCCATCCCAACTGCGTAAAGCAGAAGCACATGACTGTATTACTGCAATAGATGTTGGTATTGTAAGCCAATCTCTGAGTCTATGTAGCTTGTGTCCTATATGCTGTCCGGAGGTGCTGACAGAAATAGAATTTCAGCAGCCGTTATCGTGGCAGCGCGAGAAGCCGCCGCTGATGTACCAGTAGCCGATTAGCTGAGTCAATACAATCCCTTGTATTTACCAGAATGAAGCATGGTGGATACAGTGGCTCCGTTATCAGCGCCGAGATACGAGCACTCGCTGTTCAAACATGACTGCACATGGCAGTGATAGCTGATAGGCGTATTGTCACCATCTTCTTTCTCTCTTTAGCCTCTGTACGTGGCCAACGCAGGGGGGATAATCGCCATGCGACTGACTCATACGGGAGAGGATGGCTTTATGCTGTATATCCCAGCCGAGGTAACTACTGCTAATCCCATTATCAGCAGTTTGCACTGGTGAAGGTTTCATCATCACCAACTGTATAAATCCTGCCAATGTAAACTACTAGTAATTAATATCTGGCACACCGAGGCGAGGTAAATACATTCAAAAGTTCACGACACTGGGGGCTTGACGTATTGACATCACATGGCACTGTGACGACATGCTAGCGGTATTTACAACTAAACGGCTCTCTCTCTCTCTCTCTGGGGTCATTGCAGTACGCCCTGCATGTGTACGATGCATTGATGGACGTGGGCGCGGACTACGGCATTAGGAACGCAGGCTACTACGCCCTCAGATCACTGAGAACAGAGAAGTTCTTTGCGTTCTGGGGCACTGACCTGAACTCGTCAGTGACTCCCCTCGAATGTGGCAGGGACCAGAGAGTAAAGTTTACAGTAAGTTCCCAACTATACCCGGGCCCCATTCATAGAATCCCTACTCAAGTACATCAGGATCACTCTCTGTGAAACAGTGTAAGATACCAGCTTGTAAATACTGCAAGCCGCAATGCTTGAATCGTAATCCCTGGCAGCTTTCAACGGGCCATTTATTGAAAAGCAAACCTGACAAAGTTATAATGAAATCCACGGTAATGCAGACTCAGTAGTGATCAGTAGCTGGCCTCCTATAAGCTTGCGGTTTAAGCCCTGCAGTTCAATGAGCTGCTGCTACCACTGGGCTTATGTTCTAAGCTTGTCGGCTATAGTAACTTTCTGGTAGCCCGAAATAGCATTCTACGTGAGATTTTAAGTTATTTCATGTACCGCTTGAAAAACTTGGCACAGCGCTCGCCTCTGTTGTTGTTCCGCAACGTGACAAGTATTTTGTTGTTGTTTTCTACCACCATATTATTATTTTGCACGCAGCCCAATAGTGGAGAAATCGGTTGTACTACTGCAGGCGGCAGTCTGTCGTAACAGAGCGGCTCTGGGAGGCGGGTCTTGTTTACATGCGACAGCTGATCAGTACAAACGTTGAACCTGTGCCAAACCGCAGTTTACTAGTATTCTCTACCCTAGCAGTGGCTCTGCTGCTAAACCAGATATTCTGTGGTCTGCTAATCAAATTAACTGGGGGCTGCCCTTGCTAGTTCCAGCTGTACTATCTATGAAACGTGTCACATGCTTATATCAGTCTGAGTCATATGTTGGCGCTCTGGTCGTCTTCTGACAAAGAGTACTACTCGCTGATCACATGCCTTCAATTTCAACTTGTAGACAGGGATCGATTTCCTTGGCAGGTCCGCTCTGCTCAAGCAGAAGACGGAGGGTATCAAGAAGAAGTTCGTCATGTTTACGCTGGACGGTCATGATGAAGATCGAGACAACTTTCCTTGGAAGGGTGAACCTATCCTCAGGAATGGTCAATATGTTGGAAACGTGACGTGCAGCACGTACGGATACACGCTGAAGCAGATCGTCTGTCTTGGTTTCATCAGTAACGGCTCTGATTCAGATCAGCCAATCACTGTCGACTATATATCGGACAAGGATGCTCATTATGAGATAGTCATAGGGGACAGACGATACCCGGCCCATGCCTCTGCCTACCCGCCGAAGATCGAGGCTACAAATCTTGGCTTCTACTTGCCTAGAAGTGTTTCAATATAATGTACGGCACAGACACAGTAATCTCTCCTACGCTGTCAAACATCCATTGCACTGATGCGGATTTCGTAGATACAACATTTGTCAGTCATTTTCTATTTATATATTTCTTGATGGTGATGATGTTAATAATAAAATAGTAGAATCGTCTTTGGCACCCGAGGTATAGGAAAGTAACATGTCACCATGGAAACATGATGCGATGTATCATCAAAATATAACTTGAACTCCTTCAATTTAACATGCAATGGAGCGTTAAGATCATACTAATGTCATAGAAATGTAGTACATGGAATTCTGTAAGTGCATAGTTGAGAGTAGCAGAATACTCTGGTGATTGCAGGTGGTTGCAGGCAATTCATGGCGCTGAACAAGGCGCGCCAATAACAAGTAAAGAATAAGTAAGGTCCATCGGCTACTGACGCTGTATCCAGTAGATGTATGAGCAGTCCAGTATATGAATATGCGTATGTTGTGGATTGTATGGTATACAGAACCAGCATAAGCAGCGGTCTGTCTCTAATACAGAAGGTTAATAGTTGCGATTGCATTGATCTCCATTGAGTAGGTTTCCACCATGACTGTAGCCCGGCACCATTAGCTCTCGGGCAGGAATACTGCTGCAGGCGAGAGTTTACAGCACTTCGCGTTTGAACACCTTGTACATGCCATCTTGATTGGATGAGGTAGGGCTGCATTCTGGCGGGGTCTCTTGGCCATTGGATACTGTACTCTGGTTCATTGGTACCGAGTGCATGTCCGCCATACACATCATAGGCGATACGAGCCTCTGAGACGCAGCCGTGGGTAGAGCTGGCGACGGCAGAGTGGCAGTGGTAGCAGCTGCTGGAGAGCTGCTTGCAGCAGGCGTGTTTGATAACGATAAGTCCATTGCTGTACCTACAAGAATTATCAATGAAATGAGAGCATGAGAGAATGCATTATCTAGCAAACATAGAATTCTTATGCACAGCTAGCTATGCTGAGGCGTTATTAGTAGAAACACTGTCAGCAACAGAGTAGCGAGGCAAGCTCTGCTCCTCTGTTGCAGATGTATTTGTCAGCACTCAGATGCTGCTGCGAGCACAGACTAGAGAAGGTGAGTATTGACTGACAGATAGTGTCATGCTGCCTACAGACTGCGAGTGAGTGCGATAGTAGTAATTAGTAGACCCTCTACCGACTTGTGAGTGACTAGTGAGTGTGTCAGTGAACATTGAGTGAACGGTTGGGTGAGGAAGGGAAGCCGTGCGTCGCACCACCACCACCACCACCACCGGAGAGTGAGCAGGGACAGAAGCTGTGCTGACCTGTCGATCAGTTGATAACGGACTGATGCGCTGCAGCGTGACGGGATGACATTGGCAGCAATGGACAGCTAATATGATATCAGTTAGCATCTATATCTGCTAGAGAGGCGTCAGTCGTGAGGTCGGTGGGAGAGTCTGGTGGCGACAACCCTGAGTGAAATACATGCTCACTATCAGTCCTCTTACTGGCTTTCAGCAGCTAACATGTTACACCCAGTGGGGGATGGACCCAGTGGGGGATGGACCCAGTAGGGATGGACCCAGTGGGGGCGGGCCATAGTGTGGCTGATGGTGTCTCGATAATCCACAAAATTGACAGTAGAGACAGCAGAGGTAGTAGAGGCGGAACTTATATGGCTATCATTAGGACATCTTATGTGAATTGGGCACATGCGTGTGACACTGCACATGCATATGATCGCAAACACCCAGGTAGCAGAGCCTCAATATGAGAGCCTCACCTCCAAGTAGCATTTCCTGCAGCAGATTGTCAATTCTGGTCTGACCAAACAGCTTCACAAACTGTACTTGCTCTATGAGCAGCCAGGAACAGCTTTGAAGGGCTGGCAGTATGAGTAGCATCTCTCCAAACCTGTATACAAAATCAGACAGTCATATATCCAGTGTACGTCTGCGAGTCTACTAGTGAGTGGGTGAGCGAGTGAGTGAGAGAGAGAGGGATGCTAGCGAGAGAGTGAGAGAGTGACTTAGTGTGTGAGTGTGTGAGTGAGTGAGTGAGTGAGTGAGGGAGTGAGTGTGTTTGCGAGTGAGTGCTCTTGGGTTGTCAGCTTCAGAGTGTGTGAGTGAGCGAGTGAGGCAGCGAGTGAGCGAGCGAGTGTGCGAGTCAGTGAGTGAGTGAGCGTCGTCTGCTAGCGAGACTGACCTGCCGCGACTTTCATACTGTCTGTCATTGATGTAGTCTTCCAGATTGAGTTGGATCTGGTATCTGATTGCCTTTATCCTCTGAGGATCACTCAAGCCTTTGACATCTACAAAAAGAGATACAAAAATCTTCACTGTAAGACAGCTACTCGCTACAGCTAGTGGCACGAAGTCCAAGGATGGACAGCCAGCTGACCTGGGTCAAAGAAGATGATGGCTTTAAGACAAGCTAGCTCTGAATCATCAACGTGGGTATCCTTCAGAGGTTTCACCACCTCATCTAGTACCTTGTTGGCCACACGGCTGATATCTGGAGACTGGCAGTCTCTCGGTATGACGAAATCATTGCCGAGCAGCAGCATGTCAGCGATTGGCATCGACCGTCGCGCGACACCGAGCAGCAAGTGCTCGCCAGCGTGAGCTCTGAGCAGCGCCACCTGTGCAATAAAGGAGTAGAGTAAGAGCGCTGATCCAGTCAGTCACATGGGACTGTCAACGGTAGCAGACGGACCTGGTCATCTAGTGTCAGGTCGCAGAAGACAGGAATAAACTTTGCCCACTCCACGAGGATCAGTAACTGCTTGCTCATCGACTCGACCACGTCTTCCACAGACGCGATTCTCTTCTGAGAGAAGTCTATGCTGCCGGGTATGGGGGAGGGCAACTACAAACAGCACAAAGTGTGACTAGAATCAGGCAGAACGAGCGCGGGCACGCCGAGTTACACAATCGATAGCAACACTAGTTTGCCTAATATGGCAGACGGGACACAGCGAGTGACATGGATAAGATAGTGAAATGGTAAGATATGGCCAGGGTAGCGTATCCAGGTCGTAAAGCAGATATCATCACTCCTCAGCGCTAACTGCGCTGCTAACCAGCCCTGCCACGTGATTTGGACAGCAGCCAAATATTCAGCAGCTGATCTCTCTCTCTCTCTCTTGCTGCGGCTGCAGTGATCGAGATTGGGACACATGCAGCTGATACTTGCTGCCTACTGGGGGGGCCTATTTCAGGGGCAGCGGTATAAACAGGTCAATTCTGATGTCGGCGGTGTCGGTGTGTACTCGAATGTTTCACGCTGTCCAAATATGACAAAATGTGTGTGTTGGCAGAGGAGAGAGGCATTGTCGGGGCAGACATAGCCAATGAGTGACTCTGACTAAACGGCAAAGCGGCTGAGTACAGCCGACTCACCTGACTTACTTGTCGTGACATCATTTCGGCGTTGAGCAGTACGCTGACTGACAGCGAGTTGTTATGTACCACATCGTCATAGCTTGTACGGCGCACACTGATTCTATCCCTCTCGTTCTGTACGGCTGCAAGACAAGGAACGCGTGTCAGCGGCAGAGGCGAAAACAAGTCTGACACGTGACAATGTATGCAACCTCCCTCTGCTGCTTCTTATCATATACATCCCTTTATTGCCTCTCACAAAAGCGTCCCTTCATTGCCTCTTTACACTGGTTTCCATAGGGTTTCCCATAGGACTTAAATTTACGTACCTTCTTTCCTCATTCCTGCCCTGAAACACTTGCGCAACCGACAGTAGCGACACTGATTCCGTTTGTCCTTATCCACGATACACTGTCTGTTGAAGCGGCATTGGTAGACATGGTTCTTTCGCACACTGCGCCTAGATCATAGAGATGAAGTTGTGAGAAATGCGGGAATGGGAGAAGAGGCGGACAGAGATAGGAAAAGGGAGGGAGACGAGGACAGGGAGAGGAAGAGAGAGGGATAACGAAGGAGAAAGAGGGATGGGAATAGAAAGGGAGAGGGGGAGAGGAAGAGAGGGGAGGAGAACAGAGAGAGGGAGGAGGAAAAGGAGAAAGATGGATGGAAATAGAGAGGGAGCAAGAGAGAAGAGAGAAGGAGAGAGAAGAAGAGGAAACTACCTGAAGAATCCTTTGCAGCCATCACAGCTGGCGGCGCCGTAATGCCGTCCCGTGGCTCTGTCCCCACAGATGTTGCAGACTTGAGAGGAGATGCCGTGGGCTCCTACGCCTCCAGTACCATCGCTGGTATCACTGTTCACATCTCCAGCTGGACAAATAGAGAGTGTGATTGGTTAGAGGAAACCAGACAGGCTCAGTTCGCTAGAACCAGAAATGACCAGCAGGCGGCTCGCAAGTTTTCCCTGATGAAGAAAACAGAAAACAGAGGACTAGGCCAGTGGTAGCCCGCTATTGGCTGAGGTCCAATAATGCATGTATTCGCCATGGCAACTGGTTTAGTATTTCCCAACTCGGTAAGAAGGAGCAATCAGCTGATTAGGAGGTAGGGTTTTAGTCAGTTTCCTCCATCGTTATTGAGTTCAACAGGATGTAAACAACACCGATGCCAAAACATGCAGCTGTTCATACGAACACGTCTCTAGTCTCGTGGCTAGTCTCGGCTGGGCCCACACAAAATGGGCACCACCCCCTTGATCAACATCAACAACAACACAATCACTGAACAACAAACGTTACGCGATACATTATTACTAACAGCCAGTATCTAACTAGAGGTCAGCCCGGAGTCAAACCAATCTCGGTGATATTATCATATCGAAGAATCCCGCCTTAAAACAGAGATTGTTTGTTTGCCAGCATGTGCCATCATTATTATCTATGTTTCATACTATCATATCTCGGCATTGCTTACAATCTAAGATGGTGAACAGGACCAAGAAAATATTTGTTGTCTTTTGCCCACGCCTGCCATATTACAACACTTCTCTGATTGACAGTCGGTTTGTAAGCTACGACCATTTCAGTGATGAGAACGTTATACACACACCGCTGCCACCACTGCTGCCGCCGCCGCTGCCCAGTGATGTGTATAAGGTCAGCAGGTTACTGCAGATATGTAAACTGTTTTCAACACATCATTAGATTGAGCAAAATCAACTAGCTGTACAAGCAGATTCCTCCTTCAAAACATCTTACTTCCACCTAGCGAACTATCTGTCTCGGCTAGTAGCAGTTAGGCAATACTTCACAAGCCAGATAATTTCGCGTCTCATTTCATGTGCACACGAATGTGAAAGCGATGTAGACTGCATGATGGACAGAAACATTATGATGGAAAGGGGCAGAAGAGGTGGAGACGCAAGTAGAAATGGAGGTAGATATGGAGATGTAGGTAGAAATGTAGGTAGAGGGGTGAGTCAACACTTACGACTGTAATATCCACCCATGACTTCGTTGGGTGAATACATGCTGTATTCCTCGTAGCCGTTAGCCGCGCAGCCATACAGTGCGGCTGTCATCATTGAACAGCTAGAAACAAATGGCGGCTCGACAGGCTGAGTGAGCATGTCCATGGATTGGCGGTGCGACGATTAAATGTATACAAGTGATTGCTATATTTGCAGAGCTCAAGAAATCCAAACTTGCCTCGCCAGATCTGTACGCTGTTATGACCACCCAGCGCTATCAGTTTGGGCAAAGCCACATGTGCTGAGCACAGATAACCTACCCAGAATGCACCACGGCTACGCTACCCTGGTTACAGGAGCATGAATAGGAGTGAATCACGGGTCATATGACCGAGATGAACTAAACAATGTCAGCGGAGGCATGCCGTGAACTGACTTATCTGTGATGTGATGAGCGTTTCATCTGATGGTTGCTGATAAATACACAGGAGCCACTGACAAACAAATGGACGACACACACAGCAGTGATTTCAATCATCTGACAAGCCACACACTATTTTGCTCAAATTCAGCTATGAGTCACACCTCAGCCACGAAGTCACTTTACTTCAACCTCAGAGATTTCAACAACAGCAGCAGCCGCACCTGACATCGATGGCAGCGCAATAACAGTATAGCTAATGCAGGATGTCTGTCCATGTACTCATTGACACTTCAGAAACAAACAAGTTTTCAGCTCAAAACCTGTCTACACAGCTATGATTCTGCAGCAGGGCTTCGACTGTTGACTGTTGGCCACCTCCGCTTGTCTGAAACCACGTCTGCCTACTAGACGACTCATGTACCAATCTTTATGGCACATGTTGACATATTTTCATGAACATAACTCACAACTCAAACTTTGCAGCGTGGCTCGCGGCTCCCAACTGACAGACCCGATAATAGATGTTGCCATTAGACAAACTCAGCAAGATTGAAATACCTGGAACAGTGAGCAGCTTGTCTTCATCTATATCCACGAGGGCGGCAATACTGTAGTGCGAGGTCATAGTCCCTAATACCGCTACTCAAACAGCTGAGACCTTCGTTCAAAGTACACCCGGTGAGCGGCACGAGTAAAATGAAGTCACTCTATTAGTACCTGGATACGAATTACAGTCGCTGCCAGTAACGGAGCGCTGCTCTTATCTTTATTTGCTTAAAATTTTCAAACATACGTGGAGAGCTATCATGGCCGGTAGAGAGGTGATAAAAGGGTTTGGTGGAGAAGGAGGATAAGTGGTAGTGGTATCTGTGCCTAGCACTATCAATCGCTGACAAACATTATCATATCAGTGTCCTTGCTTTGAATCAAACGCTCGAGTTCCATCGAAGTATCACAGTTACAATAAATCCACACATTGAGTATGTAGTGATGAATATGAAGTACTAGGAGTTTAGTGGGTATCTATACGTTAAAAGAAGGAGGTGAGAGAGAGCTGATAAGTTTGGGGAACAACGTGGCCGGCCTATCAATCAATATGGTGGCAGCATTGCATCACAAGAAGCTTATCTAATCTACTGATACACGCCGGTACATTCTGAAACTGAGGCAATCATATCTTGGATGGGTTACACTGACGCAAGATTCTCAAGTGCTCATAAAGTTGAATTACAGGCCACCAGGTTTATTTCGGTTGACAACATGCTACTGGAACAAAGATTTGACCCAAACAGATAAGTTGGGCTTACCTTCAGCCCCAGTCACAGATGTTAGGTCTTCAGCCTCACTCTTTGAAGAATCTGAGAGGCCATTTTGCTCAGTGTCATTTGTAGCCATTGTCAGTGCAGAAAAAGAATGCACGATAAGGCAATCTGCTGAAATAGAGGGGGAAAATTAAATATGCTGGACAGAGTTTTTGGAGCTGCTTCAAAATCAAGCACTTGCATCCAATCACAGAGGCATGCAAAATTATGATTCCAATTTTCTAATCAATAATATGACGGATGAAAGTTTCGTTTTTAGTGGTTGGCAAGAGTAGGGTAAGAGAAATATTATTCGAAGTCGATCGGAAACAGTAGAAACGTGATTACATTACAATTATATCATACGAGAGACGACAAGTAAAGAGGGCGAAAGATTTCCTTGTGCGTATTTCATACCAACTTAAGATGACTGCCACAGCTTTAGAGCACTGTAATAGCGTTGCTTTCCTCATAAATAAGTAAACGCAGTTTCAATTTCTTTTTCGTAAACGTAAACGTGCACCCTCGTTGCCTTCCTGAAGCGAGACCGTGACCAACCAAACTTCGATATAGGTCAAGGACGTTATCGACATGCGAGACTAAGGCAGGAGTTGTCTGCTCTTCACTATCGTCCTCGATAATGGGTCACCATGGAATGGAACGCAACCAGGTGTTTTAGGCACGGGAGATAGTTGAAAAGTACCATCTATACGTATGTACATTTAGTTACACATATACGTTTGTCAATAAAGAGAGTAGTGATGAGTATATCTTACAATTGTATTCTACATATACAGCAAATAGTAGACACATTGAATCGTCACAATAACGTTTTATGAAATCGATGAAGGAATTGAAATTCGAAAAGTAATGGTATGACTTCAGAGACAATGTCTTGCTACGGCTTGAGCTCCAAGACACAGATCTATCGGATTCTGTTTATTGTTTGCTCAGTTCTTCTTTCCCGCTTTCGGCTTCTTCATACCGGCAACAACATTCTTCTGATTGCCGAGAGTTCCTTTCTTATTGCGGCTCGACTATAAATAAGTATAACATTACAGTACTAATTTAAGATGACCTCACTTCCTTACACACGTGTCTTATAGTCGAGGTAATACCTCATTTTCTTACACACATGTCGTATAATTGAGGGAATACAGTAAGAGTACGAGCAGCAATATGGCGTCAATGTCACAATGTATCGTAGATATACATGTACTTAAGCAAGTAAATGCCATCACCAGTTATGCCAGCTGTGTGCCATGCTAACAGGTGTCACAGATTCTACTCACCTTTTTCGATGACTTCTTACGAAGGCGTTTCTTCAGTTTGGGCACCTTGCTGATATTTCTGTCCTTGAGGACACGGTACACCCGGACAAGCCAGTGTTCAGTCGTGTACGCCTCTTCTAAATGCTCCAGCTTGATATTTTTGTTGCCGATCTCAACGTTTCGAGTTCGGTCGAATCCAGGAGGTGAGCGGAAATCCAACTAAAACAGGAACTACAGCTGCGCAAAAATAGCAGGGCCATGTCTGTATTCCATGACTTCATTTCTACCCCTGCGCAAGTATCTTACGTAATAGAGAACAATATCATGATTTTACGGTGGTGGATGATCCTTAAGTCATTGCCAACCAAGTCCAACACATGATAGCAAAACAGTAGATATATGATTTCATATTGTCACACTCCCTGGTTGAAAATCCTCGGCAAGTGAGAGATACTATGAATGCAATAGCAAGCCTCATCCACCCACCTCCGCACACGACAATGTAACTGACAGACTAGATGATGAGACATTGTGTCACACTCTTGTTTGACAACTAACACCAGCCAACACCCACCTGCAATGCTAAGTTTTTGACTTATTTGCATGGCACTGATCCACATCCAATGTTTCTAACTCCTTCATAACACACAACTATTATTTGATTTAACGATGTATTTCTTTACGTCAGAACAGGTCTCAGTCTCAGGCCAAGTGTCAGCTCTGACTGCAGACCACAGAGAGCAATGGAGACACGGCCCAGTGAGATGAGTGAGAGGAGAGCGATGTGTCAGTTGCGTACCTGCACTTCACCGAAGCGGTAGTAGCAGAGCTTGTACATGAGGCAGTTAAGTAGAGTCTTCGAACCGCCAGCATCTACCCGGAACTCTCCATTCGGTGTGAAGTAGTTGCTCTCCTGTAACACAACCATCCCATTTAATTCAGCTATTTGTACAACACTGACACTCAATTCATATCAAACTCAGAGTTGTCTTCCCTTGTGGTACTAGGCTAGCCATGCAAACAGTGTTCATGACGGCGTGTGGACGGTTGACAAAGCGATGTATAACAAAGGTGCTGGGAGCTTACGTAGTTCATATAATATTTGCATAGTGAAAAACATATTCGGGATGAAAATTTTTGTAGAACACTATACATATTTCCACCATTAATTTACTGAGTGCCAGTGTGCTATAAAAAGGCTGCAATTTTAACTTTTTTTAAAGCTACTCATGTGGTTAAAATGCGGCATTTGTGATTTTCCTGACTAATACCGGCACGGTGTAGGACTAGTACTGGTGCAACTCCGGCGCGCCGACCAACAGGAAAAGCACAAATGCCGAAAAATGCAAATAGCAAAGGACTTGTGGCGCTGCACATATTTTTCTAGTGGCAGTCGCTGAGATCAGGTAGACTGCGGGTAGACTGCAGGTAGACTGCATGGATGACAAGTCTCTCATATTTCCAAATTGAGAGCTAAATGTTTTTTTCTTGGTTTCCTAATTTTTCACATGGCTTTTTGGTTACATCTAGCTGAGATGAGTTCAAATATGACATAGTCGTTGCTGTAGGGGGTCGAGTTCGCAAAGTTCACAGAAACTGAATATTGCTTGGTCCTACAAGCTGTTATCTATGGGAGGAGGAGGGCGGTCATTACCTTGATGTCGCGAGGGTGCTCGCCTTCAGCAATTCGCACCATCCACAGGAACTTGTTGATGTCGTCGCCCGAGTATCCGATAACACCGCCGAATATAACTAACACATAGTCCACATCCAGCATCTTCATTATCTCGTAGGCAGCGCTTTCATTGGACGACATAGCCTTGCCCACCTAACAACATAACCAAGACCTTTAGCTGGACAGAGGATTAGACAGACACAAGATCAGCAGAGCGCCGTCTGCCCGATGTAGTCTGCCCGATGTAGTCTGCCCGATGTAGTCTGCCCGATGTAGTCTGCCCGATGTAGTTCGGCAGATGCTGTGGCCACTCACCAGCGCTATGTGACTGTTGTTCCACGTGTTGTTATCTACGAGAGTTGTCTTGTTGCCCATGCCGGCAATCTGATAGCCATAGTCCCACCATGACATGACGCGCGCGTCGTCATCCGTGTTCTTTCTCAGCCAATAGTACGCCTCCCTGAAGTCGTCCAGGATCACGCGCGACCTGATCGATTGCAGATTGACAAGCGTGGAAGCATTTGAAACCAGCGGGAGGGAGAAGCGACAATTTAGACTGAGGTTCTTTACCCATCGCTGCTGTAGGAGCTGAGCACGATACTAGGGCTAGAGTAAGCGTTGCTAGTCACCCATGTGCAGTGTACACAGAACAGCACCAGCATGAACGCTATACACAAAACCACAAAAGTCTTCACATTGCCATTGAGCTTTTCATCAACCGATGACTTCTTAGACTTCCCATCGCCAGATTTGGGCCCTTTCACCTGCACACATAAGGTTGAGTAGGAAGTGAATTACCGGACAAGACGGCCGCTCAGTCACCAGAGGACATCACCATACAGTGTGAAACAGCAGAACAACAAACACAAACAGAACCTTTTACCTGCGTCTTCCTAATTTGAAGCAGTGGGTCTACCTTCTGCTAGAGAACACAGTACGCCAATTGCAGTTACACTCGCGAGCGTAACGTTTGACCTGACATCAGGTCGATATAGACGGTGAAGCTGCACATGTGTAAGTATGGCTCACCTTGACTGGCGCGCTACTGCCGCTCGCCGCACTGGAACTCTTCTCCGTCTTGTCAGGAATCGTCTCCTCGACGAGGTAATTCTCCAGCGTGTGTGAAATTGCTATGGCAGCGAACACACAAACGATTGGGGTCAGCGTCAGCATCAGCCTCACCATCACGCCGGCAAAGTAGATGGCTGAGGAGGCGTAGAGCACAGCTATAAATAGAAACAATGAGTAGGTGAAACAAGTACGAACGGCGGAGAGTACTAGTGGGTATCTTTGTGAAACAACATTGAACGATAAAATCACACAATATTATGCATCCTTCCTAAATCGAATGCTGTAGACATAAGAATAACTGTGATTGAGCATTAAATGCGATTTTCGAAAAACTCGTCTGTTTGCACTTATTTTTTAGGTCTGCAACTAATTGCAGTGCAGTTCTTTACTCATTGTATTATTTCCCAAAAAGTTTGACGCATTTATTTGTCTCACACTTATTTTTACTTCTCTATAGTAAATTACGTATAGATAAGCAGGAAACGGCGAGTGCGTGCGTAACTACAAACCGAACACTCGCTCGTCGTTGATGTTTTTGATGACGAACCAGACGCCGGCAGGGAACACACAGCTCAGGAAGTGAAGGTCAAATAGAAACGACACCCACGTCGTCGGCTGATGCTCAGAGACAGAAGCAATGATAGGAATGTGGATCTTGGCGTAGCCCGTATCCCAGAGCGAGTAGAATCGTCCGCTCCACGGAGCCACGTAGCCTGCACAGAACACGAAACCACTTCCTGTCAGCGATTGGCTCACTCTCACTGTGTGACGTTTCCATATCGTCGTTAACATACCGAGATAGGTCAGGGTGACTACCACCAGGAATACCGCGCCGGCGCAGAACGACACGGCAAAGAAGAATAGTGACTTGAACTCCGACTTGGTGATGAAAGTTCGCACGTAGTTCAACGCTGAGTAGGCGTTCAGTAGAGCGAATACACCTGCAGGTAGGACAAGGTATAGAATGACATCTCACTGCTGAGAGGAGGGAGTGGCATTGATAAGTGTTCCGTCTTACCAGCAGCGGCCATGTGCTCACTTGTACGGATGGGCTGAAATCCGACGAACGGGATCTGCATCGACATGAGTGTGCCGACAATGTAGAACGTACAGTATGCTAAAAATACAGATAGTTCCAAATAAACAATTATCTGCTTATCTGCATTATCTGCTGACTGTGAACCCACCTGTGTATATCCGGCTGGAATACCTTCCCATCAGTATCAAGACAAAGACGTGCAGAGGGATGAGATTAATGATGAACACGTAGCCACCCCAAGCTGAAACCTAAAGACATCCAGGGTCAAAGGTCACATAGTAATAAAGACTAAATCTTACTCCTAATTCGGGGCGACGCAGACGTACCATGTAGAAGTAGGCGAGAGCCGTGAGTATAGACCAGAATATAGAGCCTGTCTTCACGGATTTAATCTGGTAATAAACCACTAAGATTAATGGTCTCCATTTATGAATGGCAAATACACGGCACAGCAACTGCACATACCCAGAGGTAGTAAGTGAACATGAGAGCAAAGATGGCAATTCCTTCATTGTCATAGCTGCCAGCAACAGATCTGCTGATATAGCCTGGCACTGCAAATACACATGCTCATGTGTCAACCAAAGAGTATGTCACTCATATCCCTATGTATGATTGGCTGTTTAGAACTGACCTATGGCGATGAAACAAGCTGCGAGCAGACCAGCCCCCTGACTCCATATTTCCTTCGTGAAGAAATACATAGAAATAGCAGTCAGCCCACTAAAAATAGATAGATCACCAATGGAGCAAGGCAGACATAACGTAAGACATGATGCTACTCGTAGCAAGACAACAAGACAACATAACACCATTTCAATGGTTTTCACTTACCTAAATAGAGGAGCTAAGAAAACACATATGTCCCTGATGTGTATAGGAATGTTTAAGATTCTGAGTACGTGATGTATAAAGCCTGATGTAACCATTAACCCGGGATACACCTAGAACAAAACTTATCATTAAAAACAAAATTCAATCATCACACTGAACAAGGCTGCAGCCTAGTGAAAGGTATTTCCCACTAGACTGCAGCCCATCTCACAGCTGTAGCTATGCATCTTATGCAGTGCGACTTATGCAGTGCGACTTACAGTTCCGCCCACAATTCTTCCCAACGGATACCATGCTCGTTCATCAAACCAGTTGAGAAAGTTGTAAAACCCATTCTCCACCATATAATGGGTAGCACGGTAGTTAAACCTAAAAACAATGAATGGTAAAGCCGTTCAAGGATAGAAATAAAGTATCTAGATTTCTAAAAAAAGTTCTTTGCAGTGGAGAAGTATGATTAAATGGCAGGGGTAATGATTAACTCTGTCGAAATGGAAATGTGCTCAAGTTCCAGTGCAAGTAAAATTTACCAGGGATCGAACTCGTGAATTATGCTCTCAAATCGGATGACGGCAAACAATCTTGAACTGAAACCAGCTAGCCATGCAAGTGCAAGCACTGCAAACACGATAAGGCTCTGAAATCCAGCAAAATTGCTCATTGAGCCGGTAGACTTTCTCTCCAAGGTGGTCGCCATTTTGAGAAGCACTGGTAGTCGTGGACCAATAAAATTACGTGTCTAATGTCGTTGTCAACCAATAACGTCAACGGTAAAGTTGTTAGCACAGCTCTAGCGAGCCCAGCTTTGTCTTGATAAAGAGGCATTTGACGTCTACAGCACGTCAACAATGACATCATAAAATTCATTGTGTTAAGATGTCAATTGCTCCCGAATTGATGATGTTGCTGTCCGAAAACGTAGCATTGTGGTGATAATGGATACAAAACTAACATTTTGAGACATCCTATACGCTGACAATACCAATCCTCTCAACAAAGCTCCTACACACAACAATAATTATAAGGAAACATATTCAAAAGACCCACTTGTCTCTCAGGTCTGTAAAAGTAACACATATATGATGATGTCCATTTTCACTTGAATATCTCACCTGTGTACATTTGGTGAGCATATGTACTGTAATTCTAAACGCATTATTGTTTCAGATGAACGCTATGAACCATGATACTCAGTTATTCACCCTCGTCCTACCCGTTGTGTAAATGACCAGAGATTTTTCTACTTTTCCTTTCAGAAAATGCAAAGCAAAGATACTACCTATGAACGACCCAAAATACCTACAATGGAACAGATGATGGCTGATATCGAGAATATTCGACATGATGATGCGGTATTTTCCATTCCTAAAGAGCAGGAACCACCCAAAAATCCGGATACAAAGTCAGATGGTAGGTCAAATAAGACGTCAGTAACGGTAACAGTCCAGCGGGTGAAGGATGATACTGTTGGAAAGTAACCTCCTTTTCCAGTCAATGAGATTCAGTCTTGTGACTCCCTGGAATACCATAGTACACTGCTGTTGTATTGTAACCACTTTAGAGATTCCAGTGTTTTCAGCCCCTAGATAGGCTGACTTTGTGACGCCTGATTTTTTATTATTATCATTGTTCATACTATTGGCAGAACATGTCGGATTAAATGATATCTCATTTTTGAAGGTTCAAAGGAGTGCACAGAAGAAAACTCTCAGAGTTTCTACCCTCAAGCAGAAGATTTCCTGTCCAAAATGAAGATGCTGCAAGAAAGTCAGCGAGACCTTCTTGAAAAGCTTGAACGCATACAACACATGTCTGGAGAACTAAAATCCGACTTAAAACAGTAATGCATATGTAGTATACATTCTTATACTGGTATGTATGTGCCACGCAGTGCAGTAAGCAGTGTAGTTTACCACAGCATTGTGAAGCGGGTGCTATAAATGCTGTCAGAGTATATCTATATGACGTTGCGTCCAGTTGTACAGGCATTTTATGCTAGGTGAACGATGTAACTATATTATTGCAAATATGAGCAGATATTATAGATAGTTCCAGGTCCTTATTCAGTTCATTGGAGCACTCAGTTGGTACCAGGAGAACTGGGTATGCTGGTCTGCAGAATGTTTATATTTTTGAAGCTATGGCATGATTTTTCAAACTACTACCTTTCAAAGTACAAATAAATTCTTAATACAACCGTTGCAATAAAAGTTTACAAAGTTCTGTAGTATAGAGCTGAGGCTATAGCTGCTGAAATGACATGGACAGCCACCTCTCCACTGACATCTGATACGGCAGCTTGTCTCTAACGTGGACAGCAGATTCAGGTCTATTAGCTGACTTAGATCTCGCCTGGCACGGTGACTCCTGCTCAAACATTTCTGCTGGACGACTTAAAGGTTTAGCACTCTGCACTCTCCTCGACTTTACATCAATATCTACAATGTCCAGTATCTCCTCTCCGTCCAGAGTGTGTGGCGGTGTGCCATCATCCGCCGACATGCCTCCCAGTAAACCGATTGCAGGCATAGCTGAGCCGGTGGTTATCAGTGCTCCGGATGGGTGAAAGCCGCAGTGAGATGCCGTGTCTGTCCGACTCTCCAGAGTCCTGAGGCACTCGCCACTGGCAACACTCCAGATTTTCACCATCTCATCATCCGCAGAACTGGCTAGGAGACTGCCATCCACTGAAAAGCAGAGAGCCTGCACCCAGCCTTCATGACCTACAAAGATTAGAATGTCACAGTCGTCGACATTGCAGGTAACACTGACTGCACTTCATTTCTCTCTCCTTATGCACCACTAATAAACTGAGTTTGGCACAATTTTTACTACCGGAAAACTACTGGGGAAATCTTACAATGCCCTCAACACTGCACTAGACTCAAGTCATAGTCGAAGGTATGAGAGGGTTCTTGTGTAGGTGTAAGCTTACTAAAAGTAGTTGCAGAAATTATGAGAACTTGTTCTACTTTACCAACTTATTGTGACTGTGGGGAACACCCAAAAAAAGTACTAAGGCTGATGCAAGCAGAATATCTCCCAGAGTGTTTCCATGTTCAGCATTATTGCGATCTAAGTTACAGCATACCTACCGCTGCCTCTGCTATCAAGTGTATGTCGTATGAAATGGATTTTAGAGAAGACAGCTCCCTACAAGAACTATGCTCCTGTTCCCAGGAATCTCTAGATGTCACACTGCTCAGCAGTTTATATTTATCGTCGAGGATATTTGTGACTGAGTAGAGTGAAAGCTGATACTGTCTATGAAGTGAATTCATCATATTTTGTACATCCAGGGCACCACAAAGAGAGGATGTGCAGCGTATTGGGGCTTACCTTGAAGCCTGTATATGACTTGACCAGTGTACGGATTCCACAGTATTATCTGCTTATCCCAACTGCCGGTGGCCAGTATATTGTGACAAGAGAAGACAACTGCATGGATATTGCTTTGGTGGGCTGTGAGCTTATGCATCTGACTACCTGAAGGAACGAGACACAAGAGGTCCAGCATTCGTGAGAGGTTACAAATACATCAATTTTCTTTATCAATTTTAACCTCTACCTTTAGTTTGCAACATAGTACATCGATTTACCTTTGGGACTGGACCGGCGTTTCAGTGGCCAGATGCATACTGTGTAATCCCACGATCCAGTTGCAAGCATTCTGCCACAAGGTGAAAATGCAGCACACTGTACCAGGCTTGTGTGACCTTGAAATAGCTTCAGCATGTGACCAGTGTTCACGTCCCAAAGAATGCCTTAAAGCATAGACTCTGATTACTTCACCTAGTAGTAGCTCATTGTGGATTGCTAATGGAGAGTAATCAACAACTTTACTCACCTGTTCGATCCCATGATGTGCTGCATAGGTACTTGGAACAGTATGAAAATGTAACACATTCAACACTTTTCAGATGCGCCGTCAGATGGTGTATGGTGGATGCATCGCAGGTTCTATATATGATGACCGTCTTATCGTACGATCCACTGGCAATATAGCTGCAATACCACAACATCATGCATGGTAGGCTAGGGCAGCCTTCAATCTAGCCAGAAAGATGGTAATCATCATATAGGATTGCATACGCGCTATCGGGAGAGACTGCAACACACTTGATAGCAGCGCTCTGACCTTTCAAACGAACTACCATTTGGCCTGTTCTAGTGTTGAACACTCGTACTCTCTCATCATCAGAACCTGAAGAACAGAAGAAGACTGTATAAACACTAGAACCTGATCGATAAATAGATCTGAAGGTCACAAACACCCACCAGTGACCAGGATTTCGAAATCCAGAGAAAATCCAACGCAGTTAACATCACCTTTGTGTCCCGAAAACTTTTTCACATCCACCTGGTATGCAAAGTTTGTGTCAAAAGAAGTAGCCATTTATTCGATTTCATTGGTCAGAGCCTGAGCGTTACTGCCCTTTAATAAGAAGCAACTACTGGTTTCCTCATGCCAGCCGTCTGTTTACATGTCGATGGGAGTTACCTCGCTACGAGAAACGCGAGATGGAATCGTTGGTCCGTATTTTCGAGAGAGAACAACTCCGACAAGTGTTATAAAGGATCCTGTCGGATAAGTTGTGGTGCCAAAGCCTGCATGACAACTGCTAGGCTTATCATAGGCGGTGCCCGCATGCAGAACGTATCATCATCATCATCACAGAGAGTAGTCGAGGTAAATTAATTAGTATCATTTGTTTCAGAAATAAGAATTGCTGTTATATTGAAACACAAGAAGTTCAACTAAAAATTGACAAGATCGTTATTGGTATCGAGAGTTCAGTCAGGCCATGTCTCATTAAAACGTTATCTTAGTTTCCTCCTCTCAGACGGAGTACAAGGTGAAGGGTAGACTCCTTCTGGATGTTGTAGTCGCTCAGGGTGCGGCCATCTTCCAGCTGCTTGCCAGCAAAGATCAGCCTCTGCTGGTCTGGTGGGATGCCCTCCTTGTCCTGAATCTTGGCCTTGACGTTCTCGATGGTGTCAGAAGATTCGACCTCCAGCGTGATGGTCTTGCCAGTCAGGGTCTTGACAAAGATCTGCATGCCTCCTCTCAGACGGAGTACAAGGTGAAGGGTAGACTCCTTCTGGATGTTGTAGT
>ERZ1740065.571-NODE-571-length-20151-cov-4.544885_pt1 | contig 20151 bp, 18 predicted proteins | sample MGYA00581738_ERZ1740065 | MGnify/ENA primary metagenome ERZ1740065 (study PRJEB43018, sample SAMN04849749) | marine metagenome | isolation source: floating plastic debris | place: Pacific Ocean | collected 2008-09-01 | study: EMG produced TPA metagenomics assembly...
CCTCATTCTCAGCCAGAGTCTATCACGTCAGTTAACTTGACAATGCCCTCTCGACCACTGACTCGAATACGGTCTTCTGGCTCACTTCCTTCTTCTCCCCGCCACGCTACTCTCCTATTTCTACTCTCTCTAAGCCAAATTGAGAATTGCTGATCATTCAGTTTGAAGTTGACTGACGTCCCTAAGTATGGTCGGGGGGGAAACAGTCAGGAAAATCAGCGTTTAAGGCGCAAGTTTAGTTTGTTAGTGTCTGTGGAACGTAACACTTCTTAAACTATAATAAGGACTCAAACGCAGGGATACAGGGTTTGGAATTTTCCCAATACCTACCGCTTGTTGCTTGTATCCAGTATTTGGCGGTTATGCCGTTAAATTTTGAAGGTTAGAGCTTTTTAAGATTCAAAGTTCCTAGGGTCAAAGAAGTATGCGCGTTGCGATCGCCGGAGCCGGTTTATCAGGATTGTCCTGTGCCAAGTATCTCGTTGATGCGGGTCACACTCCCATTGTGGTGGAACGCCGCAATGTGTTGGGAGGAAAAGTGGCCGCCTGGAAAGATGAGGACGGGGATTGGTACGAGACGGGGCTGCATATTTTCTTTGGGGCCTATCCCAATATGCTTCAGCTTTTTAAGGAGCTGGATATTGAGGAGCGGCTACAGTGGAAATCCCATTCGATGATTATGAATCAGCCTGATAATCCGGGCGTGTATTCCCGTTTTGATTTTCCCGATATTCCTGCCCCTTGGAACGGCGTGGCGGCGATTCTCAAGAATAACGATATGTTGACTTGGGAAGAGAAAATCAAGTTTGCGATCGGCTTAATTCCCGTGATGCTGAAGGGGCAAGATTACGTAGAGGAGATGGACCAGTACTCCTGGACCCAGTGGCTGAATAAGCACAGTATTCCCGAGCGGGTTAACGATGAAATTTTTATTGCGATGGCCAAGTCGCTGAATTTTATTGACCCGGATGAAATTTCGTCGACGGTGATTTTGACGGCGATGAATCGGTTTTTGCAGGAGCGGTACGGGTCGAAAATGGCGTTTCTGGATGGGGCACCGCCGGAGCGGTTGTGCCAGCCCATGGTGGATTACATCACCGAGCGGGGGGGCGAAGTGCTGTTGCAGCAGCCCCTGTCGCAAATTATGACCGACGAGAACGGTGAGGTGACTGGGTTTGCCATTAAGGGGATTAATGGGCAGCCCGACTACACCTTGGAGGCGGATTGTTATGTGTCGGCGATGCCGGTGGATCCGTTTAAGTCAATGGTGCCGGAGCCTTGGCGGGAGATGGATTATTTTAAGAAGCTAGATGGGCTGGTGGGGGTGCCGGTGATTAACCTGCATCTGTGGTTTGACCAGAAGCTGACGGATATTGATCATTTGTTGTTTTCGCGATCGCCCCTGCTAAGCGTCTACGCGGACATGAGCAACACCTGCCGGGAATATGAAAATCCCGATAGGTCCATGTTGGAGCTGGTGTTGGCTCCAGCGAAGGACTGGATTAAGCGATCTGACGAGGACATCGTGCAGGCGACCATGGTGGAGTTGGAAAAGCTATTTCCCGGGCAAATCCCTCACCAAGCAAAATTGCTGAAATCTAAGGTAGTGAAGACCCCCCGTTCGGTGTACAAAGCCCTTCCCGGCTGTCAGGAATTCCGCCCCGACCAAACCTCTCCGATTCGCAACTTTTACCTCACTGGTGACTATACGATGCAGCGCTATTTAGCCAGTATGGAAGGGGCTGTTCTTTCTGGTAAGCTGACAGCGCAAGCTATTGACCGTGATCGCAGCAAGCTTGAGGGACAACGCCAAGCCGCCCTAGCCGCGTAGGCTGCGCTTAAGGTTTTTCGGTTTTTCCAATTCGGTTGCTGGCAACCTGTTTATATCCTGCATGTATACAGTTAGCCGGTAGCCGACTCCTATGTGTGGGTCGTCCGTGGAGTGATAGGGCTTCCCTCTCTCATTAATCCGTACAACAGTCGAGCCAATCCCATTGAATTTAGATTCCCTGCCTCCTAGCGACCCACCTTCCATGCTGCACCGGCCCGATCCCTCGAGCACTAGTAGAAAGTTGATTTCTTTGGAAGAGTCCTACGAAGCCTGTCGTAAGGTGACGGCAGAGTATTCAAAGACGTTTTATTGGGGAACGGCGTTAATGTCGCCGGAAAAACGGCGGGCAATTTGGGCGATTTATGTGTGGTGTCGCCGCACGGATGAGCTGGTGGATGGTCCGTTGGCGGCGGCAACTACGCCGGAAACGTTGGATCAGTGGGAGCGAGACCTGGACAAGATTTGGGGTGGGAGGCCGCTGGATGATGCGGATGTGGCCTTGGTGGATGCGGTGCAGCGGTTTGGGTTAAATATTCAGCCCTTTCGCGACATGATTGCTGGACAGCGGATGGATTTGCATCGCAGCCGCTATGAAACCTTTGATGATTTGTACCTGTATTGCTATCGGGTAGCGGGTACGGTGGGATTGATGACCATGCCAGTGTTGGGCACGTTGCAAGATGGTGAGCTTGAGCCGCCCGCGTGGAAAGCGTCTTTAAATAGTTATCTCAGTAATTTTAAGTTCGATAGCCTGGATCTGAATGGGTTAGGCTGCGGGGATGAGGGGGATGATGATCCCACCCAGGAGGCGATCGCCCTGGGCATTGCCAACCAGCTCACCAATATCTTGCGGGACGTGGGAGAAGACCGGGAACGGGGGCGGATTTATTTGCCCCTGGAAGACTTGCGGCGGTTTGATTACACCGAGCAGGATTTGATGGATGGGGTTTTGGATGATCGCTGGCGGGCGTTAATGCAGTTTGAAATTAAGCGGGCGCGCACGATTTTCGCCAAAGCCAGTCGGGGCATTCGCCACCTAAACCGCGATGCTCGCTGGCCGGTATGGGCTGCGCTAATGCTCTATAGCCGCATCTTGAATTCCATTGAGCGCAATGATTACGACGTATTCAACAATCGAGCGTTTGTGTCCACCTGGGGCAAGGTGCAGTGCCTGCCTGTGGCGCTGATTCGGGCGCAGGTGCTGTAGGAGTTGCCTGAGTAAAGTTGACTGAGCAAAGTTGGTTGAGTCGTTTGGCTGAATCACTTAGCTGTACTAATTCGGCTGTATTAACTTGGACGTATTAGCAAAGCTGTAATTAACGAAGTTTAAGGGCTTGGCGAGGATGGCTGCCGTTAAGACCGACGGGGATTTAAGAAATGAACTCAACCGCCTGGATGGTAAGGGGTACAAAGCGTACCGGGACATCGAAGGGGGTTGGTATGAGTTTGAAAATTTCGACCTGCGTATTGATCGAGCTCAAGGGGATCCCTTTGCGGCTCCTAGCGCATGCCGGGTGTGGATTCCGCCGGAGATTGGAGGCTTTCCCAAAGATTGTTTTTCATCGCCGATTCGGCAGGTGGCGTTTCGAGATTTTTTAAACCGCCAATTTGCCACGGCGGCGTTTTCAGTATCCCGAGGTGAGAACTCCCGAGGGGGGAATTCCCGAGGAGGGGGCGATCGCGGGTCAGGAAAAAGCGGTCAAATTGCCATCGAGCGTCCCAGTCAGGCAATTTTGGTGCGATCGGCGGTGGTGTTGCTGCCGGATGAACAGCAGTTGGGCGTGGAGGTGCGGTTTACGGTGGGGTTGCCGGCCTTTGGGCGACGTATTGCCGGACGACAGGCGGAAAGTTTGCTGTGCGATCGCCTGGTGCAGGTGGTAGAAAAATCCCTGCTGGCGTCGTCGTTAAATTTAAACGCCCTGAAACGCCACTTGGATACAACGGAAGATAGCCATTGGTTGCGCCGCCAGCTTGCGGAGAAAAAATTGGTGGCGTTTGTGCCTAACGGAGCCTGTCTCCCGCGCCGCAGTGGCAGCGACGATCGCCCGGCGGAAGGGGACGTGGTGCCGTTTCAATCGCCCCCCAGTTTGGACGTGGCGTTCACTTGTCCCCACGCGGGCGAAATCACCGGAATGGGCGTTCCCCAGGGCATTACTCTGCTGGTGGGAGGCGGTTACCATGGCAAATCCACCTTACTTCAGGCGATGGAGCGGGGCATTTACGACCATATTCCCGGCGACGGACGCGAGCGGGTAGTAACCGATCCCAACGCCGTAAAAGTGCGGGCGGAGGACGGGCGCTCCATTGTGGGCACCGATATTTCTGCGTTTATCAACGGCTTGCCCCAGGGCACGTCCACCGACTCTTTTGTGACCCCCAATGCCAGCGGCAGCACCTCCCAGGCAGCGGCAATTATGGAGGCGGTGGAGGCAGGCACCACGTTGCTGCTGGCGGACGAGGATTCCTGTGCCACAAATTTGATGGGGCGCGATCGCCGGATGCAAACCCTGGTGGCGAAGGCGAACGAGCCCATCACGCCACTGCTGGATAAAATTCGGCTGCTGTATAAAGAGCGCCAGGTGTCCTGGGTCCTGGCCATGGGAGCCAACGGCGATTATTTCGACGTGGCGGATACGGTGATTGCAATGGAGTCCTATCGCCCGGTGGATGTGACCGAGAAGGCGAAGGCGATCGCCCAAAACCAGCCATCGGGGCGAGCCTCGGAAGGGGGCGAGTCCATTGGGGAGCTCACGGAGCGGTTTTTTGATGCCACCAGCATTGACCCCAGCCGTGGCAAGCGGGATGTGAAGTGGACCGTGCGGGATACGCGGCTGTTGTCCTTTGGCACCGAAGATATTGACCTAACGGCGATCGCCCAGCTAGTGGAACCGGCGCAATTACGGGGAATCGCCTTGGGATTATTAGCGGTGAAGGAAGAGCTAAAATCCCAGCAATGTGATATGCCCACCCTCTTGGATGCGGTGCTGGGGCATATCTCAGCGAAGGGGTTGGACGGACTAACGGGGAATCGCCCCCGAGGAGATTTGGCCCAGTTTCGACGGTTTGAGCTGGCAGCGGCTTTGAATCGATTGCGATCGATCCGGTTGCGAAAATAGCTAGAGCTGGCAGATTATAAAAGGGTTAGCAATTGCTATTGGATATGAACAAGTCCCACCCTTTACTATCTCGCATTACCCAAATACCAGGACAATGCGGCGGTCGCCCTTGCATTAGAGGAATGCGAATTCGCGTCTGTGACATCCTTGAAATGCTTGCTGAAAGTGTCAGTATTGATGAGCTTTTAGAAGACTTTCCAGATCTTGAATTTGCTGACGTTCAGGCTTGTTTGATCTTCGCCGCTAAACGAACTGAATTTCCACGCTTAACCGCATGAAATTTTGGATAGATGCCCAACTGCCTCCCGCGCTGGCGGAATGGTTAAGTGTGACCTTCAATGTGGAAGCAGAAGCGTTGAAGGATTTGGGATTACGCGATGCTAAAGATGAGGAGATCTTTGATGCAGCCCAGCAAGATGATGTTGTCATCATGACAAAAGATAGTGATTTTGTTGATCTGGTCTGCCGGCTTGGGACACCACCTAAAATCCTCTGGATTACCTGCGGCAATATTACTAATCGCAACCTTAAAGAACTACTTTCTGCTACGTTTGAGCCGGCGATCGCCCAGCTTCAAGCTGGAGAAAATATTGTTGAAATTAGTGATTAGTTTTGAGGCAGTGCGATCGCCGATCGCAGCAAAATGGCGTGGCGACTATTAACAACGGTCACCGCAAATCCATCTTGGCTTAACTCTTCCAGCAGCTTATTCGCCTGCGACATCTTTTTAGTGTGGCTGACTAATAGATACGGACGCTGCCCGTAGGACACGAGCCCCGGCGTTTCTCCCAGCCGATCGTGTAAGGTGCGGGCGATCGCCAAATCGCTGAAATAATCCACCAGCACGGCATAGCCGTCTCCCAATGGCTGGGGGCTGTAGGAACCGCTTGACCCTGGTCCGGCGGCCGCTGACGACTCGATAAGGTAGGCGGTGCGGTTTAGACGCTCGCTAATATAAACCTGCCAGGCTTCCGCGATCGCCTGAGACGGAAATCCACTGAGGCGCAGCACCGCTTCCCCCTGGTACTCACACAGGGTCACCTCCACCGACTCGGGCAGCCCTTCGTACAGAGCCACTTCCACATCAGGATTATCCCGCCGCACCATCAATAGATAACGCCCCGCTGCCGGTGGTTCGCAGGGTTGAAGCGCTTGGGCGGGGGCGATCGCCGTATTGATAACCCCAGCGATCATCGCCCCTGCCATAAAGCTTCCTATCAGAATGGGGCTTGTTAATAGTCGTGGAAAAAATCGTGAGGAAAATCGTGGAAAAGCCATAGAAACGGCTCCAATTTATTGGGAAAGCTATGATGCCGCTGCTAAGGATGCCAGAGGATCGGGAATTGATTCCAAAGGCGCTTCAAATTCTCCCGCCAGCACATACTCTAACCGGAGTTTTGTCCAAGTAATAAAGGTTTTATTGGTGGAAATAATAGCGGCGGCAGGCTGAGGGACTTTAGCTTTAACGTCAGCCATTTCCGGCGCTTCTAAAAATGCAGGCTCAATAACAAACCAAAAATCAATCTCTTTCTCCCGTTCGTGATAGTGACGAATTCGCTCTTCAATCACCTCGTCAAAAGGCTCTTCGTCCACTAAAAACTTTTTGCTGGCGATGCTGAAATAATAGGTTGTCATGGCATTAAATGGGATTTTGACGCTGAATGATTTTTAGAGTTTGCCGTAAGTTTCTAACAGTTTAGGAGGCACATAATTTTAGGGGAGACACGCCACTACGCCCCTTAAAAATCAGATTTTAACGTTGTTAATGGTGGGCTACGCCTGATTGATAAGTTCCTTCATTTCTCGCACCGCCCGCTCGATGCCCACCAGCACGGCGCGGCTAATAATCGTGTGTCCAATATTTAGCTCCTCCATGCCTGGCAGTTGGGCCACCGGTAGGGTATTCCAATAGGTCAGCCCGTGTCCGGCATTGACGCGTAGCCCAGCGGCGATCGCTCGTTCACACCCGTCCGCCAGCACCGCCAATTCCTTCGCCTGTGTCGCCTCGCTTTTCGCCTCCGCGTAGGTGCCCGTATGCAGCTCAATAAATTTTGCGCCACACTTGGCTGACGCTTCAATTTGCGCTGGGTCTGCGTCGATAAATAGGCTCACCGGAATGTCCGCCCCTTGCAGGGCTGCCACCACCTCGGTCATACGAGGCAGCACCGCCGCAATTTCTAGCCCTCCTTCCGTGGTTACCTCTTCGCGCTTTTCTGGCACCAGGGTTACGTAGTCTGGTTTTACATCCAAGGCGATCGCCACCATTTCATCCGTCGCCGCCATTTCTAAATTCAAATGGGTACGCACCGTTTCCCGCAGTAAGAACACGTCGCGGTCTTGAATATGACGCCGATCTTCGCGCAGGTGCACCGTAATACCGTCGGCTCCTGCTAGCTCAGCCAGGACGGCCGCCCCCACCGGATCCGGCTCAACGGTGCGGCGAGCTTGGCGAATGGTCGCCACGTGGTCGATATTGACTCCTAAAGTGGGCACAGTGATTTTTTAAACGCTTCTAAGGCTTGCAATGTCTACCGTAACGAAATAGGGGGATTTTGGTCATTGATTTTGGGCATTGGTCTTGGGCATTGGTCTTGGGCATTGGCTTTGGGCATTGGTTTTGGGCATTGATAGGGCGCTGGATTTATGAGGCTGATCGCCGCCACAGTTTGGGAAATTGGGTTTGTTGGATTTGGCTGGGGAGCGATCGCCACGATTTGGGGGGAAAGTAAGAAAAGTTGGGTAGGGGCGGCGCTTCGGCAGAAACCGGGGCGTCGGGGGACTAAATTTGTAGGGCGATACCGTCTTTGAGTTGGGGGGTCAGAGTTAGCAGCCGCAGCGGATCGGCGCTGGTGAGCAACTCCTGGTCAGGAACTGTGGTAGCTGCTGTATTTGTGCCACCAGGTATCCGATTGGGTGCCATGGTATGCGGAAGATAAGGCACTGAAAATTAGGCTCATGGAGGCAAAACCATAGATAAATTGAAACAGGCGCGGCTGTCCACTGGAAGTTTGCCGGTGTAAATTTTCCCAAAACTGTGCGATCGCCCAGCCCAGTACCATTGCCAGCCCCAAATATGCCACCAAAAAATAACGAGGGATGGTGGAGCGCTGCCCGCCCGTTAATAGGTCCAAAGCGGCGAAGGGAATTACCGTGCCCACCCAGCTGATGGGCAATAGCCACAGGGCAGGCGGTTGCGATCGCATCATCCAAACGATGCTAGCGATGACGAGCCCGACGATGGTGACAATGCCGATCGCCGTTAATGGAGCGTCGATCAATCGCACCGGATCGCCGTTGTTGACGGAGATATCAAAAAGGGGCTGATCGCGAAAGCCTAACTGGGCGTCGAAAAGGACCGCAGAAAGGTTAAATAGCCACCGTTGGAGCAGCACCTGTGCGGAGAGATCCCGGTTTAGCCAGCCGATTTGCTGTCGGTAAGTGAGAATAAAATAGAGCCAGGGGGAAAAGGCAATTAGGGTGGCGATGCAGGAGCGAATATAGTTGCCGAGAAACCTGGAGAAGGGGGTGGGCGATCGCCAGCTTTTCATCTGGGTACGGCGGTGTCCCCCCACAAAAATGCCGTGGGTGACAATCACCAGTAAAAATGGCAACTGGGTATAAATTCCGACAATCAAGCTGGCGGCGTAGAGAATCCAGCGGGCGCGAGGGTTGCCGGAACGGGTGCGGGTCGCTTGCAACGCCTTCAAAAACGCCAGGGTGCTAAGGGCGGTGATCAGTAAACCCAGGCTATAGGCTCGAGCTTCGCGGGCGTAGAGAATTTGGATGGGCGACAGGGCGACGACTCCGGTGGTGGCCCACTGCACTGTGCGCCAGGACAGGGGGCTGGAGCTGTCCGGATATAAGGATCGCACCCACCGCCCCAATTACCGCACCAGTGCATACATGCCTGGCAACAGGCCCACCCCCATCAGCGCCGAAAAACCACGAAGGGCAAAGGGAGAATTGCCAAATAGGGTCGCCCAGCTCCGCGCCAGCAGATAATACAGCGGCACCTGCTCCGGGTTTTCGTATGCCAAGCTGCTTAGGGTTTTATCCCAGCCGCGCCCCTTGGGCTCCTCCGATGACAGGTCAAAAAAATGCGCCGTGAACCGCTCCGGCGACCATAGCCGATCCAGCACCTCCGGCCCGGGCGATCGCACCGCTTCCTTCGTAAAACCAGCCACGCGAATACTGGTAATGGTTTCGTCGTACCAATACACCGCCCGATCCAACGCCGTAAACCGCAGCACGATTCCCAAAGCGATCGCCACGCCACAGCCGAAAATCAGGACTCGCGCTAGGAAAGGTCGCCGTACCGGTGGTTTTAACTGCGTAGGAACCAACATCAGAGCGTGGCTTAAGAAAATTCACTAACTAACGCCGCCATATAAGGCACATCCCAACTGTCCGTATAGAGGCGCGATCGCCCCAGGGAAAAATTACGCCCAGTCATGGCCCCAGGAAAGGGCAAATGCCCCGGCGGCGCACTCCCATCAAAGGTCAAATTTTGGTACGCCACGGACTCATAAACCGTCTCCGTCTTCGGCCCCCGCAGCCGATTCCAAAATGCCGCCACCTGTTCCTGAAAATTACTGGGGCTTTGGTCCACCACTGGCACCGTCCCCACTGCCCGTTGCCACCCCACCCGCAGAGCAAACTCCCCATAAACCCTCGGCTCATCCTCCCCCAACGTGCCTCCCACCTCTTGCCACAGGCGAGACTGCACCGAAAATCCAAATTTACCTTTGCTGTATCTCACCCACAGCTCATCAATTTGCTTCAGCTCCGCCACCGGAAAATTTCCCACAGAGCTTCTGCTAGCAAAATACCGAATAAGCTGATCCGTTGCCCGGTCCGCCTCCTGCCACTGCCCCGCCTCTAGGGCTCGATACAGAGGCTCATAGAGGGTTTCCCGAGGCTTTCCCCCTCGTGCCTCCGCACAAATTCGATGCCCCTGTCCCTTCAAAACCACATCTTCGAAAACCGATACTCCGCCAACCACCACCTCTTGGATGCGATCATCATAATCTTCAATATGGGGACTATAAGGTTGCCCACAAAAATTACACAGCCGCCGGGCTAAATCGCTACCACAGTGTGGACATTCCTTAACGGATGCGTCCACCACAAATACCCCACAGGATCCACAGGGGCGAGGCGCATTTCGCACCTGGGTAAAGCAATCGGGATGGAAAAACATGGTCGTATCCATGGGCCCCGGCTCCATTCTCACCTCAGACGGTTTGGCAGGCTGCAAGCACACCGTGCAGGACAGCCCGCGATAATCCCGAGCTTTACAGTGGGGACAAGTCTCCGCAGTATCGCTAACGGAGTTGCCACATTCGACACACTGAAGAAGCTGAACCATAGGGCACCTTTGGGTAAGACAGCCAGGGAGGCATGGAAGACGTTGGGATTCCGTGGTCCCAGAATAACCCACATTTTTATGAATTTAGGGGAAGGCTATTTCCTGTAAGCCAACGATAAACTAGGGTCAGAAGCTCTTCCACGCTTGTCATGATTGCCAGTCTCGATCCCCGCTATATTTCTCCGCGAGACTACCTTGGCGGCGAAAAACAAAGTTTCATTCGGTATGAGTATCGAAATGGTGAAACCTACTCCATGTCCGGGGGCCGCGATGCCCATGAAACGATCGCCCCTAACTTATTTCTTCTGTTGAAAACGCAGCTACGGGGGGCAGATTGTCGGGTATACATTTCAGGGATGAAGGTGTGAGTTGAACAGAAAAACTGCTATTACTACTCCGATGTGATGGTGACCTGTGATCCTCGCGATCGCACTCCTGAGGGCGTTAAGTATTTTCCAGCACTCATCGTAGGAATTTGATCCCCCTCCACAGAAAAGTTTGACCGCACCTTAAAGCTTTCGGACTATTCGCCATTGAAACTTTGGAAGAATACGTTTTTGTTGCTCAGGATCGCCAGTGTGTGGAGGTTTTCCGGCGAGGCGATCGCGATTGGTCTAAACAGGTTTATACGTTTGGGGACGTGACCTTTAAAAGCTTGGGTCTTGGAGTGGCGATCGCTGATATTTACGACGAAGTTCTGTTCGATCCTCCAGTTGGTGCCTGAGTGAGCAATAAACTGGTTGCATGAAACTCGCTCGTGTGACAACGTTTTTTTTGTAGTGTGTTTACCAACGCGCCGCAGGAGATTTATAGGGGAGAGCGTTTGAAGAAATTATCACTTCTCGTCTGGACTTGATATTAGTCACCAACAAGCGAATTAGTCGATAGTTTAATAACTCAACTGGTTCCTTTAAATTCTCTCGACTTCGGATTTGGTCTCAGTAACTTTGGGACATATTGGCATAGGTGAAAGCGCCAACGGTCCAGTACAAAATCAGCCACAGTAGGCTAAGTCCTAGGGTTATTCCTAATACTGCGGCGATTCCCTGACGTAGAATTTCTTTCAACGCGTTCAAAATTTTCTGCCCCTAAAAGCGCTGCAGTTTCCCCGTTATCCTACCTAAACACCGCTGCCTTGCGCTTACTTTTTTTCGCCAACTTTTTGACCCTTAACGCGATCGCGAATCCACCGTGCCACATCCCGTAGCTCCAGAAAATAGGGTGTATTGGCCAACATCTTTGCTCGGAGAGGAAATTTAAAGCCCTGCGCCTCAGCAAAATCAACAATTTCCCGCCGAAATGGATCGTCTCGCAGCAAAGGCTCTGGAAAATAATTATGGCGAATTTTGTAATAACGATCTAAATCAAACGCTGACTTATAGCGGTCCAATTTACCGGCAATATCTAACGTAAATTGGGTTTGCAAACACTTTTTGCACTGTCCACAATTTCCTGCCAGCTTATTAGTACTGCAAATATCTAACCACTTGTAAGAATCTTCCACTTCGGACACTTGAAGGGTTTTTTCCACCCGCGTATATTCATGCCCCACGGAAAACATTTCCATAGTTTCTGTGGATAAAAATGGAGTGGCGATCGCCTCCCAGTAGGATAAATTTCCAGTTACATTAGGCTGTCGATTAAGCTCAATATATTTGTATCCAGAAGAGAATAAATATTTACCAATTCCCTCCTGAAATAGTAAAGCAACGGAGGCATTCCGAAGCACGGAACTGGCTCGGAAGGTGATTTGAACGGACCTATATAGCTCTTCTAGATTAGAGTTGACGGGGACGTATGGGAGCCCTAGCTTTTCTGTTAAAGGCAATAGTCGATTGTACCGAGCCCTGAAAAGTCTTTCCCCCCCTGAGCTGTGGGAGCCAACGTTATTAAATAGAAGATGGGTAATACGCAAGCTGTTGGGAATGTGATCTTGATAAAAATGTCTATTTAAGGTGTGAAAGGCATCAATTCCGCCAGAGAATCCGGTCATTACTCCAGTGGATTTTGTTTTATATATTTCTATTGATTGTGGTTTGATTCTGATAGTCTTTAGGGTCGGAATAATATCCTTTAAAAGCCCTTGATACGCTGAGGATAAAACATAGTAAAGTTTTTCAGAAATAGTGCCATCAATTTCAATATCTTCTCCTAACTTCATGGCGGGTATTAGGGCTGCGACCACAGCTGTATCGGCGTGATCGCTGAGTAAATTCCCAAATTCTTTGTCCACTGAATACCAAAGAATTTGACTTCCTAGGGAAGATTCAATCGTTACCTTATATTTAACCAATCCATCTTCTTCGACTAAAACAGGATGACTAATTTTCATAAAGTAAGTCTTGTTTATGCTGGTTTTGAAATTACTGACGGTAGATTGAAAAATTATTGATTTCTTGTTGCTAGCGCTATTTTTTTCTTAGGCGATCGCGAAGTTTGCGCCCCATTTCTCGCCCTTCTAAATAAAAGGGAACCTTGGCTAACAGTCGCGACTTGGCTGAGAATTCATAACCTTGAGACTCGGCGAAATCTAATAATTCCTGGCTGAAAAGATGTTCACCTAGGAGGATTTCTGGTAGATAGCGATCGCGAATTTGGTAATATCGATCCAAATTAAACTGGCTCGAATATTTATTCAGTGACCCCGTTGCTTCTAATGCTACTAATGCCCATAAACACTTCGCACACTGACAGCAATTTCCGGCTTTTTTGCTAGAGGCACACACATCCAAAGTGGTGTAAGTTTCGGGCACTTTCGTTAGGCGCAAAATTTTCTCGGCGCGGGTGTATTCACTGCCAACGGCGATCGCCTCAAAGGTTTCGGTTCCCAATAGGGGCAGCAGCATCGGGTCAATACTGCCCATGGAGCGTCCGGGCTTGGCTTCGATGCGACCATAGTCAAAGGCGGACGCGTATAAAAAGGCACTGATGCCCCGTTGCAGCACCAGAGCGGCTGCGGTGTTGCGCAGGGTATGGCTCTTTTCAAAGGCAATTCCTTGGTAGAACAGCCCGATATTGGAGTTGATGGAAATAAACGGTAGCCCGAAATGTTGAGCAGTATCTTCGAGGGTGCGGTAGCGATCGCGAAACAGCCCTTCGCCACCGCTGCCGTGGGATCCCACGTTGTTGTAAAGCAAGTGGGTCAGGGTGCGGCTGGGCACCACATCGGGCTTATAGCGCGGTAGATGGTCCGCCAGGGCGCAAAAGGAATCAACCCCACCAGAAAATCCCGTTGCCACTCCCTCTGGGGAGTCCGACGACTTCAGCGCTGGCTCCAGATGCTCGGCGTGGATTTGTACCCTGCTCAACTGGGGCAGTAGGGTTTTCAACAGTGCCTGGGCTCTCCCTGAAAAGTTGTAGTACAGCCGCTCCGATAGGGGACCGTCAATATAAATATCCTCGCCCAAAACCATGGCGGGTAACAGCAGCGCCACCATGGCTCCGTCAGCGCGATCGCTCACCAATTCCCTGTATTGTTCTGGGAAGGAAAACCAGAGTGGGTTGGCTCCCAACGAAGACTCCACCTTCGCCTGATAGAAAATGGAATTGTCTTGATGAGTTAGGGTTGGGCGGCTGATTTTCACGAGGTGGTTTTCGCTGGGGCAGTTTCGGGTGGGCTGAGGGATGTTATCAATTTAATCTCAAAGTACAAAGCTCAAAATAAATAGCTGCCAGGGGTTCAGCCCCTAAGGCGTGTCATCAATTAATCTCCAGAAGCCTTATGCAGTGGGGAGTGCACGCCCTGTAGAAATAGAAAATGCTAGGGGCTGAAACCCTTACAGCTCTTGACTTAGGGCTTTGATTTATGAAAGCCCCTAGTTCTTTGTACCCTAGGTTTCTTGTTCAGGGCTTACGCAAAACCCCCATCGCACTTACCCCAAGCCTCTCAACTTGAGGGCGAGGATTCAGGCAAGAGGTCTACTGTGTCAATCTTCTGGAGTGAATTGATGCCACGCCTTAGGGGCAGGCGATGGCAAATAACGGGCTAGGTCATTATTTCCTCCTCAGGCGATCGCGTAAATGCCGGACTATTTGTCGCCCTTGTAGGAATAGGGGAATGTGGGCAAAAAGGCGGGCTTTCCTGGGAAATGTGTAATTTTGAGACGCCGCTAGGTCTAGTAAATCGTCGCTGCGGGGATGATCCTTGAGGAGGATTTCCGGTAAATAGCGATCGCGAATTTGCCGATACCGCTCCAGATTGAACTGATCGGCATAATGCTCCAAAGCCCCAATAGCTTCCAGCGCCACCATGCTCCACAGACATTTATCGCACTGGGAACAATTCCCCCCCTGCTTATGGGAAGAACAGCACACATCCAAACGGGTGTAGGTATCTGGTACCTCGGTCAGACGCAACACCTTCTCAGCACGGGTATACTCACACCCCACCGACACCGCATCTAAGTTTTCCGTAGAGAGCAACGGCAGCAACATGGGGTCAATCTTTGCTGTGCCGCCCGTGCCGCTGCTGCTGATACTGGCGTAATGAAGGGCTGAGGCGTAGAGGAAAACGCCGATGCCTTGCTGCAACACTAGGGGCACTGCAGTGTTGAGCACCGTGTGTACCTTGGCAAAGGGAAGCCCGTCGTAAAACTCACCAGCATTTGAGTTGATGGCAATAAATGGTAGCCCCAGCGAGCTTATGAAAGGCTGGAGGGCATGGTAACGGTTGAGAAAAAGCTCCTTTCCCCCGCTACCGTGGGAACCAACGTTGTTGTATAGCAAATGGGTTATGGCATAGCTGGGTGCCACCGTCGGGTTGTAGCGGGGGCAGTGATCCACCAGGGCACAAAATGAGTCAACGCCGCCAGAAAAGCCCATTGCCACGCCAGCGGATTTGGGTGGTGTCGATGTTAAATGCTGGGCATGGATTTTGATGGTTTTTAAGGTGGGATCCAAGCTTTGTAGAAGTGCTTGGCACCGTCCTGATAGGTTGTAGTACAGCCGCTCCGAAAGGACTCCTGCTACGTGGATATCTTCCCCTCGAGCCATGGCGGGAAAGAGCAGCGCCACTAGGGCTCCATCGGCGCGATCGCTGACCAAATCCCTGTACTGTTCCGACAGGGAAAACCAGAGAGGTCGCGACCCCGTGGCAGATTCAACGGCGACACGGTAAGTGATATTTCCCTCGGCGTGGACCAATTCGGGGGCACTAATTTTCATGGGGCGATCACGAGTACGGGCAATTAGGTGGCGCAGCGTCAACCGCCTAACACCTCCCCAATTTCTCCTGTTTTAACCGCGCCGTTTCAGAAATAACAGCTCGCCATTTTTAGAACACTCAATTTCAGCATGGAGGATCGCTCTACGCCGATGCCAATGGTTCTAACTGCTGTGCAGGTGTCCCGTTAAGCAGGGGAAATCCTAAATCTTCCCGTTTTTTCACGTACTGTTGTGCCACCTTTTTCGCTAATCCGCGAATGCGACCAATGTAACGAGTGCGCTCCATCACGGAAATTGAACCCCGGGCATCGAGCATGTTGAACATGTGGGAACACTTCAACACGTAGTCCAGGGCGGGCAGCACCAGCTCTTTTTCCACCAGGCTAATGGCTTCTTTTTCGTACAGTTCAAACAGGGAGAACAGCATATCTGGGTTTGACGCTTCGAAATTGTAGGCACATTGCTCGATTTCCCCCTGCAAATGCACGTCGCCATAGGTTAGGGAGTCGTTCCACTGGATATCAGCGATCGCATCCACCCCTTGGAGATACATTGCCAACCGCTCTAAGCCGTAAGTAATCTCGATCGCTACCGGATTGCAATCCAGCCCACCACACTGTTGGAAATAGGTAAACTGGGTCACTTCCATGCCATCCAGCCACACCTCCCAGCCCACGCCCCAGGCCCCCACCGATGCATCTTCCCAGTTGTCCTCCACAAAGCGAATATCGTGGTCGTCGGGATTAATGGTCAGGGCTCGCAGGGAATCCAAATACATATCCTGGATGGTGTCTGGCGACGGCTTAATAAGCACCTGGTACTGGTAATAGTGCTGATAGCGGTTGGGATTTTCCCCGTAGCGCCCATCGGACGGACGGCGGCAGGGTTCCACGTAGGCTACCGCCCAGGGCTCTGGTCCCAGCGCCCGCAGGAAGGTGTGGGGAGTTTTAGTGCCCTCGCCTTTTTCCGTGTCGAAAGGCTGAGCATTTAGACAACCTATTTCTCCCCAAAATTTTTTTTGCGTGGCGATCGCATCTTGGAAATTCACGGTAAATCTAGTCTCCCCGGTGCCCTTGGTGTATAAACTGGCGTGGCTAATTTTTGTACCCCAATGATTTTACAGAGGGATGCTGCCCTTGGGCACCTTTACCGGACCTGACTTTGATTCACCCCACACTCGTCGGCAAAGAATTACAGTTCCACCTGCCCCTCAAACAACAACACCTCTCGCTTGACCCAACGTCTGTTGTTGCCCTCTCCAACGGGCTCAGTGCGCAGGGTCAGCAACCGTAACGTGTATTCGCCCGGCTCCAAATTATCAATGGTGCCCTCCGCTTCATAATCACAGAGACACCGACACTGCTGGTCCGCCGTATCCCGCTCCATCACTTCCAGCACCTGTCCCTCCCGCTTGGGAAGCAACTGAATTTGTGAACAGCAGTTACCAGAGCGACCGTATTTAAATTGGACCGTGCCCGATTCCGCCAGGGCTTGAATGTGCAGATCGGTCACTTGAGAATCCCGTTCGACAATGGTTACGCCCAGGGTTGCCGCCTCTTCCGTGTCGCTGCTGGGGGGGGCGCTGATTGGGGAGGCGATCGCCCCAGCCCAGCTCTTGGGAGCGATCGTGCGAACCTTCCCTGTGCAACGGTGCTCCGATTTATCCGACAGCTCCTCCGCTTCGTCGCCCACGCGCTGAATCTGGGGCTCATAGCTATCGTCAACGCACTGATCCACCGTAAAGGTCCATAGGAGCCCTTCGGGACGGGGTACACCGGCTTGTGAACCGTAGGTTAGCCCCACAATCGCTCCCAGTACACTGGCGATCGCCTCTTGCCGTAGAGTCCTTTTCAGGGATTTTTTGACGACACTGGCGCTGCTAGGTAACCAACGGCTCAACATAGTTGTTCTCAAATAAGTTCAAATAAATTCAGAAAATATGCGCAAGTAGATGGCGCGATCGCCCTGTGCTGTATTCATTGTTCCCAGATCCGCACCGATTCCACGGTAAACATCCTGAGGGCTAAATTTCGATAAAACCTTGACATGCCTGTACAACTTCGATACATTTATTTTCACGAAACGACGGCGATATCGGCGTTTTCGCAATACGCCCCCATCGTCTAGAGGCCTAGGACACCTCCCTTTCACGGAGGCGACGGGGATTCGAATTCCCCTGGGGGTATTGAAATATCAGAACCAAAGGTTGGCTTCAAAGCTTAAAGACGCTTGGGGTCAACTTTTTGTTCGTCTTGTTTTGTTCGCCTTGTTTTATTGGTCTGTGTTTATTGCTTCATGGAAAAAAGCATCGCAGCAGAATAACTGGCGACGTAAATTGTAATTTTTTCTGTTTTTTTACGCTACTTTTTTTATGCTGCGTTTAGGGCAATGACTGTTTCAATGCGATCGCGCACCATTTCAGCATTCAAATAGGACAATAACGGCCCTGCTTTCGGTCCTCGGTCCTTGTTGAGGAACGAGCGGTAGACGGATTGGAAGGCGATCGGCATTTTTAGCTCAAGCTGTTTTGCCGTGGAGAACAGGGTGGTTTGCAAGGTGTCCCCGTCCCAGGTGTCAACGCCCTTTAGATTCTCCAGCAGCACCTGTAAATACTGCACCTGATCCGACGTTAAATCCTCCGCCTTATCGGGAATCGAATCCAGATACAGCACCAGTTTGTCCTCCTCGTCGGCGTAATCATCAAGCCACTTTTGGGCCACGGCGATGCGCTGCTGGGCGATCGCCCAGTCGCCCTCACCCAAGGTGCCACCGCTGCGGCTTTCCACCTCAGAGTTAATATCCAAGTGAGGCAATTGCAGCAGGGAAATTAGGGTGCTGAGATCGAACGGTTGATAGGGAGCAATTTTGTCTTCAATTTGGGAGTAGTACAGGCTTCTCCAGTCGTCGGTGAGTTCAGGCGCTTTGCCGTCGTTCTCGGCGATCGCCTGTCCATAGCGAGCCACCAAATTGTCGTAATCCCGGAACAGCCGGGTAATCGTCTCGTAATTGGGCGAAAAATTAATCATCGTCTTTGGCGGCGTGCGCAACATCAAAAAGCGCAACAGTTCCGGCGGCAACAGGGCAGCCATATCCTTAGCGCTAGAGCCCACCCCCTTAGAAGAACTCATCTTGGTGCCGTTCACCAAAATAAACTCGTAAGGCGCATGGTATGGCGGCTTTTTACGCAGCACCTTGCGGCAAATAGAATTCGCCACATCGCGGGATCCCCCCTTCTGGGAATGGTCCTTACCCGCTAGCTCAATGGTGACCCCCACCAGCTCCCACTTAGCCACCCACTCCACCTTCCAGGGCAGCTTACCGTTACCATCCATCGGCGACATCCAGCCAGAGCAGCCACAGCCTTGGGTATAGTCCGTGGCGTTGAGATCGCAGGTGTAGAAAATCTTGCCGTCTTTGTAGTCGGTGACCTTCGTCGTGGCAATTTTGCCGCACTTTTCGCAAATTGCCTGGAATGGATACCAATTATCCGGGCGCTCCGCCTTGCTCACTTCCTTGTAAGACTGGCGAACCAGGTGGGCGTTTTGCAAAAACTGGTCAATATAGGGATTCATCTGTCCGGACCGATAAAAGTCCCGCAGATAATAAGTTTCCGGGCGCACCCCCAGGTATTCAAAAACCTCCAGAAATTCGCCCATAAAATACTTGGCGTAATCTTCCGCCTCCGGTCCCGGTGACGGCACGTTGCACAGGGGCTGCCCTAAATAGGGCGCAAACTTGTCCTGGTCCAAATAGTGAGGCACCGTATCGAGGGCATCGTAATCGTCCACGCCGTAGGTGAACTTCACCGATTTGCCAGCCTGTTTTAGGGCGCGATAAATGGTGTCGTGGATAATGACCCCGCGAACGGAGCCCACGTGGACGCGACCGGAGGGGGTTTTCGAATCGTTAACGACGATCGCGGAACCTTGCGCGTCAGCGGCAATTTTGTCAGCCCAAAACATGGCGAATAAAACGATGCTCGATACAGTCTATTCACCTTATCAGGAAAGCCTCAATTCTCCTCGTTACCGGTTTGTTCCGGCGGCTCAGAATCCCCGTCAGGCTCCTCAGGAGATTCCTCAGAACTCTCAGAATCACTGGTTTGCTTAGATCCTTCAGAAGTAACCGCTTCAGCCGCAGCGTCTTCAGCGGCGGGATCTAAAGTCTCTGAATTCTTGTCCCCAGTTTCAATCTCAATATTTTCAACCTCGATAGTTTCAATTTCAATAGTTCCCCCGTCAGCGCTATCAGATTCACTAGTCTCTGATTCTGTAGCGATCGCCCCACCAACCTCCTGCTCCTGTGCGCCCTCCTCTTCCTTCTCCTCAGGCTGCTCACCAGCTCCATCAGCCCCTAGATCGGCAACCTCTTCCTCAGTAGCCTCCTCTTCCTCAGTAGCCTCCTCCTCCGCCGCTTTTTCTTCAAAAATTTCTTCAATCTCCTCTTCTTCGGGAATGGGCAAAATTCGACTTAGGGGAACCCCCCAGCGGAAAAAGCCCTGATCGATTGAATTAACGGGAAAAGGATCTGCGCCATTAACCTTTGAACCGGGCGTTGCCAAAGTCAGCGCCGCTCCCAATCCCATTTGTAGCCAAAGGCTGGTGAGGAAAAAGGCAGCGATCGCCACCCCCAGCCCCGCCCGTGGACGATCAAAAGGGGATACTTCAGCGGCG
>ERZ1740065.572-NODE-572-length-20138-cov-11.282677_pt1 | contig 20138 bp, 13 predicted proteins | sample MGYA00581738_ERZ1740065 | MGnify/ENA primary metagenome ERZ1740065 (study PRJEB43018, sample SAMN04849749) | marine metagenome | isolation source: floating plastic debris | place: Pacific Ocean | collected 2008-09-01 | study: EMG produced TPA metagenomics...
TTTTTTTTGGGTGCTTGGTGTTTTTGTGTTTTTGGTTATTGGTTGTTTGTGTTTTAGTGGTGTTTTTGTTGGTTGTTTGTGGGGGTGGTGGGTGGGAGAGATGGAGGCGGAATGGATGGGGGAAGGATGAAGTGTGAGAGATGGAGGGGGAGGGAGAAAGGGAGGGAAGGAGAGATGACGAAAGAGGTAGAGAGAGAGGGGATGGAGAGGAGGAGGGAGGGAATAGGAGAAGCAGAGGGACAAGAAGGCAGAAGGAGAGGACAAGAGAGAGAAAGAGGGAGAGACGACAAGAGATGGTAACTATGGAAGGAGATAAATAGTAATACTGCATTTCTTAGAAATAATTCATCTCTATTAATCTTTTCATTCATGACACTACTAACTAGTTTCTGAGCTATAGAATTTACAGCAGTATTATTGCTACCAGCTGCTGCAGCAGCTGACGTTGGCATCACTGTAACGCCTTTGGTGGGTCATTAGTGGCGCTCAACTGTACTGGTGTTGAGTCTTCTTGGGTAAATATGTACTCATAATTGTTCACAGAATCTTTTAGCATATTGCTCCTGGTTTATCAGTGAAACTTACCCTCACACTAGCCGCAAGATTAATCTAGTGGCATAGAAATAATCTTCCGAGCGATCTTAGAATAAGTCAATCAAAATTCAACACTAGTTACCTGTTTCAAGCAGCTGTCCCAACTGCAGGCAATGTCTCTTAACTTTCCCATCATCTCTTCTCCACATGTGACAGTATTGAGAGGCATAGCCCCTTCGACCCGTGTAGACAGGATACTGAGAATCAACCGAGCCATGGTTCCCAGTGAGCTGAACCCCTCGATAGCATCTTGCAGCTGTTTGTCCAAATCGTCTGAAGTTTGCTGGAACATCATTTCTGAGTGATAAAAGAAGTAAAACTATCACACAACACAGTTCATCCAGATAGTGACTACCTGCTTTTCTTCGTCTCTCTCTAACTTTCCACCACCGAGAAACTTGAGCATATCATTTGCTGATACGGTTTTTCCATGCCATTATATGCTGTGGTGTCCGTCCATTTGTTTGATTGTATGTATTAGATTTGATTTGATCTCTGCTGTCTTGCTGACCAATAGAGATACCTCCACCGATAGTTCATCCCACATAGATGTTGTTGATTTCTTGGCTTTCTTCTGATAGTGGAAACGTGAGACTTAGTACCAAACTAGACTAATATCTGGATATCAATGACTGTTTACTGACCTTCATTTGTGACTGGGTCTCACTAAGCATTACTCTCAAGTCTTCAACTGTGAAGTACCTCTCTGTGAGAAGAATATTGTCCTTTAAATCTCCATGAGACAGAACCACCAATATGAGTAGCTCATGATTGACTTGAGCGAAGTTGTTTATCTTCGTGAGGACGTATTCAGCAGGGTAATCAAGAAGGAATTCAACCTGTTGGATTAAATGAAGGTAGTAAATAACAACACTCTCAAGCAGGCGTCCTACTGTATTTCCTTATTATCTTGATGCACACCTACGTACGTGAAGTCAGGCATGTCGGAATTGTTAAATTGTTCATAATAGTGTATGCGCTACACGAGATTGGTATTTTGTATAACCTCACAACAATGGAATATGCGCCAGTTTCATCAATATCAAGATGTACATCTTAAGAGAATATCTCTTAAGATACGCATCGTTTTCTGTGATCAAGTTCTCGATGCAGAAGTTCCATGACTTGACAGAAGATAGTTATGAGATCAGGAGATTTCTTGCAAACTTTTATCACACAGCTTACTGATAATCTCAACTGATCCTTCAGCAAGCAAGTCGCATCTTCAAGTTCGTCACTGTAGTTGAGTCGATTTGAAGTCTTACAGATGACTAGTGCTGCTCCCTGTGCGTTGCTTTGGGCAGACGATGACAGGCTTACGTCGGTGCTCATTCCACAGCCAGTGTGAATGCGCCTCCCAATCGTAGACATGATTGGTCCGGAGAAGATCAGTCCCAGGTGAGATCTCAGCCACTGCGTAAAGTTTGTGAGCGACTGCAGCCATTGATCTTTGGGCAACCTTGCAATGGCATGCAGGATGTCTGTTCTAAAAAATAAATTGCCACCATAAGCAGGAAGCACCTTGACAGGTAAAATTTCTCTCTATGCTGCCAGTAGATACTTTTGGAGTTGCCCATGCTCTATGAACGTCGTGCATGCTTTGCGCAACAGCTAGACCTTACAGTAGGAAATAATGAACTATCTCAGATAAAAGTTTTCCTCAGTTCTCAATGATGTAAGTTATAGTGTTCCACCACTGTCTGGTAAATACTTGCACAAAAGTATTCCACGAGTGAACACAGTGAGCTGATCCACACTGAGGCTGGGTAAGTTTTCATGATCAGAACATTATTCACAGATAACTGTTTTATCCAAGCACGTTGAGATGTTAGTGAAGGGTATCAGCCACCTGAAGTCACAAGTGGTCGCATAGCTCCAGACCCAGAAGTCCTCGGGTAGGGATATGGAGAGAAGATTCATGGATGTTATACCTGGTGAATCTTGCTCCAGGACTTTCAGTTGAATGAAGAGGATCTGGAATGAAAATTGTGTGATTTGGGTTCTAAAGCATTTTTTCACACTCACAAAATAGATGCTACCCCTGGTAAGATAGACGCTACCCCTGGTAAGTAAACTTTTCCATGTTTTCAGCCTAACAAACTACTGGGTATCACGAGGTGGTGGATTTGGTTTGCTATCTATGCAAAAAACAGCCAATTTTGTTATGTTACTATTCTTATTCCGCATTTTAATCATGGTGAGGTACGGGGTTTAATCACTGCTGGATTTAGGCTCACCTTTGGCTTGCCATATAAAGGCAGTTGATTTGTCTTCTCCACGCATGACTCTACCAGGTTGCCCAGATGAACCGCTGAATTGAGAGCATTGCCGTTGTTTGAACTAATCTCCTTATGCACAATGAAGACAAAGCATGATCTCGCTGTCTCAAGGGAAATGATGTAATCATCCAGGCACTTTCCTTGCTTTTGGGTCATAACCTGGAAATTAATGTATGTCAATTTTCCAAGCCGTTTAATATCTGCTTGAGCGCAACCAATGAGGTGTAACTTACCGCTACATCAATAGGGTTGTTGTCACTGTCGTGTTGATAGTGAGTCAATGTTAGACTGTTCACCTCATATGACACGATAGAAATCATAGGTAGGATGGTGTAGTCATTCACCAAAAGTTTAATCAATGATGTCAACCTCCCATTGCTGTTTGAGGTCAACCGTCTTCTGTAGGCATTAGCGTTGAAGAAAATCCGCATGTATGTGCCATCTGACTCCTGCATACGGTTTGAAATTCTAAGCAGTTTGAAGCAACAGAAATTGCGCTTGTTAGTCATGCCCAACACGGAGCGCCTGTTGGCAACTGTCAGAGGCTTTAAGATCTCAGCAACCTCTTCAATGAACTGGTTGATAACCAAAGAGTGGAGAGCGGTGTTGCCACGACAATTCTTAGTCGCAACAACCTTTACGATCAAATCATTTGCCATAGTTTGGAGATGGTCAATAAGCAATGAGGCGGCATCTTCACAGTCTCCAAAGCCAGAGAGCATCAGCAGATTTTGCCCCCAGTTGTCACCACACATGATGAGATCTGTCCTTGTTTGGTCATCAGTGTAATCCCACATGGCAGAGAAAGCATCTTTGTAGCTTCCAGTTAGGATCTCATGTGCTGCCGTCTGGCCAGCCTTGCTGCGGGTGCGTATGCAACTTTGGCGGATATCTGCCGACACATTACTCAGTAGCAATTCAACCATCTCTGATGACTGACAAAGGTGCAGAGGTGTACAGCCATTTTCATCTCGACTCAGGATAAGTTGCTCTTTTTCGTGTGAACTTATTGAAGCTATGCTGCGCTGAAATGTTTCGATGCTGTTCCGCCTCACCAGTTCGTGAACTCCAAATGCACTCATACCTGCAAGCAGATGAAAACTGCACTGAATATCCGATAAGGAAACAGCATTATCTATTCATTCATGACAGATATCACGCAGCAAAACAAAATAGAAACCATTTGAAATTGGTCCCTAGCAGTATTTAGCTGAGATTGTTGATAGCGGTACTGATATTCTGTCAACGAATATAGCATCTCATAATGAGAACGACCTCATAGCATCCCAGTGCGTGTGTGCATGTACTGAACTGCATTACTTATGCTCATCTGTCAAACCTGTCCCTACATATGAGCCATGGCAGAAGATTTTAACTTAACCATTCTCCCAAGGAACAACCAGATAGCGGTTTCCTATAGGAGACACATTAGTCACTCAATACTCAGCTCAATAGGGTGAAGGCTTACACTGTTGTGAGTTGAAATCAAATGGTCAGCCCTATCGAGTCAGGTCATATGTTTTCACATGCACGATATACCTTCAAATGAACGGTTATGTGAGAGAAGGAAACTCCTGCCAGCTACAATTCAAAGTGAGAGGCTCAACGGCAGAATAACCAAACAAATTTGGTAGAGAACCTATAGAAATCCTGTTGAGATATATTTGTAAATTTACCCGTGCCTGGGAAGAATATTTTCTGTCCATGTAGGAATTTACTATTAGTACAACTGAATGATACTAGGAGAAGATGTCGCTAGCCACAGGTAAACCGGCTGAATGCACAGGGCATAGCTAATGGCATCATTAATCAAAGATGTGAAATACAAGCCCCGTATACTCTGGCTAGACATCCGTGCCGCAACCAAATCTGAAGGTTGTTGGGGAAAGAGATGAGTGAAGAGAGAGTCTGGTCATATGGCCATCACTGACGTGGTGAACAGAGTCACAAGTAGTGATCTATTCAGCATAGGCCACTCAGTGTACATGGCGGAGTAAGCATGGCATAGGAATGAGGAAATACAGGGCTGTTTGTGTATTTGCAGTCCATGAGATTGCTTGCTGTGTCAGATAATCTACCAATGCAGTATCAACGCACTTGAAAATAAAGCAAGTTGTCATATTAAAAACTGCACTAGGATGGCACGCCTGATAGGATTGCTATCGAGCTACATGGGTAAATATGAGGCAAGTGTGAAGAATTGAGGGGTAAAGATGAGATGGTCACACACACACGCACACACGCACACACGCACACGCACACGCGCACGCGCACACACCAATCCCACACACCAATCCCACACACCAAATCTAGCTTGTATGGATGGAAGGTGCATTCAGCAAAAGTCTTCCAGTGAACTGAAGTGGCCTGACACCAATGTCATTTGAGGAGAGGAGTTACCAGTTAAGAGGATGTACATATACTCATCACCCAACTCCGAGAAGACCAGCTCTCAGCAATATCCACATGCTCTTGTCTGCATCATATGACTCCAAACTTTTATGGCTAAACTCGAGGGTCAAGGCACTCGATGTCGACTATCTGGATACAGACGGGTAGAGTGAGAGAGACGGGTAGAGTAAGAGAGGTGGATATAGTAAGCGAGAATGTTTTCCTACAGAGAGCGTACTGTATCAACAGTACTGCTGGGCAGGTTTATGTGTCAACAGTGTAGGAACAACGCCTTCAGAGATGATTATACATGCCACCGATCAACAACAGCGTCAGCAAGAGATGGGTGACAAAGAAGGCTAGATAGCACTAATTGTCACAGTGACAACGCCGCAGCTGTCGATGTGACGACTATCCTAAAAGATGGGAAAAGGACACATAGGGCAGGAGCCCTTGAAAGCAATGTAACCATGCTATTGGACTACTTCAGCCTGTCAACCATTTTCAGGTTAGCTGATTCAGTCCTGCTATAGCCTCAATGGATCTGATGGCGATTGAGATGGTTAGCATGAATTCTAGATTCTGGAGGAGCCTCCATTTACACTCATCGTACTTACCTTACAGCTCTTTTGATCTCTTTTAATAAGCAATCGCAGTCGACCCGTTGAGCAAAATCTGTCCAAATAAACAAAGTTGCAAGCTTCAACACCTGAGATGAACAAGCGCCATGGGCCGCATTGCAGTTATCACACTAAGTTAGTGCAATCAGAGTAAATATAGATACAATGTCTGACTACGCACGGAGTCTCCGTCCAATATTTACTTTCCATACAATGACCTCAGTAGCAGTGCTTGACTAGCTCAGCCTGGTTCATGATTTGACTTCCAGTTCCTTATCTTGCAAGCATAAAGTCACCTACTATGGGTTTTACTTCCTCACGATATCAGTAAGGTGCTCAAGTACTAGTATTGCATGCCGTTAGTCAAATAGACCTCACCGACGTCAAGCCGACATAAGCCTGCATCCTATCCTACCACACAAGAACCTAGATCCCTGCAATATCAGTTATTCATAGAAATATAAATAACGTACTATTGAGGCAACTGCAAATACAGCGATTCCTACCAACTGGCTGCAGGTGCTCCCTAAGATAGCCCAATGATGTGGAACGAATCAATGACGTGTATATAGCTGCCGTACTTACTTCAGTAACTACTGCTCAGTGCCAGAAAACAGCAACTTCACCTGCCACAGGCATAGAACACAGAGCAGCGTGCATTTTGATCAATCACCAGAGGTCTGTTGTTACCAGTATTGACATACCACGCTGTTGAACTCAGCTAGCATAGCATGAGTATGAGTATTCATGCACAGCTTTTAATTCATGAAAAGAAATAAGAGAGAACTGGTATTCGTTCATTGAATACTGCTGACTGATAACTGATATATGTATACTCACAGTGAATACCCTTGCAAATGTCTTGTCAGAGTGTTTGCTCAGTCTTGTGTTATGGTTGGAGGCACTTGTAAATGAAGGAGCTTTATGTTACAGTTGGGATTTGTGTGTATTAGAATAGTGAACATGATAGCAATCAGTTTCTCCGGAGCTAGAAACTTACAATTTGTTAACAGCCAGCATCATTTCCGAACCTGCTGTGCAACTTGGAAGCATATTTCTTCCTTGTAATTGAAAACAAGGTATTATCAGAAAGCTGCAATGCCCACATAATGTCAGACAGGATATCATCAGCGATGACGCCTAGGCACTCAAGCCCACAAGTAACAAAGCAACATCTTGCATTCTGCTGTCATTCGATCAACGGTATCCATAAGCCTAAGAAACTTCTTAGGCTCGCTATACTTTAACTCTCCAAGTGAAAATATGTTACAGTTTAAGGCATCCTTTTATTTGCGGTAAAAAGTAAAACGTATAGGCTCTCATATCCATAGAGTAGCGATATTGACATAGAAAAATAACAGCGTAAAGTTGCTACTATATAGGCTGCTCTCTCATGTTAGGTCATATAAAAGGAAAATAAAAAAATTGCTACTTTGAGTTTCCCAAAATGCTTAAAAATAACATGTTCATCTGATAAGAACCAGTATATTTTAGTGCAGGTCTTCAGTTATTCGCAAGAATGGCCTCCCATACCATGAGATGCGATTCCTGTAGTGACAATGCTCATGTGCTGAAAACAACTAACCATCAGCAATGACCATAGAGTAGGCGTCAACCTTCGCAAGATACGTTAACAGTTGTGCAAAGATCCTCAGCAGCTGCAGTTTTCTCATATCAACTGGTTTGCTCTCATCACCTCTGGGTATAAACACCTTGAGCAGTAGTGGAGCCTTAAGGGTACTAATGAAATGCAAGTTTTGTCTTATCAATGATTTGGTTCTGATAAGCCCTGCAACATCGGTCATAAAGAACTCAAAGTCGACTAGAACTGGTTTGGAGATTTGACAACAGCGTTTCTCAACTTTTCGCTGAGTAAGCAAGCCTTCGTTGTATTTTCTCTCATCTCCTTGATGCTTGTGATGATCAGATTTTCTGCTCTTGGCTCGGCACTCACTGCTCCCTGAACATTTTCTCTTCTTTCCATGAGCACTCCTAACCTCCTCCAGACACTCTCTTGTGTTTTTCAAGAGGAAACCTCTTTTTGAACTGAAGAATGAAAATCAATTATGCAACTCTAGTAAGACTTAGAACTGTATTAACATTTGAGAAGTTTAACTCCGCTATCAGTAGGTGCACCAGTTTTGTGAACGCAAGTATTAAACTTAAGCTGAAGCAGTGACACCGGCGGATGATTCTGACGAGCTTACCGATAGAAAACTAAAAAAATATGCTCTCATTTTATGTGGATATGAGATCATGATATTCATGGCATATGCTTCCATGGCGCTCTAGTTCACTTAATGCCCCAATGCACCTATCAGACATCCATATGAAGCAACAAGATATGACTTAAAAAACCCACCCGCCAGCTAATAATAACCATGCTAACAAATTTTGATGCAACTTTTTGTAGTGTTTGTTTTTTTCATCAATTTTTTGAAGCATTACGGAGCAAAACAAACTGCCTCTGCCTCTCACAAGATTGTCAGGCAGAGTGCTGCCCAAATTAAGAGACATTACACGTATTTATGAGCCCTACTTGTAGATCGTGTTGTTCCCAGCTCACGTAATTTATATACTTGGGTAACTCATAGTGTTTATGGAGCACATTCCATACCGGTCAACAGCGTTCCCAACGATACGATGTGCAGTATAGTTATACTACAATATGACTTTTAGAAACTATGACCACGATGCTCAGAATTTCCATTCATTTCTACTAAGCTGACATTTTGGCACAAAGCTAATGGGAGGAAGATTGCATATAAGACATTTTTGTCATTTAGGCGTATGCTGCACGCAACACAGATTTTATGAGCAGTTTTGAAGATGTTTGAAGGGTAGATACAGCAGCCATACATCCTAGTCCACTCCACTTCATACTATGCGGTGATGGCCATGATATGGTATATTCTGGTTTGCTAAGATAACCAGAGATGCACTCTAAGAGCACCTAAGAGGTAAAAAATTTGACGAGGGAGACCTCTCTGGGCTCTTCTGCCGCCACACGACAGTTATGGGATTAAGGATCAAAGATATTCACTATTTTGCCTCTGGGGAACATTGCTGGTCAACATAGCAGAGACTTAAATGTAAATATACTGAAAGCTCAGTTCTATGCAACTTTGAGGAACTTCAGTTAATACTTGCAGCTTTGAGTTCAGCTGAAACCAACTACTGAAAATTAGGAAACCCTTAGCAGACAATTCAGTCGTAAATTTCAGCAGCAAAAAATACTTAATTATGTCGGACAGTCCCTCAGGATTGGAAAGCATGCTTATGCTGTTCAGATGGCAATTGAGAACATTTTTTCTCGGTCTGCTATTTCACTAACCGATGCAATTCGGAAATTGGTGTTTTCGTTTTGCTTTTTACCAGCAAGAATAATTGGGTTTCTCGTGCTTTAACTTACACTTAAAGTCATTTCAATTCGATGTATATAACTAATATTATAACTACTGCTATAACTACCAGTATGCAATAATTGAAAACCTAATTATAATTCACTGTTTTATGATCAAAAGTTAACTGCTTGTCGTTTGATTGTGATTAAACCACACCACAAGTCTAATGACTGTGGAGATTAATTCAAGTGTATGTCAGGCATCTCACTCACCTCTTCCCAGACAGTGTGGAAAATATCACGAAGTGATTATCATGCACTGTAAGGACAGGGAGTGCGAGCCTTGGTGCTGAATATGACCTTCTTGTGAAAGTTTCTTCACAGCTATTCACCACTTTAAGCACTGCTCTCCCCTGGTTCAAAGTCTCTTCATCTTCGTTAGGCTGTCCAGTCATTTCCCCACGACAGAATTGAAGGAATGTTATCTATAATTAATGAAAATGGGTATTTGGCAGGTCGTCGATTAGTAACGGCTGTAAATTATTCCTACCTTTGGTTGGGAAGAATTGCCATTTGAGAGCGCATCCAAGACTTTTTGCACATGCACAGATTTACTGGTGACAATTCGTCCCTCTTGCTTCCTTATTTCAGAAAGCAAGAAGCTGACAGCATTCCAGTCTCCCAAGTTGTGTTCCAGTATGGAATGCATCTGATCCAAAAGTTTGTCAAGGTGTATGTCTATGTGCATGCTAGTCTAAAATTGAAAATTAATACAAAGTTAATAAAAAGATGAGTGATTTTTTCAATACGTTTCTAATCTTCTCCAAGTGGCCAGAGCTGTGCTCAAGTCACTGAATGTCAAGTCATGAGTAATAGGAACTCATAAAAACAATGCCACAAGGTCACAGTTCACAAGTAAACACTCAAGAAACTTCAGTCAACGAGTAAATTACATTTTGAGTCACAAGTAAAGACTCAACAACTAGCAATTCAAACCATAAGTTTCAAGTTAATGTTCAGCTTATGCCGACCAAATTATTCAAATAACGAGTCTAAATCAGTGTTGATACGAGCACCTGTTACTCCCACCGCGGTTTTAAAATAGCCTCAAACTGTTCACACTTTCCTAACCCCTTCGAGCATATAGGCAAAAGCTTTATTAGGAGTTATCTCCACTTGATCTATTGACTTGCAATACAAGGAAATCCATAGTTAGGATCGATTACTCTGCTATACTTTGACTTCAATCTTTGCAAAGGCTATTGAGTCGTAGGCTCTCTCAACGGCTTCTTGAAAACCAGATGAAAATGATGGATACTATTTTCCTCTGACCCAACTTCATTGCCAAAATACTCTTGAAACACAAACCATTATGAAGAGAGATTGCAACTGTGTAGGGGAATACTAATGCAATGAAATATTCAGCTTCATTCAGGTCTTTTGTTACATCTTTTTTTTTTCAGGTGTTCTGGGACTTTTGATGCGATAAGGATGTTTTGCAGTATTTGGCACTTCTCTTACCAGATAATTATGTGGACAACTGATAGCAATTGGTGTCAAAGTTATACTTGATGTTATGGAAGCATAGCAGGGTGCAGAGTAGCATGGAGATTCCATGAGTGGCTTGGCAGAGCACCAGGGATTTTGGGAATGGAAAAACGCAGGAAATAGAAAGTGAGATACACTATTGCCTCAACTTACCTTCGACACCAACTCAGTAAGATAGCGAGGGCCACCGTGAAGCTGCTCCATTATCTTTCCAACTGGTTCACTGCAATCAGAGAATTTTAGGCTGCTTTCCTTGTCCAGCTGTGACAAAAGGCCACCAACGACTCCCTTTGCTTGCTGCAGATTTTTACATCTGATACAAGAGTCGATGAACTCAGCCTTGGTAGGTAGGTCTGCCTGGACTTCTACTTGCTTGGCGGCCAGTGATGACATCTGTAAAGTGATGAGAGCTTTGGTGAGATGTGATGATGGGTTCCAGGAGTTTAACTCAGCTGGTGTGAGCTTCAAAGATTGAATATTCAAATGGAATCAAACCACAGTTGAATAAGTTCAGCGCAAAGTTCTTATGATTTGACGCGTTAAGTTCAATTACCGCTGCAAGTTTAGTCATCACTTGTTCCACAGTCCAGGCACCCTCCATAAACTTCATGTTTCCTGTTTTGTCACCATGACTGAGTACCACAAGGAATAGAACCTCATCAGACCAGTGAGAGACTGAGAACTTGTGTATCAGCTCCAGTAGGCTATCCGCACTGCAGTCACATAACTCCTCTACCTACAAGTGAACATCCGAGGATAATGGATTACAATGCTGATGACATGGTTGGCTTATTGTACTGCCAATGTGAACTGTTGCCACCATAGAAGTTAAACTAAACCCCAAGGCTCTAGTTTGATTATTTACAGAGATATGAAACTTCAAGCATTCCCACTTCAGATCTATTTTAACAAATTTTTACAAACAATAGCATAAACCTGGATAAGAGCTGTAGATTCTCGATGAGGTATCATTGGCTATTCAATTCTATGCAGTACCGAAAAACATAAAAACTTGACGATTATCTAAAAAACTGTTTTTTATTTTCATGAGTTATACTCCTCTTGCGTGGCCAGTCCCTATCGGTTTGCATTGCTAGGCACTGACAGACTCCCCACGGTGAAATAACATTTTCTCTCAGATCTTGGTCAGGAATAGCCCGTGCACTAGATCGGCTATATGGCTCTGGGTCTGTTTCATTTGGCATATGACCAATAGTGGCTGGATGCCCTTCCTGATGCCCCTGCAACTGGAATTCGAACCTGGAACCGTGTTTGTAACAGACCACAGGGTTATCTTCCCAGCTGTAATGGCTGCTCCGAAATTTGCTCGCAAATTAAAGTTATATAATGCACAATCCATTCTTGATTAAACCTTATGGTCTTTACAGATAATTGGGTGCGTGAAGAATCACTTACAAGACAAGTATTCAATACCCCTTAAGAAATAAAGTCAACTCAAGGCCTAAGATTTGGAGTTGCCTTATCTGGTCATCTGGCTCAACTTTCCCGCGCTCTACAATAACCTCTCTACAATTTAATCCAAAGTTTCAGCATTCATACGTGTAGCAACAGCTCTTCAACTGTAGGTATGAGTTGATTCTATGATATTTTGGAGCTCCTAACATTCACATGAACATTTAACACTCAGCGTCCACATCTAGCAACAAACTACCTCCGTACCATGGTGTTATCAACAACTGCTGCTTTGTTTGACGTGACACACAACAAACCCGCAAGTTAAAGTGATCCTGCAGCACGTTCCGGGTATCTTCCAGCTCTGAGTGGCTGTCCATTCTACCAATGATATTACAGATGATGAGGGCCGATCCAGGAACATCCTCTTCATCTCCAGAGATTGGCTCGCATTCCTTTAAATCATGATTATAAGCGAGGTGCCTCCCAAGAGTTGATGTCACAGGAGTCACGGAGAGGATAGACGTGTCATCTCTCCACGTCTCTCTCACAAGGGAAGCAACCGTCTTCTGGACTGAGGATCTGGAGGAGAAGTGCAGAGCCTCTGCAACCTGAGCCCTGAAAGCATTGAAGAAACAAGTTCAGTCATATGTTGTCAAAACAAAGCAGCGTCGCTAACAGACAGATGAGTGAGAGATAAACATGGATGATAAGAGCTAAACTCACTCCTCAATCTGCACCTCAATTGATCAGGGGACTTCTATTTGCTCATTGCTCATTACTCATTGCTCGATGCTCATTGCTCACTGCTCACGGCTCATTGCTCATTGCTCAAGTCAAATTTATTCAGTATCCTCGATCACGGAGATCAAGGTTGGCTGAGTGTTGACTATCCATGGGTGTCAGGTTGTGCAAGCAGTGGCATTGTGATACAGGTACAGGGTATTGCTATTCATACCAGTGCCCACCCACCAAATTGCACAACTTTGGACCCACTCTATCCCTTAGCGTGGCTGCAGTCAGCTTTAATTTTGAATACTTTGGCATGTCCCAGAGTGGATATTGAACCCAAACCTCCCAGTGCACAAACAAGCGCTCTTGCCATGGAGCCAGACAGCAATGAAATAACATTGATGACAGAGGAGAACCTGGATCTCTGGCGAAAATAAATAGTGAGAGAGAAAGAATCTATGCGACATTGCTATAACTGGTGTTGCTCTCACTGAGTGATGTTTCATAGTATAACAAATGTGAGAGCTGATAATATTTGATTACTGATCGATAAGGAAACATTTGCTATCAATTTCTTGGCCAAATTAAACAATTCTAGGAAGACTGGCTAGTGTCCAATAGTTCAGCTGCTGCGTCTTATCTACATGTATAAGTAGGCTGTGTCATATGTCAACAGTGAAAACATTCCTTGGATCATCAATGCTTGGAGTTGGGCAGCTGTTTGCTGGATTATTCTCCGCTGACAGGTTGACTTGGTCTGCTTGAGATATAGCACTGAAGTTCTATGGCAATTGATATGATACCCAAATGATCAATCGTGCCAAAACAGATGTTTATGCATTCCAGGTCATACGCACATGATATGAGATGGTCTGTTTTTTATTAGAAACATTGCGATTTTCTATAGAATAGTATCAACCGAACCAGAAACCTGTCGGGACCAGAGTACTTGGAAGCGCTCCTCATCTCATTGATTCTACATTTTTAGTTCACAATGACTCCTAGCAAGGTCATAGGCAAGGTCATGTCTGGTTTAAGTTTGCAATAAATTGGAATCGGTTGTCTATTAGGAGTTCACACCCGTAATAGCTGCTCAACACACATTCCCATTCCGTCAAATTTTAGCAATCAATTCTTCTCAAATGGCAGAATGAACCAAACTGAATGTTGGCCTCATCTTTTACCGAGCCACTCAATCTTGACAGGAGAGATATGAGTTCTGTAGCTTACCTGCAATCACGAGTCGTTGTAACTCCAAATATCAAGAAGTCGAGTGGAACATCAGCACATACTATTGATGGACCAGTGGGCAAAAAGTTTGAGTCCAATATCCATTGCAGGAAAACAACCTGTGTATGACAATAATTCAAAGTGAGCGTAATTAGTTAAGAGCCACATGCCCATTCCGAATTCCAGAAGTGTAGGTAATGCATGCGTCTGTGCCTCCGTCTATGTCTATGTAAGACTGTTTATCACTGATAGGTGATTAGCTGATGGTCTCAACAAATTTGACATTGGTTGAAATCTAACCAAATCTCATCTTTATGATGAATGGTACGATGGTATACACCACAATCGAGATCATGCGTTGCGACTACAGGACATTGAAATGTGTTTCTGGTGTATGGAGAACAAATCACCGTTTACCTTAGGCTTATCCTGGATCCTCATCAGTGAAGTCTGTTGTATGGCTTCTTTAGCCATATCAGAGAACACGGTTTCTCTGGTCCATTGTTCATTGGTAGCCTCCTTCGAGACGAACATCAGAATGTAATCTTTGGTATCCGTCGACCACACTTCTAAGGTTGATGCCGTTTTGCACTACCAAAATATCCACACATCACAATCAGCATATCATTGGTAGAGGAATGAAGAACTGCACATTTTGAGCAATTGTGTAGTATAAACAGTCTACACAAAGACAGATTCCATGCTGTGAAACAGTTTTCTATGACTTTCAAGCAGCTCTGAGGATGCATTGTGTTGTGACACTAGTCACTCATATATATGAGAGGTTCATGAGTAACCCGGCCATTCTGCTGTCCTTAAAGCCAGTCTAGACAATAACGCCAACTTGCCCACCCCCATTGGACTCTCTTGAACCTCTTTCGGCTATGTGATGTACGCCAGGACTCCTGGAACCGACATAAACCTCCTCCTATTGGCATCCTCTCTCGAACTAGTACGGAATTTAGACAATAACACTAACCTCACTGCTCAATTCAGCGCATATGAATTTTATCAGGGAGCTTATCCAAACACCGATCGCCGGTTAATGGCACATATCTCCCTCGTTCTTCCTTTACTTGTTGCAATACTCATCAAGCTACCGAGTTTGCTGTTGTACCTCTGATTTCTTACTGATTTGATCATTCTTAAATTTAGAAACCACCCACCTGTCTGTAAATAACTGGCTTCAAGAGGGCAGGCCCCGCATAGTACTCATTAGTGAGAACATGGATGAACCTTAGGATGTCATGGCAGACTTCATCACAGGCCATACCGACAGTCCCGTTTATGGAATGCAAGTATTTCGAGCCTTCATTGCGCAGCTTTCTGTGCGGAATTTGAGCAATGTCCCGAGGTGAGTACCCCACTTTGTTAGGAGCTGTTAGCAGTTTCCGTCTTTCTTCCATGGAATACTTCTTCAGAACTTCACTTAGCTCATCCACGTATCGGTGCACGACAGCATTTGTAATGAATGTGTTTCCATTACTGCATGCAGGCATGAGGATATCATCCCAGACTACCCGGTCGTAACTGTAGAAAAGTTCCATCAATATTTTCATTGTCTCTTTCATCTCACAGCATCCTGCGGTCATCAGTATGTTGTAGCCTCTTGCATTCCTGGTCGTGATAAACCTGCGTCTTCCTGCCTCACAAAGACCATTCCAGACCTCCGTCACCTTTCCAGGCCTATTGAAGTATGAAATCATTAGGCCCGATGTGACTGTGTAACTGAAATTACTTGAGGCGGAGTGGTGTTGGAAGACACTAGACTTGTTCGGTGTGCAAACGCATTTAAATGGCTAAATGTTCCACTCCAAAGGCATCACTGACTGCATGCAATCGGAAAGCATCGGCTTGGTTGACCCGTCCGGGAAATTAAATGCTAGCGCTTTACCCCAACCTTGATGGATTTCGCAGCTTGAACGTGTAGTGAGTGAACGCTGAGTAAATACTGTGGTTGCCGTTGGTGCACGCGTTCAGAATAGCCGAATATTTTGATTAAATTAATTGCTTTTTAGACGGCCATGCATAAATGCCGTGAACACTCCGTTTGCACTCCGAACACGCCTACTCTAATTGCCATACCAATGTAGGCTAACAACACCACAAGCTAACTCATTTAAAGAAAAAGGCTTCACATATGTAATAACAGCATTTTTTGCTCTTCACAAACTGCACGACGACACGTAGCAAGGCAATGCAAACATCGTTGGTTACGTGCGGCAGCGAAAGCAAAAGCAGAATGCTTGCTGAAATAGGGCGATGATTTGATACATGGCAACAACATCATGGGTATAACGTATATTTGTTATACCTCAGTTGGATTTGCCAATCCAGCATGAAGCGCCAGCTACCAGTAATATAAGTAAAGATTGGATTGTTATCGGAGGAAGCCGTTAAATGTTCTACATCCCACAAAGCGTCATGGTGTGGCATAGGCACATAGATCACATATCAACAGTTCTCGCCAGCGACATGTTAGAAGAGATGATTCTAATACACTCTAAATACCAGAAATATCAACTCATTGGAAATTCTTGTGAAATTAACTTCATTAAACCTTTGGAGGAAAGATAAAATTTGGTTCATTTAGTCTCATGCATGCTGAGCTCAGAGCCATTATTAAAATGACCATAGGCCAGCATAGACTGGCATCGCCACAGCAGCAAGTATGATACTCATAGGCCATCATTGAATGGACAATGTGAGTTTTCAAGCATGGAATTTTCATCACCAGGAAAATTCAGCTGCTGCCCGCAAAACAATACCAAAAGTGGCAATAGAAAGCCTGGTGGTGTGACGCTTCTTAAGTGCTATGATTTGCTTGCGAATGACATCATAATTATACGGGATAAAATACGTACGATGCTGATTGCCGTCTAACTCACCCGCTGGCCAGAATTCTATCAATGTCCATGACACTATTGGCAACCATAGCCTTGTCTTAATGGGGTAATTCTATTGTGATCCATTTCATGGGCTACGGTATTTACATATAGTAGCTGTAAACAAAAGTCAAGCACTTAACGTGCATTGATCTTAGATCAATGGGTGGAGAGGTGTGGAAATGAATGGGAAACCATAATACGCAATACCCCTAGTTGTAAACATGAGTGTCTGTCTGTCAACACAAATGCTACTCATTCCAGGCAGTCCAGCAACTCTCTATTAGGGTAGGTATCCATATACACACCAGCAGTGATGCTATGTGAGATATGGGATGCTGCTAGTTACACCAGTCATCCCTCTCGAGCTGAGCCAGCCCGACATAAACTGGAGCTAGTGCTACACATGTGCAGCTGACACCGGTCGCTGTGTGCCAGCCTATTAGCTTAGCTGAGCAGCAGTGAGTTTTTAAGGATGTTGGTATCGGAAAGGCGATTGGGCCCATGCCTCCCAGGCAAAAGGTGAGCACTGCTAATAAAGCCATGTGACTACACGCTGTTTCAGAAAGGTATCAGGTGTATAACATATTTCGCACTATGGTGAGTAAGGCGACTATAAGGCTCTTGGTGCCTATGGGTTATATACAGGCCTATGCAGTTGAATCAAGTACTGAAAATAAGATATTGGCCGGGTACTGGTATTCTCCAGCCTGACAAAATAATGATGCAAAGCTCAAGTGATTGAATAGGAGATGAGGTTACAGCGGCTACTGACAGTCTCCTCTCCGATGTGTGAGTAGGGACCAGTAGAGTTCAACATTGACACGCACTGCTGAGCAATTCAACCAGTTACCCTCCTTATAGTGATAAGTTCAATCACACTATCTAGCAGTGATAGTGCGATCCTCTCTAGAAAGGGGCAAATTTGAGACGTGTCTTGAAAGCAAGATTGGTACGCAGTCAGTGTATTTGCTTTCAAATACAGCAAAGCTCGATTCTAGTTGAATCCAAAATGAGTGTCAGACAGCTAGCAGCCTTGATTCTCTGCACTTACCTTGATGGTCACCATATATCTCTCACTATTGGAATGCCCGTGACTTATGAGCTACGGACAATACAAACGACAAACAGCTGAGCGATCAAGTAGCTTGTGTACTGTGCAACTGCCTACACCCAATAACAACTATGGTTCCTTGTCAATCAATTGGTCCCTGCCATAGGATCAGCCAATAATAATGCAGCTTTGCCCTATCAAAACAAGTAGGGCCACTTAGCAAACAATATGAGTCATGGCATCATGTTGTCCTGCTGCGAGGTCATTCGATGTGATTTGATTATAGCTAAGCTTGTCTATATGGTAAACATGCATACACACTTTCCTGCAGCTCATGTAGCCAGTATAAAATGGGTATCCACCAAGTACTGAGCTTTGAAACATGTGTAGTTCACAACTGCAGCCTAAGGATCAAATTTCGGAAAGGTGTGCTTCATACGATCAAGAATTTTCCTATCTGTCAGGCAGCACTGCCTCTTCAGCGCTGCTCCCAAACCTACACAACAACCTTCTGGCAGTCACTGAGAATGCAGGTGTGAACTAGGCGCTACAGTAAGTAGCATACTTCCTTGTTGGATCGTTGCCCAAAATCCCTATCACTGCTTTTGACACAAGCTATCTCCTATTATATGAGTGTTGCTTTCAACATGCTGAAAGGTTCAGGTATAGGTAAAACAAGTACAGGGTTTTGATATTTATACCAGAGCCCATCCAACAAATGCATCCTGTTACCATATATGTGCCTCACCTATCCAACTCCATCCCCTGGCCAGACTGCAGTCAGTTTCAATTTTGAACACTTTGGCATGTCCCACTGCACATCTCCACTGCACAGACAAGCACTCTTACCGTGGAGCCAGACGGCAATGAAATGACATTGATGACAGAGAAGAACCCTGGGCTTTTGTCATTCTCCCATAGATATCTGTGCATCAGCACGTGTGGGAGTAAGCGGGAGTGAGCTGCGAGAGTGAGCGGGAGTGAGAGAGAGTGAGAGAGAGTGAGCTTGGATAGGCGTGGATAGGCGTGGAAGTGAGCCCGGATAGGCACGGGAGTGGACGCAAAAATCGACATGATAATGACAAACATCGAACCCGGATCTGTGAGGACAATAAGCAGTGAGAGGGAGTATTAAGGAGACATTGCTATAGCTGGTGTTGTTCTTACTGAGTAATGTTTCATACTATAACAATCGTGAAAGCTGAGAATATCTTATTACTGACCAATAAGGAAACATTTGCTATCAATTTATCCTCCAAATTAAACACCTCTAGGAAGGATAGCTAGCGTCAAATAGTTCAGGTACTGCGTCCTATCAGAGATCATCAACTACGAGATGTGGCAATATGCCCATTTTGTGGCATCACCACGATTACCCAGTTAAGGCAAGTAGCGGGCTCATAGTGCCGTAGGATGCCTGGGCCAATGATAACTGATATGAAGTGAGGGTGAACTTACGTGCTTTGAACCTAACGTTCTATGCATTTATCATGTAAAAAACCTCTCTGGTATCATGTGCTATGTTCTTCTAGGTGGATAACTCATCACATAGGCCTCTACCAGGCTTTTCAGGTGATACAATTTTGGAGTACTAAGTACGCTTTTCTTATGGCTGTATGCTCAGCACACTTTTCCAGCTGCTATTAAGCTTTTCTGTGGTTGCGCTGTGGCCCTACTGTCCAATCAGAAGGCCAATAGTTCTGATATCCTATGCTATAAATAGATTACTACAGGAGTTTCCATTTTTCAACTAGCGCATTACTACGGTTTCAAGGAGCTGACCAATGTTTGTAGAGTGGGTGTTGCTCCACACGATCGAGCTTCCATGTTGGGCATCCACTCAGCAAACTCATGGCAGTCAGTATGCAAGTAGCTGGACTCTCTTCTGTCCCTCTTCCTCTGCCCCTCTCCCTCCCTCCCTCCTCTCTCTCTATCCCTCCTCTCTGACTTCTCCCTTTGCCCTATCCATTTCAACTCTCCTTTTCCTGCTCTCTTCCCTCCCTGCCCCCTCTCTCCTCTCCCAGTCATGCCTCTCTGTTTTTCCTTCCC
>ERZ1740065.573-NODE-573-length-20136-cov-12.291270_pt1 | contig 20136 bp, 18 predicted proteins | sample MGYA00581738_ERZ1740065 | MGnify/ENA primary metagenome ERZ1740065 (study PRJEB43018, sample SAMN04849749) | marine metagenome | isolation source: floating plastic debris | place: Pacific Ocean | collected 2008-09-01 | study: EMG produced TPA metagenomics...
CTCCCTTCTCCCCCCCCCCGTCCCCGCCCTTTCTCCTTCCCCGTGCCTGGTTAAGGTTTTTTGGGATATACATGGGGCTGGGGGGGGGGGGTCACAGATATGAAACACATATACCACCAGCTAAGACAGGAGGCTAAAGGATGGAAATGAGAGATCCTGCACAACACTCAGGATCTCTGAAATGATGTCACATGAAGTTGAGAAGGAACACTGCCGCATACTAACCGCCAGGTAGGTTCTGTCCCTCTCTATCAGGTTCGCCAGCTTGTTCAGCAGCACGCCCCTGTGGGTGGCGTCCATCGTCCTCCATTCCGAGCCGAGCCTGAACGCCTCCTTGGCAGCATCGACAGCCTTGTTGATATCGGCAGCGTCTCCCTCGGAGACGTGAGCCAGAACCTCCCCTGTCGACGGATTTACCGTCTCAAAGGTTTTACCTGAGATGGCGTCCACCCACTCATTGTTGATGAAGAGCTACAACAGGTGACCAGCAGGTGATATGTCATGGACAATCTGTCTATAAGCAAGTAGTGGAGACTAGTAGACTGAGCCACGACCTCTACTACTTCACTGAACCACTAGCCAGGTAGTGGAGTGATACGACATGGGCTAAGTGGTGTCTACCATTTGTCTACTGTATTTACTAGTATCAGAGAAAGCCACAACAGATTTCATCATGCATGTCGCAGCACAGCGAACGATGTCCCACGATCAGCTGGGCTGGTCATGGAGATCGACATGTCGCACAATCTTGCGCCAGCTGCGATGTCATGCGAGGTGGAACACAATAGCACCACATAGGCGATTGCTGCGAGGTCCTGGAGATCTGGTGGATCGGCTGCGATCGGTTACGACCTTTTGACCCTGTTGCACAGCGAGTAGACCGTAAATGGTCACTAATTAATCTACCTCCTCTGCGAGAGCTCAATCTGCTATGTCCTACGATGTGTTGTGATTTGCGTGGAGATGAGCGTGTGGGCATCGCGCGATCGTAATGTGCAATCGCAGCACATTACTGCATGCATGGAGATCAGGCTTTAGGTACCTGCATGCTAATTTTATGCATGAAAACAGCAGGCTATCATACAGTCTACTGCAAATAAAAAACTGAATATCAAGTCTCAAGAGTTTTTACAATTCTGTTGACCTCATGGTAAAAAATGAAGGAAGGGTATGCTGCAGGATATATATGTATTAGTAAGAATGAATCAACGATCTAGAATTGATAGGGTGAGCACTCCTGACATATTTATAAAACTGCTCGGTTTTGGTTTCGATTCAATCAGCTACATGACAACACTTCATAGGCACATATTTTTGTTGGCAGACAGCAACTGAGGCATTTGAAACTACTCTCAATCATCCAGGCCACTGCTCCACATCGCCAACAATACTACTATTGTACCGCTACTACCGGTACTACTTGGTCACCTGACTACTAACTACCGACCTTGGTCACCTGACTACTAGCTACTGACCTTGGTCACCTGACTACTAGCTACTGACCTTGGTCACAGGACTGCTAGCTACTGAGGGCAGTCACTCAATGAGGACCATCCATGCAGGCTAACTGCAAATCCTTGGTAGACAAGAGAAACCGCTATCACTAGTGCTGAGCAGTCCAGCTGATAGTGATAACAAATCTAGCAGCAACATCCTGCCTGCACTGGTGACTGGAGGACACGATAACAGCGGGGCCAGAGAAGTCAGTCATCAACAATAACAGCTCGTACAAATGTAGAACAGATTGGCGGAGGAATTGAATGGTCTGTGGCTGTCGTAGCAGTGGTTACATAGACCTATATGAGGGAGGAGGGAGATTAGTGGTAGGTTAGTGGTAACAGATTGGTACATTATAACAGAAGAGCTGGAGTAGCTTATCTTCATGAACAGCAGTAAGCCGGGACCAGATCAAATTCGTCAATGCGAGATCATTTGATGGAAAGAAATACTGGTACACATGGTACATTGCAAAAGAAGCATGCACACGTTACCGTCGCCGCAAATCTAGTGGCTAAATGAACACTCGACATTCCTGCTTACATAGGTGGAGTAAAAAATGCAAGCCCCAAATGGCAAAGAACTATAGACTTTGTAGATAGGTTAGAAATGCAACTATAACATGCCGATTTGAAGCTAACTTGATGGTATTTACTTCAGGACACCACCGCTTACCCAACGCAATCAGTGGTATGTCTGCACAGAAAGCAGGTAAGTGAAATTGCCTGACTAAGAAGATACAACTACGACCAAAATCGTAGAGCTCGCAGTACGGGTTGAAATAAGAAAGGAGCTACATGTTGCAGGTTGCTTCGGATTTGATGCCGATGGAATACTACATCGCTACTCACCTTAGTAGGTGGTAGTTCGGGAGTCCTGTTAGGCTCAGGTATGGCAGCAGCTGCAGCTGAATAGCTTCGAACATTCAACCTAGAAGCATTCCATACAGCTCGTCGAAGGGCTGATACTGCAAACATGTTGAAGCTGAAGTGTCACAACCAGTAACTAGAACAAAACAACAGGGGGAGGCGTAGACTACCGCACTACGCAAGACTAGGGAACGAACAAGCGAAATCGATATAGTGGTTGGTGCCCAAGCGACTCGCACTGGTTTGTACTGTTTTATTGTCCAATCGTGACGCTTATGACGTAAGTGCGGGACTCGCGCTACATTCGAGCATTCTACTCGGTGGATAGGTTGCATCCGCCTGTCGTTTGACCGATCGAATGGATTGTTGGTTTTCATACACTTGTCGCTACGTCAACTCGATGATCTGTATTTCAAACTTTTCTATGCCACAAGTGACAAGCTTCATGATCAAATCAGTTGGGTTGCACATGCAAATTACTGAACACGAACATACTTGCCCACCTGTCTGAAGCGAAGCACTAGAAATTCAGTTTCTCTGAACTTTGAGGAATCATTTCTCTCCAGCTGGGACTCTACCGCATTTCAGCTCACCTCAGAAATATGTAATTGATGAGTCACAGGAGAATATTAGAACACCAATGGTAACAATTTCCGTCATAAATTCCATCAGCTAAAATACTTCATGGTCCAGGAAATACTGAGGGTTGACAAGCCTGCTTGAGCCAGCCAGATTTCATCCTGGACACAATTCGATAGGCCACTCACCAGCTGAGCGACTCAAGTTTGTTTCTCTAATTGGTGTAGTGGATATAGATTCATATCATTTCAATTTATTTATCCTTATTATCAGCTGATCAAGCCTGACAATCCCAAGTCTCATTTGCTAGACACCAACAGCTGCTACTCTGATCATCAACAGGATTCTGGGATAGCAGATATTTTATTTCTCTCCAGAAATGTTAAATGTCGCAAAAATGCTAAAACAACATTGAGCTCTAAAGGTTGGTATGACAACATAAACTGTATCATGTTTGCTCGTTGAATGATATGAAGATTGAATGCTGTATCAATTAGCAACTAGCAATATGCTTTATACAGGTAGCAAAATTCAAAACTCAAATAGACATAGATATCACAGGATTAGCATCCACATGGCAGATATATTCGAGTAGCTCTATCTACGCGTCATATGAGATCAGCGAGTAAGAGCTTGACTCAATGCTTGTATTTGATTGAAGACTTGATCATCATCAACGGGTTCAAGGTCAAGTGGCGTGAGCTCTGTACAATCAGCGGACCAATCTAAGTTATTGTCAATCTCCAGTAGACTGAGGGGCGTAACCGTCCTCTCTTCTGGCATATGTTTCGTGGTTTCAGTTTCTAAAACAAGTAGAGTGGCTGTTGTTGATGTGCCCAAAGCCTTCCCTTTGTGAGAGAAGGGGACTTGTGCTAGTATGATTTTGTTGTCTTCCTCCCCATAAAGCAAACCCAATCATAGGAAACATCTGCAGTCCACATCTTTTTGTCATCGATCGTGTCTAATGAGGAGAAGACAACTCCTGATATGTTGTATATTTCAAAGCGAGTCTTACATAGAATGACAACACTGGTAACTTGTGCTACCAGAAGACATGAAAAACTGAAGTTATGGCAAATTCGTCACCACAGCCTCAGGTCACCATTTAGTTATGAGCTTTGCTTATCACAGATTTTCATTCACACAAGCAGAACGGAAGCCATGATGGTTACGAGGTACTTACTCTCGCTGTAACCCATGAACACATCGCGTCGTAATGCATGCTGAAACGATTTCGCTTTTTTTTTGTGCTCCTCTTTTGCTTTCGCCTGCACGACCTTGACATTTGAAGTGGAGGTACGGCTCTGACTGGGACTAAGTTTGTATGGATGGCATCTGCTGGGGCTTTTCTTTGTTTGATTAGGGAAGTATGAGCAGAACGAGTGGTCGTGCACATGCTGCCAGAATGATGCCAAACCTCCTACAGATGAGCATAGTTACTATTCAATAGTACTGACCAGTGAACCACAATTAACTTCTGTCATACAGATGCTGTGTCTTGAGCAGTATCTTTATGCCCAAGTTAATGATGTTACGGTGTGACAAAGATTTTTGTGTTGGTAACAATAGCGAGGATGAATGCTCAGGGGAGATCCTAGTTGAGAGGGGTTAAGTCCAATATTATCTTTATGATGGTATGGAGTACCAGGATTTTTGTGGGAAAGAATGTTGGCAGAGGTAATGAATGCGGGAGGGAATCAACTCAATTCAACTAAGATAGGATTTGAAAGATAGAGTTCATCAGGCATTCTGAACAGTGCAGAGAGATAGAGTGACTCATAGATACAAGATACACACCTAGAACCCTAGTCAGCTTCAATATTTTTAGTGCTCATTAAGAGTTGTCTTCTTTTTCTGACAATACCAACAGCAATCTATTCAATCTCACTACCATGAAACTTGATGTGTGAAACTCGATAGTTATCAACGCATTCAAGACTTTTGTTACTTCATGCCTAGAGAGTCAGGGTTACAGGTCAAGCAGGCTGACGAACCATTGACAGGGGGTGAGAACTTGGGCTTTTCACCAGGGCTGATGGGACTAAGGCCAGTGAGTTTGTCCCAGTTGATAGGCGATCCGTTAGACAGCAAGGGAGGGAAACGGAATGGCGGTGATATAGGCTGCATCATTTTGGTTGGTGTGGGTGTACGAGGACTGAGAAAGGAGATGGTAATGCAATGTAGTGAGGAAGAGTGGAATGGAATGTAACAAGAGACACAATTACCTCCCACCCATAGGTTAAAAATGCAAAGCCAAAATACCAGATTTTGTTGGCACCGAGAGACATTCGTCCCCAAATAAAACTAAAAATAAAACACAGTATATCTACTGATGCCGTCCTGTGCCTGATGAATAGGAGGCACAATGCACAGTAAACTCAGACATAAATGTTGCTGTGATTAATCATGTCATTCTACTGTGTTCCCTCGACTATAAGACACGCCTAAATCCTACATAGACATCACTATAACTTCATGTAGGATGGTCGTAAAGGAGCCATCTTACTTTCATAAGAGAGAATCAATTTGGAACTATTGAAAAAAGTTCTCAAATCGACTATTAGCCAGAGAATGAAGACTAATTTAAGATGACCTCACTTACTTAGACACGTGTCTTATAGTCGAGGGAATACCTCACTTCATTAGACACGTGTCTTATAGCCAAGGGAATACCTCACTTCATTAGACACCTGTCTTATAGTTGAAGGAATACAGTATAAGAGAGTGTACCATAAACCGTGACATTTCTTATCACTGTTAGCCAATTGAGGGGAAAAGAATAAACACCAAAACCTCACACCTTTTTTTCTTGGATTTTTGAAAGTTCATTACAACCAGTTGATATGCATTCAAACTGTGGCAGAGGAGCTACGGATTGGCGGAGAATGGAGGAATGATTTTGTCAGGGATTATGAAGAGAACTGAGAAACCACAACAGGGATTTGAATGAACAAATAGACTCTAAAAATAAAATAGCTGACAAGAGAGTGAATAGTAAGGGCTTGAAACTCTAAAAATGACCTAGTGCGCAGTGGTGATAATGGACAGAAAGGAGTCATTACCTGGGTGTTAGCCGGCAGTGGTGAGGAGATATATGTCCTGTGGCAGTGGGCATTGCCCTTGAGCATGAGTTCAGATAGGGGAAATACACAGCCTGGCTGCCAGAGTAGCTGTATCTAACAACACATCTCACAGCTATGTGACTACGCAACTGTTTAAATCAGGTACGGTGTGTCGGTGCGCAACTGCTTACTGACTGACTGGAGCTGCTCCTAATACTGGCAGACTGTTGGAAGGAAGCTGGTTGATACCGAAAGTTCCCAAATTTGATGGCAGCGGCTGGGGCTGATAAGCAAGTGTCTGCTGATGCACTGGAGCCATATTCAGTCCCATACAAGGATTCATTGTGCTACCTGCAATTGCAGCGAGGTTAAACATTGGAATCATCTCCCACAAACTAAAGTGAAGCTTTTTGGAGTTATCTTCTCATGCTTACTATTGTTTCTTACTGGCATCATCTGGTGAGGCAGGCTGCTATACCAGCCAGCTGAATTACCGTTGAGATTCGTGAACTCGGAGGACGCTTGCTGAGCCCACCTCAGTATGTCTTCTGGCGATAGCATTGCTGCTAGTGTCTGATAAAAGCAGTGGTTTTTGTCAGCAAATCGTCTGTCTCTATATGGAGAGATTTCTGAAATCAAGCGTTGTTGTGTGCCAGTATAGACAAGAGAATATAAGACATGCTGACTATGATAGTGAACAGCTGAACATACCAGTCCTGTCGAAGGATTGTCATCAACTGTTTGCTGCAGTTTAAACAGGAACTTGCGTAAACAGTATTGTTGAACAGAACGGAATTGACACACTTGGTGTTACTTACTGTTATATCAATGACTGGTCAAAAATGTTGAGATGGAACAGTTAACAATCTTGATAGTTGATATTTATGTGAGCTTTTTAATGGTTGTCACTTGAAAATGGATGTGCCTTATTCTGGGAAATGAATATCCATGTAGCAATGGAGTGCTGTGATAGTGAGGTGTTGTGGTTTGGCTATGAAAGAGATTGTGAGACAGAACAATTCCTTGACAACATCTCCCTCTGACCTTCTCCCTCCCTCTGTCTCCCTCCTTCTGTCTGTCTCCCTCCCTCCTACCCTCTTTACGTGTCAGTGAGCAGTCAAGGGATTTTTATTTTGGTTTACCTGACCTACATACGCTCATAGAGTCGTAGGTTATAGGTTAGAGGTCATAGGTTATAGGTTATAATATGTCAGGGTTATATTGCTTGCGTAGTAGATTTATTTATAAAAAATAACTTGTCTGAAAGTTTTGCAAAAACCCTTAGTTTTAGTGTTTTGATTTCTTAGACTTTCTTCGTATCCTCTGTTTTATGGTATCCTCTAAAATGCCTTCTAACTGCTTTGGCCCGATGGAAAAACTGTACGGATGCATTTCCTGGAGTTTAGCCAAATAAGTTAAAGTATCTGTAAACCCTTGGTTATAGTACCTACAAAAATAATAAAACAATACATGAAACAAATTTAAAACATTTAATGTTTTGCAACACAAGAGTGAGGAGATAACTCGCATCTAAATTCGGAGTTTTCCGCTCTCTCACCTCATACCACCATCTTATTATGACTCACCACTGATGATCAAAAGTAAGGTGCAGCACTAGAGATTGAAAACTCATCTATCCAGCTTCAAAATATAAAAAACGGACATTTGCATCTCTCTTGTCAAGAAAACGTATGAAAACTATGTTCTATGTCTATGCTCTATATCTATGCCTATGCTCTATTGTCTATGCTCTATGTCTATGCTCTATGTCTATGCTCTATGTCTATGCTCTATGTATATGCTCTATGCCATTTTTACTTCAGTAGTTCCAAGTTTTACGCAATACAATACCGTAAGAGCACAATGATTTACGTGGGGGAGTCAAAGCAGAGCTACACTACATCATACATGACAAGTCTGTCATGTTTCTTGGGCGTCCCGTTGTTAAGCTGCCAAAATTGCTATGATTAATATTATTATTATCATTATTAAGCGAGTTTGCGACCCTGCAACATGTCGAACAGCCATGTGCAACACCCTTAAGGCACGTTATTTCTCAGCGCGTGTGTGAGACAGCCTCGCGATTATAACACATTTATACACATCACATGTTTCGAGTTACAATGAGAGATGACTTACTTATCTAAACGCTCTTTGGACGGAGGTAAGAGAGCGTCTTTCCCTCGCTTAACATTCTTCATGTTCACGCAGAAGTCTTGGTTGACGGCGGTGATGTTGAGTCGGCCGATAGCATCAGGGGGGCAGATATAACGGCGAGAACCACTGAACGGAGTAACAAACACAGTCTCCTCCCCCTCAAAGTTTATTAGGTTGTTCGTAAATCCGCCATCAAAAAACTTCTAAAATATGGATGACTTGTATTCAGATGGAAAAAACATCTATGGAACAGATTTAGGTTAAAACATCACACGAACTTGGAAAGCGCTCATTTCAACACAACAACTAGAATGTTTTCAAGCATAGATTTTTTTCACATTTTATTTATTTGTCAGAAAATTTTGCGAAAACCTTCTTGCGCCTTTAAACTAGTGTACAAACATTTAATACAATACAATACAATACAACTAATAGAACAACTAGTGTACACAAAACAGAGCAGGGAAACACTATTTGTAAATTAAATTTTCGCTATAGACCGATTTCCAGCTATTCTGTAGGATCACTAAGAATCTGGAGTTGTCCTCACCACGAGGGGACTAAATCATAAGGTGATTCTGCACGGTAACTGCCATAGCTCCCCTCAGCGAATATTGTACTGTTCAGACAGAGGCAAGAGGAAAATCAAAGACAGCTTTAGCATGTTCCGAATAGAATTGCTGCTTTGACCAGAACTGGTGTTGCTTGCCCGTCTACACGCATGTTATAGCAATGATGGACACTTGAATCACGGGATCATGTCAGCCAATAGACACAGAACCTGACAAACTCATCATCTCGAGCTCTGCTGATCATTGTGATAACCGCAACACAGTTGGTTAGTGCATAACCATGGATAAACAGCCATCTGCCTACAGCCCAACCAGCCAGACAGCTGACTCATCGGATTGAAACAACAAGCTGTCAGAGATCATCTTTGTCTGATCAGTGAAGCTGTCTTTACTTTGCCTCTTGCCTCTATCTGAACAGTACAGTATTTGCTGAGGAAACACTTGCAATGTGAAGCTAATCATTCCCTTCATTGAATTATAACTTGATCAACTGAAACTGATAAATGGAAACTGGTGAAACTTTGCGTCATCTAAACTAGGGATCTCAACCTGGGTAAACTGAAGAGGAGGTACACAACTTTGATCCTCAGCTGCACAATTTCACCGATCAATAGGTCAAAGGTCAGCGGTTTCCAAACTCAGACTCAGACATTCTTGAGATCTGTCATGCAGTCCTGACGCGAGCTCAAAATATAAACAGCAAAGATGAAAAGTACTTGAATGTAATTACTTGAGGTCTCTGTCTAACCTATTATCAGATTGTATTTGGGTGAGGGGCGGCATGTAATACACTGATACTGATCAACAGTGTAGTAGTGGTGGTATAGCAGTATGGCAGTTGCCGTGCAGAATCGCCTTATGATTTATATGATTATGTCCCCTCGTGGTGAGGACAACTCCAGATTCTTAGCGGGCCTCCAGAATAGCTAGAAATCGGTCTATTTGGCCGAAAATGTGTAAATTAGACGAACACAATAATTTCCTGTTCTATAGTATTTCAGCCAGGGCCAGGTGCGGTCAGGTGGCGCTAGTATAACAGCGTCATGAATACCATCAACATCGAGTGCTGTAGAAACCCTACAGCATAAATTTCCAATCCTTTTTTTCTCGCATACTTTTGAGTCAGAATGCCAGTTTCAAGTTCAGCATTGAAACCCGGTTACTACATACATGGATGATCTGTATATTTTATGATGTGTATGCATACAAGTAGCCATGCCATAGATTGTGTGGGATACAAACACTAAGATAATGGAGGAAAGATACTAAACTCTCGGTAGGAACTACAGTTGAGGACGATGACTAAAACAAGCTGCTAACCTTGCCACCCAGGAGGAAGCTGAACGAGCCAGAGTATACAGGGATATGACAGCTACACACCAGACACTGCAGAGGAAGATATATGTCAAGGACAGACATAATATATAGGTCAAGGACAGATATAAGATGTAGGTCAAGGACAGATATATGTCAAGCCATTGATCAACACACCCACCTGAATCAAATGCTCTCTTGAACTGAATTGTGATACTAAATGATTTCTTCTTGGTCTCCGTTCTGTCACTGACAAGTACAACCGACCACTGGCTAATTCATGAGCGTTCACAGGAAGGATGTCATCAGCCATTTCTTCAACTTTTTTGGACAGCTTAAAGCCAGAGCTTAAGGCACCAAAGGGCAGTTTTCGTACAGTAGCAGCGAGGTCATATGTCAGCTCTTTGCATCTGGAGAGTTTTTGTGGGCATGTAAGAAGAGTTGCTGCTGCCAAGCTACCAGCACTTGTTCCACCGTACTTATCGAATGATTCCAATAGAGACTGGCCATGGTTTTTTAGACACTGAATGGCTCCCAGGTAGTAAACTCCCAAGAAGCCACAACCACTGAATGATATCGCTGTTGGTAATAGTTTAGCAGTTGATCCCATCACTATATTCCAACTCTCAATCTAAAAGTCCAACATATTTGTAAACGTATAAGCGGCAACGACTGAAGTTATGAAAGGTACCTGCTGTTAAAGTTGGTTAAAAAATCGCAAGGTCTGTCTCATGAGCTAATACACTGAGAAATTGTAGTGCCTTAAGGGTAAAGCTGCCATATGCGGCAGCCAGGTTGCTCTCGGTTTCTAGGCAGGTCGGAGCACACTTGTGACACGAGGGCCCAGCAGGAGGACTGCAGTGGGATTGAACCCAAAATCTATCAACATTTTCGTGTCTCGAGGTGCAGGCTCTACCACTGAGCTATCTCCTAATAGCAGATGAAGTTATGATATCAACTTCTTACTTTAGTGGCATACCCTTTTATAGGAATTATACAAGGTGAAATAGCTATGGAATATACTAGAGCTACCTAGTATGTAATATAGTAGATCAGCTGTTGAATATAACGTCTACAATTACAACATAGCACAGCACCCTACAAACAGGCTAAGGGTGCTTTGGATTAGGATTTCATCCCATACACTGTACTTGATTCCGAGTAAGCGGCTCTGTAAAAACTGCCTATCAAACTCTTCCAGCTATTACTTACCTTATTCTATCGTTAGCCAGATGAAAGTGATAAATAATGCTGGAGAAAGCTATATTTTTTATCTTTTACTGTCCCGTCTGAAGAGCATTACTGTTGGCCCCACAGTCTCTTCTGGCGCGATTTTATTAGTACAACGAACTGTGCTCGATCCGCTGTCATAGTCCAAGAGAGTACAGAACATTCCGAATCGAAACCAGAGACCTTACCGTCGAAACTGTTCATTAGGTATATCGTGCCATGATACAGGCGCCGGTTACAGCATGGATACGGCGCTAGGCTAGACTAGTCTCAAAACGATAATTTTTATTTATACATGCAATAACTCATTTAAACTAAGTTTATTTCATATTTAAATAATCAATTGTTTTTTAAAACTAACAACATTGGTTAATCATTCAGTAAAATGTTTACTTCAAAACTTGAGGGCCACGGTGACGTCATACGTTACCAGGCAACTGACCACTGCAGAACTGCTGCAGGGGCTTGAGAGTGAAGAGCGAACCAGGCAGAACACCATGGAGATGCGAAATGACAGTCCAGAGACGTACAGTCAAGAGCTCTCACTGCCAAAACCTATATCTGGGCTAAACATATGGTAAGCGAAATCCTAAATATGAAGCTCAGAAGCCTAAATGGCAGTGATTATCACTGTGAGTAGTGTCAGGACGAATTGTTGACATAGACACCTGCACTATCACGCGCTGTAGTGTTTTATGTTGTAACTCAACTAGTCACAATGGCTTTAAAATTATATTTTCTTGATTTCAGGCCTCCACAGGATCCTAATGTAACTACAAGGGATATTTATGTAAGTATATTATGTAGAATTAGGAGATAAAAATGTACAACTTGCTCTACTAATGTGATGGATGTGGGGCTCATCAAGTATGTGGTCTCATCTCATCAGGATGGTAATAGCCCAATAGGATATGCAGAAATAAATGATGAACTCTTTGTAAATCCGGAAGAGACACAAAAGGATGGACACAAATTTTGGGTATAACCTGATCCGTGTGGTGTACCACAGCACACATCTCATCCTCATGTGTGATTGCCACGAGACAAGGCACTTTTATCATTTGTGACAGATATCAGTTATTGAAGTAGTGAATCCTTTCGTATCTCCTTAGCTAGCATAATTACTGATTGTTATCAACCTCATGGGTTCATTTCCTTCCCCACCATATTCTTAGTAATCTCATTCCCTCTCTCACTGTACTGCCAAGTTTCTGCACTGGAACAGGAGAGCAAATCACCACAATAGAAGAATTGAACTCATTTCACCTATACTGCTAATGGTTACTAGTCAGTGCTCATAAAAAGTCTCATTCATGATTGTGTGTGTTCCAGAGTGCAAGTAACAGGGGTTTGAGGCGAGGCAACTTTGTGGTGAATCCAGAGTGGACTTCTGAAAACGTGACCTCGCCCCCAAGGACAGTGAGGACTGTCGGAAGGGTTTACGAGCCAACACCAGTAGATTTCCATGGAGCAAGAGACCTGCATGCCAAGACATGGGAGCAAGCACGGATATATCCTGGACACGGATCTAATACACATCAGGCTCTTCCAGGGTAAGGAATTCAGTCTAGTTTCAGATGAAGAACTCAGTCTGGTTGTTGATCCCTGGACTACATTTCAACCTTAATGAAACTATACTCTAGGGTTATGCTTCTCACGTAGCCCTATGCACCTTAGAGTAGTACACAGGCTTATATATGTTTACATGTTATTCTGAACTGAGCGCAAATCGCCGTTTCCAATGCTTCAGATCGCAAGACCATCAGTCAGCCTCATATCAGCATGGATAAGTCAACGGTAGACAAAAATCTGTGGACAATGCAAGATTTCCTTTCTTCTTTCATACAGGTACGCCCCATACACTCACGCTCCTCTGGACTACAGACGGGCCAAGGAACAAATGGCAGACATGTGGCCATGGAGATCGAGTTTACCATCAGTGAGTTCTCTACCAGTCGTCGAGCAGCGGGTAGCCAGACCCAAGACAGCCTCAGGTGCCTACTACACGCATGTGGCGGAGGATGATAGCCAGTTCGCGAGGGAGTTAAATGCACTACATCAGGTCCACGTGCAGGACAAGATGAACGGTGGCAAACCTGACATTGAGACGCGAGAGTTTACCAGGAGCAATAGAGAGATCTTGTATGGTTACAATCGGCAAATGCCAGACAACAACCCGTATGCTGACACGATAAGCAAGTTGCCGCAGCCGTTTGGTCATGGAGGTCATCGAGAACTGACGGACATGTTTGCCAGTACTTACTCCCGCAATCTGCCGCAGATGCTGTTCCGCAAGGCACAGCACGCGCACGCACCCTGGCATGCGTACATGACCTTCTGCGATTGGGGAGAGCCAGTCATGCAAACCCAAGCCGTAGCTTAGTGACATGGGAACTAAGGCTATGATTTCTTTGCTTCTTTATTCTTTGATTGACTTAAAGCAAGCCAGTCAGCTAGTCTACATTTGCTCAAACAGATTTTAATTTTAATTACGTTGTCGTGATGTTTCTGTTCGCTTTGTTTTGATAAAGAATGATATATTTTCATACTTTCCGAACCGTTTTACAATCCGAAGAGCAAGATTTGAATTTTGATCAGCCATTGGGGATATTTGCCACAGGATTGCATTCTGATTCGGATCAGCGTTTCGTCTTATTTATCTGCTTTCCTCCGTCTCTTAGAACTTGAGATTTTATTTCAGAATGTCCAAGATTAATTTTTCTTCATGGGAGAACCGAAATAAAATCCCTGGAAATTTCAAGATAATGGAGATGAGATTGGAAGTGGGGCTGGGCGGGCGATGCAACTGATGGATCACCTATTCGCGTCATCGATATAGCCGGCCTCTATCAGGCCCAGATCTGCTATATCATCCTTGATAATGGTTATCAACTCTTGCAGACCCCGCTGCTGGTTCTGTAGATGCTGTAAGAGAGAAGGCAAACTATAATGTCAAAGGTAATGGAATTCTAAGGTCAGAGGTCAAAGGTAATGGGGTAGTTGCCTATTTCTTTGCCCTAAAATGGCTCAAGATGAGACGAATCCTTAAAACTCCTTGAACAGCTCTTCGAAGGTTCATGAACAATTCTTCAAGAGCTTTCAGGGCATGTAAATAGATAATTACTGTAGAACCGGATTTGATAGCGACAGAAATGTTAGTGTTTCCTTCAAAATCATCAAGAAATAAAAATGATAGCAATCTAATGATAGCGATCCCATAAATGGGAAGACAACTCCTATATAAGATATACTGCAAACCCAAATATTTTAGTGACCTCACAATAATAGTCATAATAGTGACCTCCGACCTCACAATAATAGCGACTTGAAGAAAACGCTATTCAAGTTGAACGCTATATTTTTGATAGCTCTTTATTTTATATATAAGCTTGAAGGCAATCTCTAAAAATTCTAGGTGTATTATTAAAAATACTGCTGATTTGAGCAAAACGCTATAATATTTTTTTCACTATAAAATATTTGGGTTTACAGTAATGGGTGTAATTTCTATAGCGAATTCCAACGATAGTGCAGTCAATTTTTGTCGCTATTTTTGCAGCCGTTAGACTGTCGCTATCAAATCCAGTTCTACAGTACTAGAATTCTAATGTCAGACGTTAGACGTAGCAGAGATCTAGGGTCAGAGGTCAAAGGTAGTGGAATTCTACGATCAGCAGATGAAGCAGAAATCATGAGCGTCAGTTCTGCCATAATATAAGTAAATCCAACACATCCTATGGAAGCTAAATGGGTCATAAAATGCAATAGAAATTTCAATGAGCCATTTGGTCCTAGGGAAAACATCAGTAGCCATTTGGGGACAAAAATTTTTCTGAAATGGCTTATTCAAAATTTAACGCGTTTGACGAGCCATTTGGGCTTCTGTAGTTCTTAGTGGCATTAACAGTAGTAGCCAAGGATGGCGGATACTATTGCAATGAGAAGACAACTCACAGACTTGATCTCCTCCATGAGAGAGTCATCAATGACCGGTTGGCTCTCGGCGGCGGAGATGCCTAACGTCTGATTTTGCAGCCGAATCTGTGACAGCAGCTCACTCAGCCGACTCTGTGAACAGACAACACGAGAGAGTCATCCTCTCTTGGTTCATGCGCTACGCCGATGAAGTTTCACACAAATTCGCTCGTAGTGACATCATATGACGGACTGATACGAAGCCCACGAAATGCCTAAATGCTCTAATACTAATGTAGAAACTGATTTGATAGCACGGGACATGTTAGTATTTTCTTAAAACTCATCAAGAAATCAAAATGATAGCAATTTAACAATAGCTGTCACACAAATGAGAAGACAACTCCTATATAAGGAGTAATGAGTATGGTTTCTATAGTGTGATATAAGGATAGTGATCACTGATTGGTCGCTGCGTTCGCCCCAGTTTAACCGCGGCTACCGGTTCTATCATCATATCTATTCATATCAGAAGAAACTCTCACCTTGAATTGAGTGGGAGCATCCAGTTCCTGCTGTACAGTCTCCAGCTTTATGCGCAGTTGCTCCTCCTCTGCTAGGATACCATAGCCCATTTTCCTGTGTGTCTCCTGCTTCACTATGACCTTGAGAACCCGGTGACTAAGGTCAAGGTAGCGTCGCTTATACTCTTCAATGCGAGATACTGTCGTCGCGTGCTTCTGTTGGAGGGTCTTGATCTCATGCTCAATAACCTGAGAGAGAGGAATGACGAGGCATTGAGGATGTCATAGAGAAGAGTAGATATGGATGGAGAGGGGTAGAGATAAAGAGCAGACGATGAAGGGAGAGAACAAAAAAGGGGGGAGAGAGAGAGAGAGAGAAGAAAAGATGGGGATAGAGTTAGAGAGGCCGATGAGAAGGGATGAAGAGAGAGGGAAAGACAGGGGAGAGGGAGGGAGGGAGGGAGGGAGGGGGCGCCTGAGAGAGAGAGAATGTATGAAGAGGCAAAGGAGAGGCGGAGAGGGGCGGAGAGTAGCAGAGGGTGGAAAGGAACAACAGAATAGTAGTGAAGAGGGGCAGAGAAGGGGGAGAGATAGAAGATATATAGGAGGGAAAGGAGAGATTGAGAGGGAAGGAGGAGAGAGCTAAGAGAGGGAGATGTGAAGGAGGAGCAGTTACTGACGTTGAGTCGGGCCTGATGAGATGAGCACTGCTGCTCCTGGTATTTCAGTCGCTTGTGAAGCTCGGAGAAGCCAACCATCGGTACCGGTAGCAGGTTCTCAGGGTCAGGGTTATCCTTCTTAGCCTGATCCCACAAAATCCTGTCTATACCTACAGATACGGGCTATGTATAGACTCCCAACATCAAACAGTGATAGCCTACACACTAACACACATACCAGCAGGGGGGGTGTCAAGATAGTATTGCAATGCCTCCGCTGACATGGAGGCTTTAGGAATTATCTGCTCTACGCCAGCATTCTTCAGCTGTGTGCTGACGTTTGATTGGCAGAGGGCTTTGTGGAGCAGCGAAGCTGACACCTTTCTAACGGTTCCGTTTGGTAACCTTTCCTGTAGGTAAATCACCATCTCAGTCCTGTAATAATAACACAGTGAAAACGCCATGGCGTTATGTCCTACGTCTGCAGATGATCTTTGCCCACTCAAATCAGGTTCATTGCAACTGCATCATGAATTCAATTGTAATGTGTCAATGACAATCATTACCTTTAATAAATATTATTATTATTAATTTATAGAATTGGTAGACTAAATTTAAAAAACAATGGCAATCATTCTTCGAGTAAAGAATTAAAGGGTTTGGGAAGAGAACACAGTAGTCACGCATATGAAATCAAATATAGTTTATGTGAGAATCTCCACACTCAAAATACCAACAGGATGTTTGTACCGCCTTGTTAGTCATGATCACTAATATAACACAGTCTTGCAAAACAATCTTGCAAAAAATGGCCTCATAGCTTTGTATACTAGCTATATGAACAGAGCCTAGCTTTGACCACAGAACTAGGCAGGCTATTGCACACTGTGGTAGATCAGAGACAGAATATCGTGACTGCAAGACAGCACAAACATCCTGCTGGTATTTTTGAGTTTGGAGATTCTCACATACACTATATTTGATTTCATACAGTTGACTACTGAGCTCTCTTCCCAAACCCTTACAATTGCACATGTTTGTAGGACTTTATTGTGGAGCAGGCGAGGATAGCTCACTGTCACCAACTCAGATACTGTCCACAGCTGACTACATCTGTCCCATTGGCAGACTAAAGACCAAACACGCACTGCAGTAGAATTTATGTGGCATCAGATGGAACATCAAACATTGCTTTGGTTATCTCCTGCCTTGTCTCACACTCATTGGTTATCTCCTGCCTCATACTCATTGGTTATCATACCTGTCAACTCTCCAGGATTTTCGCTGTCAGAATTTAGGGTCAAAATTGTAGTTACTGGTCTCCTATTGTTCTCCTGTCATTTATTATAGAACTCAAATATACCAGAATCTTAGCTGTAGGGTTCTGTACGGTTCTGAGTTATGGCTTCTCAAAGGTCAGAAAACCGAATATCCAGTATTTTTAGCCCCAAAGGTTGACAGGTTTGGTACTCTGACAGGTTGACAGGTCTGTTCGTTAGTCTTAACTCCAAAGATATCAATCTTTTTTTGTGTCTTTCATGGCCTCAGATTCACAAACACAGCGATGCCCACACTAATATCTCTATCGCGCCTGTATTGTTACAGCCAGTCAGCACAGTGATGCCAACACTAAGGATCTGGAATGACAGGTAACTTTCTCAACTTACTTCTTATCAGGCAGTTCTCGAACTGAATCTACACACACGCTTAGCGTGGGCTGGACGCATAGCAACCCGGTGAGAAAGTTGACAGATGCCTGCTGGTTGTTCTCCAGGTCTGGGAGTGACTTTTTGGTAAGCAAACCGACCAATCCGTCCTCATCTTTGGTAGTCGGCATAAAGCTGTACCCGATGGCCTGATGTAGACAGAAGAGGATGACCAGCAGGGTTGATATGAATGGCATCGGGTGATAAATAACATTTCTCACCCCTCCCTCATATCACCCCCCCTACATCACTAAAACATCTACGACCACTATAAGCATCATATAACCATTGTTTTTTTGCAACCCTATTTTTGCGATTGTGAGCATTCCAAAAAGCCCCCAAAAATTCCATTATGTAGTATTAGTAAGCAATGTATGAGTAGTGGGGGTAGTGAGGTAGTGGGGTAGTGGGGTAGTGGGGTAGTGGGGTAGTGGGGTAGTGGGGTAGTGGGGTATGTTGAACTCACCTTGAAATAACAGAAGAGGTTTTCTGGTGAGAACTTGGCTGCTGAGTTCTGACTGACGAATCCTGTTCCTGTGCCCCAAAACGCCTACAATACAATACACCAATACAATACACCAATACACCCATACAAAAATACGTAATACAATACATCAATAAAACAGTACATAATACAATACACCAATACACCCATACAACAATATGTAATACAATACACCAATAAAACAGTACATAATACAATACACCAATACAACAGTACGTAATACAATATACCAATACAACAATATATCAATACACTAATACATAAATACAACAATACAGCAATACACGATAAATCAACACAGCAATATACAATAAACCAATATCTAATACAATACAAAATACCAGCACACCAATACAGCAATACACAATACAATACACAACACTATCACACCAATACAGCAATACAGTAACATATCAATACATCAATACCGCATACACAAACAACTACCTCAATACACAAACAACTACCTCAATCGGTCGGCATGCACGCTGGTGTCATGAGCGCCTGTGTTATGCTGCATTTCGTCTGCAATTAGTGCAGGCGCGTATGAAACCGGCGCGCCTGCTGACTGATTGAGGCAGTTGCTTAGTTTAGGAGTAAAAAATACCACAATATATCCATAGTATCTAAGTTTTGTGTTCATTTAAATCTCGTGTTTTTGGCCGTTTTCAGTCGACCATGATTGAACTTGTAAACACTTCTCTGTTCAATCGATTGGCAATATACTAGATGCAACTAACACAGAAACATATTTTTGCAAAAATTCATTTTTCTCACAGTTGCACTGATTTACTGATCGTACAGTAAGAGAATCTGGGTCACTGGTACGTGATACCTGTAGTTGATTCCACTTGTTGATAACACCATCCCTCTCGTCCTTGAATAGAACTGGCATATGCACCGCAGCATAGACAAGTGTCTCATTACTCGCCGCCACTTGTGGTGCAGTTGCTGTAGCTGAAAATCACACAAAGATTACAGACCATATTCTTGTCGGTAGATAGCTTGGCTAAGCAGATGGATGAACCTACAACTGGTCAACGGGCCACAGGGGTCACAGGTCAAATAGGCAAAAAAAATGGGTCCAAGGGAGATGGTAATGGATGAAGTGGCGAGTGATTTTTAGATAATCCGTCATTAGACTTTTATTGGATATAGGAACTAAAAACTATCATACTAAAAAATCAGAGCGCCAGACACAACTCTACCAGCAACTAGGATAATAGTCTTCATGTCATCATAGTCCTATCTCAGAGACAGGAATAACTCTTATCCAGTGCCTGTTGACTTGTAGCTCTGTTAGACCTGTTGCCAGTTTGTCCAGCTTCCAAGCAAACAATGATTTTGGAAAGACAGATTTATTGCTGCGTCATTAATTTACATGTCTGATATATAGTTTCATACAAAGATCTTCCCAACAAAGCTAGATGCACATCTCCCAGCTTTACCACTTCTTAAGCCGTACGGAGTAAGGGTACGGAGTAAGGGTACAGAGTAAAGATAGCTATGCAGTGTTATCAACCCCAAAGGGCTCAATATTGTAGATT
>ERZ1740065.574-NODE-574-length-20081-cov-5.157545_pt1 | contig 20081 bp, 16 predicted proteins | sample MGYA00581738_ERZ1740065 | MGnify/ENA primary metagenome ERZ1740065 (study PRJEB43018, sample SAMN04849749) | marine metagenome | isolation source: floating plastic debris | place: Pacific Ocean | collected 2008-09-01 | study: EMG produced TPA metagenomics assembly...
AATGTGGGGGTGCCGAAGTGGACGTCATTCTGCCGAAGCCATGCAAATAGGCACCCAATGGCTGTTAGGCCCACAATATAGCTATTTTGTAGTTCAAAATGGTCTTTCCAGGTATGGTTTCTGGGATTGAAGAGGGGGGTGATTTCGCCGGTTACTGTATCGATACTCGTTAGGTCTGTGCCTTTATGGCGGTTGCAGGGAAGGCAGGCTAAAACGAGGTTTTACAAAGTGGTTTGACAACCATGCTTGATGGCCACTGCATGATCTATTTCATGGCTGTAGATCGAAAAGGTTTGATGGATAAGGCAATACTCGCACTTTTCATTGGCCCGTTGGCGCACCGAGAGTCTTAGCTTGTCTGATATGTAGGACATTTCCTGACTAAGATTCGGTTGCAGGCTTGAGGGTTACAAAAGCTCTAGCTTTGAGTAGGCCCATTAGAGTATCTAATTGCTCGTAAAGGTCTAGCTCACTTTTTTCCTCCAGGCTAAGCCCCGCATCACGATTTTTCTGCAGTAAGGTTTGCAGACGAGTTTGGGATTGCTCGGATACCTTAAAGCCAATAATTTCCTGAGATGTGGGACGGCTAATTAGGAAATCGAGCACCTCCTGATAGGTCTTTGGTGGAGAGGCAATATGCTCAGCTGTTACGACCATTGCATCTGATGTTTTACTCAGTACTGTGGCGGACATAAAACGAGTAAAGAGTTCAGAGAGCTGATTTTGGAAAGGTTCCAGGCGTTGGGCAAATTCGTCAGGAACTTCGATCGTGATTTGGGCCATGCTTGATTGCCTTTAAGTGTTAATCCTCATTGTAGATGTCCTATTCAAATGCAGCTTAATTGACTGGCCTATTTGGGGTTTTCTAGCTTTCAAAACCTCTTTGGTAATCGGCTTTTGGTGATTGCGGTGACGACTGAAGAAATTAGTGTTCAGTGACTCTTTATTAAAGATTGGGTACTAGTCATGCCATTGATTGAGCCAGCGTACTTGGTTCTGCCAATCCTTACTTTGGGTTTCAGATAGCATACGGTCGAGGGCGCGAATCAGTTCGGATAGTGACCAGCTCCTCTGGGCTGCTAGTAAAATGCCACTATGCTCAGGAATTTGGGCTGCCAGTGCGGTGAAGTCCTTGATATTGAAGGTAAAGATACAGCGATTTTGCTTGGTGGCTCCCAATAATTGGGCTTCATCGCTGGCATTCTCTGGCATCCAGTCATTGGGCGTGCTGGTTATGTCATGGCCTCGTTCTGTCAATGCTGTGTGAAGTGCTCTGATTGAGGTGTCGGCATCCAGATGTAGCTTTAGATCAGGCATGGGCGGCTGCTTCTAAGGCTACTTCAGCTGCGATCTCATCATCGATTTCTGCCTTGTGCGCTTCGTAAAACCTCAAGGCTTCTGATACTTGGGTGGGGGATAGTTCATATTCCTCGGCGATTTTGCTTACATCCCAGGCCCAATCAACTTTTGCAATGACAATCGTTTGTACCCGAATGCCTGTGTTCTTGATGCTTGCGTTGGCTTGACCACTGCTGCCAGTTCGGTACTGAATCTGGGGAAAGGCTTGCTCATCGGCTATGGGTAAACCGGTCTCTAGCGTTTCCTGCTGAATCGAGCCTAGTAACTGCTGCACTAATTGCCAGCGATCCTTTAGAGGTAACTGTAATACTTGCTCTTGAAGTTCTTGCAATGTCACAGAGTACCTCCCTTTTTGGATACACATGCCTCAATTGTAAGTTGATTTAAATCTGCCTGAGACTATTCAAGTACTAGATAGCGAGGCAGGTCTTTCACTAGCGATCGCAACGCTTTCCCCGCCTGCAAATCAAACCTGAACCAGGTTACGCACCGAAAGGATTTCATTAGGCTGTAATGGTTCCACGGCGGACTTGGGTACAGTTACGACATCAATCGATTCGCCTAGGGCATTAAAGACTTCGAGGATATAGCCCTCTTCGATGCCATCGGGATCGGGAACTGTGTCGATAAAAGTGGCCACATCGCCCTGTTTGAGGTTGTACTCCGGAAAGTCGCGGTTTAGGGAGATGCGGTCATAGAGTTTGACGGTGGATTCGCTCATCGTTTTGGCTTTAGTGTGACAAATTGAAATTTTCCGTCTGCTGTACGTTCTATCCATACTGTAACAACTGCAAGCGTTCCACTAGGACCAATTAAGGGACCTTCCACTTGATAGTAGGTGCCGTATTTATTTTGACGATCTGAAACCGCCTCACAGGTTTGAACCAGCTGTATGATGGCTTGCCTGAGGTCATCTGCATTGGCCAGAGTAAAGCCAGCTTGAGCTAAAAATTTGGATTTGTCGTCTTCCTTGCGGAGAACCAGTAGGTACTGCGTCAGCTTGGCTTCGGGGATAATCAGTTCGCCTTCCAGCTTCATGGCCCTTGCTTCAGAATTTCGGTCGTCCTAATTGCAGGACTTTACTATTGTATTGACCCATTGGGTATAGGCTCCAAACAAGAATTCAATTGCTGAAATTGCTAAAGCCTCGTTAGTGTTTGATTGGAAAATTTGGCATGGCTACTCTGGCTCATTAAGTTTGAGGTCTACTTCTATTTGTTTGAGTTGGTAGAGGGCGTCTATGCAGATGGTCAGGGCGGCGGATTTGTTGTAATGCCAGGTTTTGCGGGCAAATCCGACGCCAAAGGGTTTACCAGGGAAGGCGTCGTCGTCGGATTTGAAGATGGCGAAGTAGGGATGGCTGTCGTTGTCTAAGGCCCAGATGACGAGTTCTAGGGCGGCGCGGATGTCGGTGGTGTAGGGCTGTGGGGGGAGGTCAAAGTGCTCGGCGATTAGCTGGTCGAGGGCGGTCAGGCTGGTGAGTTGGATTCGTTCGAAGCCGTATTGGTCGATTTCACCTTGCATAGGTGAGAGAACGTCTGAATGAGATGATGGTGTGGCCTTTGTTGTGGTTAGTTGCGGTTGGCTAAACGGCTTAAACCCAATCTTTGAAATTATTTCACTGTTATCTGGCCATTCATTAGCATGGGTAATAGCCAGTCACGCAGCCGTATGAGCTGTTGATTTTCAATGGTCTTAACTAATATTTCCTCAAATAATGGCTCAACTTTTCTTCCAAAGTCTTGTATTAAATCAGTTGTTGGTATCACCATATTTGTGTGTTTAATATCGTTTGAAACAATAGACTTAAAAACAGAGCCTGAAGATTTAACCCTTAAATGATGAATTAGTTCTTTAACACAAAAGAATAGATAGCTATAACTTATTCCCTTACGAGCTTTGAAAGCGTAGCATGATTGATTCATGGCCATTTTGTTAGCTACGATTGCCATTTTTCCAACTGAGCCACGAGCAGCAATAAATATCGTACCTTTTTCAAACAGTTTACTACTACAGTTTTTGAGACCTTCTTCTGTAATTAAATCTGCTGTTGTCAGCTTAAATATATGATTGTCAGCATCAGTTGGTGTAAAGAACGGTATTTGACCTCCCCAATAACTTTCATTTTTCTTGCTAGGTGTTCCTCCGCCTAATAGTTCTGCAATAGCTAAAATATTGTTGTCTTCCCACTCCTTAGGAATTTCTCGTTCAAGGGTTTTGTTATAGACCATTTTACCGCTGGAAGATTTGTAGGGTTTGCCATTTTTATCAGGGAAGTCAAACTGTATAAACCAGTAGTCGTAAATCATTTTCGCCATTACCTCTAACTCGGCATTGATGCGATTATTTAGATCGATTTTTTGATTAATTAGATAAAGTAAATCACCTATTTTTACTTGTTCCTTGTAATCAGGCAAAATTAGGTCAAGATATGAAAAAATATTTTCATTCAGACTTGCCCTTAGTGTTAGTACTGCGTTGTTAGTCATTGTTTTTCGAAACAATGTGCTACGCAGATAAAATGCCATGAACTTGTGATAAGTGATATCTTTCTGTAGTGGTCGCAATCGCTTTAGAAAACCACTATATGTAGCGTTTGAATAGTTTTCAAGAGCAACTGAGCTCATGGCTAACTCATCAACTACCTCACTTGTCCGTGTTAGAAAAATATCTCCTTTTAATATTGAATATTTTTCTTGCTCTTCATCAGAGGTATCCATCAAATCATCAAGATCTTCTGGAATGAAGTAGTTATTAAATACAGTTGAAAAAGATAGAAATGGACTACCATGACCAGCCTGCTCCGGCTTTGATGAGATTCCGGAATTCATCTCATATAACTTACAGAATTTATAAGTTGTCAGTTTACTCATACTTTAAGCCTGATAACTGCTGCTTAATCTCTGCCTCTAAATCTCTTGATTCTGCAAACAGCTTATCCAGGTTCTCGGTAAAGCCTTGCATTCTAGCCTGGAACTCTTCAGAGGTGATCTCTACATACTCGATCTTGACCTCAAAATATTGACCAGCGCTTAAGCTATAGTGTTTGGTCGCAATGTTGTCATAACTAACAACCACGGAAAAATCATCAACTGCTTTCGCCTTGTTAAATGTATTGATGATTTTTTCTTCTTCTGTTTCTGTGAGTACTGTTTTCTGGTTTTTCCCTTCTTTAACAGTTTCACCAAGGCCAGAAGCATCAATTAAGACCACATCTTCTTTATTCGCTTTATCAATAAAGACAATAGACACATTTGTGCCTGTGGTGGCAAAAATATTGCTGGGCATGGAAACTACACCAGCCAACATTTTCTCATCAATTAATTTCGTGCGAATCTTTTTGTCAATGCCTGCCTGTGCTGTTAAGAAACCAGTGGGAACTACCACTGCGGCTTTACCATCAGGCTTTAGGGAGAAAATGATGTGCTGTAAAAATAGCTGATAAATCGCCATTTTATCTACAGCTTTTTTCGGCACATTGGGAATGCCTGCAAAGAAACGCTTTTTGTTTTTATCGCTGTCTAGGTCATCACGGAAATCGCTAAAATCCATCTTGAAGGGTGGATTAGAGACAACATAGTCAAATAGCTTCAGCTGCTTACCATCCTTGTGATACGGTTGCAGCAACGTGTTTCCTTGAATCACATTTTGAATAGAATGCACCAGGTTATTCAAAATCAAGTTCAGACGCAGCAAACTTGACGACTTTTGCGAAATATCCTGGGAGAAAATGCTACAGCGTTCCTCGCCAATAGCATGGGCAATATTCATCAGCAACGTTCCAGAACCGGCTGAAGGGTCATAGCAGCTAACGTTCTGGATTTTGCCCCGCTGAGGCTCTGGTACCAGAATAGCTGCCATGATTTTGGCAACTGCATGGGGGGTATAGTATTCAGCGTACTTACCACCGCTGTCTTTGTTGTAGTCTTTAATTAAGTACTCAAAAATCGTGGCATAGAAATCATATTTTTCAGTAAAAATACGTTCAAAGCTAAATGCTACGAGCTTATTGATGATCGCCTTACAAAACTCATCCCGCCTGGAAAGATCGGTAATGAATTCACTGACGCGATCAAAGAGGGTAACTTTTGCCCCGCGATCAGTTTTGACTGAGAAAATATCATTATTGGTAATAGCGATATCCCGTAGAGTATCGTCAAAAAGTTTGGCAAATTCTGGTGCATTTTGTTGGGCAAACAAATGCGAAATTAGATGTTCAGATTTTAACTTAGCCGTATCAGCACTCAACTGCATTTGTAGTAATTCGAAGTCATCTTCGCTAAGTTGATTAATCACTTTTTTTAAAGTCTCATCAGAGACAATATCAGGTTCGAGCTGCTTGATTTCATAGGCAAACTTATCATTGAGAAATTTGTATAGAAATACCTGGGTGATAATTTTGAATTCGTTACCGTCATTACCTAACCCATAGGAAGCACAGATACCCTTGAGACCATCGATCAATTCTTTGGTTTTGCGCTCAAAATCAAGGGTTATCACTCTAGGCTCCAATTTCTTCATTATTGAATTCGTTCATGTATTCCTGTACAACCAGGGTGTTAATATAGCGCGCAGAGTCAGCATTTAAATTATTTTTTTGTTTCCCTTTAAATTGTTTGACTACGATTGGCGTCATCAGCTTCTCAAAGTAGCCTTCGTTATTCAGTATTTGAGTGTTTTTCAAAACTTGATCATCAGCCTGCTCTTTAACGCCGTTTAAAGCTTCAAAAATACGACGTTCTTGCTGAGCAATATTACCCTTTTCCAAAATACGTTTATGAATACGGGTATATTTCACATCTCCCTGATATTTTGCCTTGAGTTGATTGTTTTCACGATTAAGTTCCTTAATCCGCTCATGAATTTTATTGAGACTACCGATATTTCGGTTCATCTCATCTTGACTCACTTCGCTTAGATTTTTCTGCTTAAATAAACGTTCTAGCTCTTCACGCAGTGTCACAAACTTGGGATCTTTTTGGTCAAAATTACCTGCCAAGGCCTCGCGCGTTTTGCGTAATGTATTCTTTAGCTGATCTGCCAGGATTAGCTCTTCCTCTTTGATCTTGGTAAACATAAACAGCACATCTTCCAATGCCACATTGAGCAAATTGGTCGTGTCATTGCTGTTTTCAATATTTTCTTTCAGATTCAGTAAATCTAGGTGATTGCTGGTTTCTCGATAAAGTGAGTTAAGCTTTTTGAAATCAATTTTTTCCAGTAGTTCATCGTGTCCTAACAGTCGGACCAGGTTATACAGGCTTTTCGCATCACTTAGGGCCTTTTTGATAGCTTGGACCTGGCCACGGTCCTGAATTTCGCTAATTTGCTGGGAGAAAACCTCAGCATTGCCAATGTCAAATCGGAATAAGACATCCTTAATCTGTTCAATTTCGTCTTCAATCTCTTCTTGAGATTTGAACAGATTGGAATAATGCTCTATTTCATCCCCTAGTTCCGCCTGTAGCTCCTCAAAATAAGCCTTGTTAGTAGCATCAAATTCCTTGCTGATATCGGCAAAGTCTACGACATAGCCATAGCGAAAGTCTTTGTAAGTACGATTTACTCGGGTTAAGGCCTGTAAGAGATTGTGCCGTCTGATAATTCGCCCAAGGTAAAGCTTTTTAAGACGTTTGGCGTCAAAGCCCGTAAGCAGCATGTTGTAAACGAACAGGAAGTCAATTTTTCCAACTTTGAAGTCTTCGACTTTTTCTTTCCGTTCCTCTTTAGTGCCAATATCATGCAGTATTAGAGCAGCACTTCTGACTTTATTGCTTTTCTTTTGCTTTACTCCGTACGAACCTGGTTGCTCCGCCGCTTTGGGCATTTCAGACGTAAGTGGCTGCTCAACGACTTTCAGTTTGGGAGTATATTTGACCTCAAAGATCTCAAACATCTTTTTAGCCTGATCAGAGCTATCACAAATGATCAGGCCACCAATGCTGTTATCCCCCAGGGCAGTACGACTTTTTTCAAAATCCTCGACAATATAGTCGAGCATAGGCTCCACAAAACGTTCATGGGCATAGACATACTTTTTGTCTACATCCCCCTGCTGGACTTCGACTTCTTCCAATGCCTGCTGCAACGCCATTTTGTAGTTACTGGCAATTTCTTCGCGAATCAAGCGCAGGGTATAACCATCAGCAATTGATGCGTTGTAATAGTACTTGTGGATATAATCGCCGAATAATGATTTGGAATTGTAGTCATTGCCCAGCAAAGGCGTGCCGGTCAAACCAATTTTGATGGCCTTATTGTCCGATTGGCTCAGGTTCGCTAAAAAGCTGCCCTTAGGGTTATAGCTACGGTGCACTTCATCTAGAAAGTACACACGCTGAATGCTGACATCGTAATCATCAGTTTTGACGACATTGGCGTCATCTTTGAACTTCTGAATATTGACTACGGTAATTTCTGGTTTCCCTGAATAGTTATGAATCACCCCTGTGGATTTAATATCCTTGGCAAATTCATCACGGGAGCTAATATTGTGAACGACTAACCCACGCTTTCTAAATTCCCGACTTGCCTGGGTTAGAAGGTCCAACCGATCAACAATAAAATAAAACTTCGGTATTACCGACTGGTTTTGAAAATAGGCAGTCAGGTAATGCACATTGTAATAAGCCAGGGCTGTTTTACCACTACCCTGAGTGTGCCAAATAATGCCTTTGTGTTCTCCTTCATCTAGCGTTTGCTCAATGGCTTTAGTGGCAAAAATTTGTGGATAACGCATCACATGTTTTTGCACACCATCGTCCTCATGCACATAGGCGATGGCATATTGCAGCAAAAACGCCAGACGTTCCCTTGAAAATAGTGACGTCGAAACGCGGTTAGTCGGAGAATCAGGGTTCTTATTCGTTAAAAATTCTGGACTATGTTTAATGACATTGAGATTATTGTCTTTCAATATTGCATTTTCAATCGCCTCATCTTCTGGTGCCACCAAAGTAGCCAAGTTTAGACTCTCTTCTTCTCGGAAGTAATTGAAAATAGGCTCCTGATACGATGGTGAAGCATAGAATGCGCCTTCGATAGGCTGTGGCGACTCGTTATCGTATTCCATGTTGTTGGAAAACATCATCAGCTGAGTGATGTTAACGAAACGCCTGAACTTTGGATTTTGAAATCGTTTATTAATACGGTCACGTTCGGCTAAGACACCCTGGCGATTATTAGGCTTCTTGACCTCGATAAATACCAAGGGCATCCCATTGATCAATAAGATAATATCTGGCCTAAATTCTTCATCGCCATTCTTGTAGGTCAATTCCGTGACCACATGGAATTGGTTATTAGAAAAGTCTTGAAAGTCAATAAGTCTAGTACCGGATCGCTCGGTCAGCATCTCATAAAAGGCTTGACCCAGATCTTCATTATCCAGCGATAGCTTTACGTCTTCGAGTAAGCGATCAATATCGTCTGGATTCAGCCCTTCGTTAATATTTGCAATGCTTTGCTTGAAAATATCGACGAATATATTCGTGTCTTCATCCCAGACGGCATTTTTTAACGATAGGTAGGTATAACCTAACCGAGTCAGATGGAGGAGGCTTGGAATTTTGACCCTTGAATCTTCATTGAATGCCATATGATCCTGTGCTCTGGGAAGCCTTGACCGATTGATTAGATAAGCACACCGTTGACTACTCCTAGTCTGAGTATCCAGATTCAGAGTCATATCAATCATTCGCAGTATACCCAACCAAATCTGCCAAATTTGCCAAATCTGCCTAGATATTAGGCTCCAACCGCTTCTTGGCAGCCTTAGCAGTTATTCAAAGAAAGAGGGACTTGGTATAAAAAGCGTTCTGACTTGGCATTGAATGATGTCCAAAAGCTTATAGAGCTATTCCAACTCCTTAATGCTCTATGTATCAAAAAGTACTAAAAATTATTTGAATACGGAATTAATACGTATTCCTTTTGATTCACCTGTAGGGCATCGTTGCACTGTGCCCATCATGAATCTCTGATTGTTGGAGGCAAAAACTCACTGGTTCATAACTCCAATTGACTTTGCGGCTTAGTCAACTTCCTAATGGGTGCCTGACGCTGACTAATATTTCTAACGGTCTGGTTCACATAGTGCAGGGCTGGCTGTTTGCCACTGTGGTCATGAATCTGCCGGACATAGGCGCTGCCTGCTGACAGTATCAGCCCAATTTCCTTATGATCCAGTCCAGCTGAAAATGCTTTGTGGGCTACCCGGTAATCTAGCTCCCGTGGGTTTCCAGTTTGGATACCCTGGCTGTAGTGCACCCATAGCTTTTGATAATGCCGTTTCTTTAGCAGCTTCTTCAGGGAACCGGTTGGCTCAAGTCGGCTAAAGAGTTCATTAGTTGCTGTTGTAAGTTGCTGTTGTCGCTCAAGTTGGTGCTCAGGCTGGTTAAGCTCTGGGCGAAGCTTGCCAGCGACGGCTGTAGATTTTCCGAGATGTTGTTCTGGGATGATACAGTCCACTGGTTCAAGGTTTGCTGTAGCTGCAGCTGCTGAACGATCAAGTTCAAGACCTGCTTGCTCAAGCTGTTCAATAAGGCTTGTGTATCCGCCTGTGCTGTGATGGAATCGGTTAACTGCTGCTGTAGTCTGCGGTTCTCTTGTCGCAGGGTGGCGATCTCGCCATAGAGTGGCTGCAAGGTTTTTAGCAAGACGGTCTCCAAGAGACTCCCCGACATTTCTACAGTCAGGGTCTGAGGCGTTGGTATGGTGAGGGTTTTTCTGGGTCTGGGCATGGGTCACCTGAAATAGAGGGATATAGTCACTGGCGATTTCGTTGGCCTGGGACCGTAACACTCGCTGGGCCAGTTCAGCGGTGTCGGCGGTGTAGATGCAGAGATGATGTTTGGCGCGGGATGCGGCGACATAAAATGATTCCTGGTTGATGGAGCTGTCCATCAGGGCCATCAACCGGTCGGCAGTTTTACCCTGGCTGCTGTAGGTGGTGCTTACCAGGGCATAGTCGATGTATTGATGCCCCTGAAGATTGACCTGGGTGTGGTTGCCGCTATTATCAACAATTTGGGCATTGCCCGCCTGGTCGATGGCTGTAATGGTGAACCGCTGGCCATTGCGGATTTTGGCATCGCGGTTATTGCGGGTCCAGCGGAGCTGATCGCCCCTGGCAATGAGAATCTGTTGGATGGCATATACGGTCTTGCGCTGACAGCGGGCTGGGTTGATGGTGAGCAGTTGCCCCTGGGGTGTTTCGACGGTGATGCGGTTGGTTTCTCTATTTGTTTGGATTACCCGATACTGCTGATATTTGACCAGGCCCTGGCTTTTGTAGGTGTAGTTGGGGACGATTACATCCCCTGGTTGGTAATGGCTGGCATAGGTGGCCTGGGCTGTGGTCAGGTTTCGGGATCTTAGAGATGTCAGGGTGAAGGTGTCTTCTCCTAAGGTGTTTTGTTGTTGGAGTGCTCGGCGAATCTGGGTGGTGAGGGCTAATCGCTCGATATGGGTACCTGCTAACAACAACGTATTACGCTGTTCTTTGGGGGAGAGATTGAGATAATCCTGGGTGATTTTCTGGAAGCGCTGGTCTGGTTGCGAGATGGCCTGAATGGCACCGGTCTGATCTAAATGATGGATGGCTTGTTCTAGCTGCCCGGCTTCGATCATGGCGACTGCTGCCTTTAAATTCTGGGTCTTCTGGCGTCGTGATTCCTCCAGATAGGCGGTTTGAATGCCTCCGGCTTGCAGACTTTTGAAAGGGTTACCGGCTTCCACGGCTGAGAGTTGTCGGGTGTCTCCTACTAGAATCACTCTGGCCTGTTGGGCGGTTGCTCGCTGGAGTAGGGCATGGGCATCTTTGGCGCTGAGCAGTCCGGCTTCGTCCACAATCCAGATGGTTTTGTCGGTGGGTGAGGGCGCAACCTGGCGCGACAGCAGACTGGCGACGGTATCACTAGGAATGTGGGCGGCTTTGGCCAGGGTATGGGCGGCTTCTGCGCTGGGGGCAAAGCCTTGAATGGTGTAGCCCTTGGCTTCGGCCAGATCTTTGAGGAGTTTTAGGCTGTAGGTTTTACCGGAACCGGCGACGCCCTGCCAGGCGATGACGCGATCGCAACTTCCCCCAGACATTTCAATCGCCCCCCGCTGTCCCTGCGTCAACGTGTTCTCCTGGGCCAGGTGCCGGTCAATCTCGTCCGGTGTGGCAATGGCGGCCACCTGACCTTTGCCGGTTTGCATCAGTCAGATGGTGTCCAACTCTCGCTGGATGGCGGTCTGGGTGGTGTACTTATCTGCACCGGCCTGTATCAGTTCCTGACTATTCTGGATGGCCTGTTGCAGGTCGGCAAAGCTTTGCTGGCCCAGATGGTTTTCCAGGGCAAAGCGTTCGACTTTGCTACGGCGGAATACGGCTTCGCGTTCGGCAGCATGGTGGATACCTGCCTGGGCAGCTACTTGGGCCTGGCTTGGGTGGTTCAGGGTTTGGTTGGGCTGAGGTATGGGGGGCAGGGTGAGCTGCTGACGTTGGATTTCTTGGTGCCAGGCATCGACCAGGATGTGGTGGGGGATGGTGCGTTTGCTGCGGCGCGATCGCAAATTAGCCGCTTCCCGTCGAGCCGCGCTCACCTGCCCATCTTGCCTCTCCGACCAGGTGTCGATCAGCTCCAGGATTTGTTGTCGGCGGGTGGAGAAGATGTTTAACAGTTGGTTATCGTAGCCCCGTAACTCGAACTGACCATGGGGCCGTGGGTCGATGGTATAGCCACACTGTCGTAGTTGATGGGCCAGCTCATTTTGATAAATCTCTCCCAGTAGTTTTTGATTGGCGACAATTTCGTCATTGCTGAGGCTGCGCCAAGTGCCGTCGGCCATCTGGGTGGTGTTGATGACGACGCAATGGCTATGGAGTTGGGGGTCTTGTTCGCGGCTGGTTTCGTGGCGAAAGATGGCGGTGACGATGTTGCCGGTGGTGATCCGTTGTCTGCCGGTGGCGGTGCGCACACGGGTTTGGGCATAGCGGGTTTCTAAAACTGTTAGTGCGGTTTGGACGGCCTGGTCGTGGGCGGTGAGGACACGCCAGTCTTTTTGGATGAGTCCGGCGATGGAAACGCTTTTGGGAGCAGAGAAGGTGTAGTCGGTGGCGGCGCGGTGTTTGGTGAGGTCTATTTTGCGGGCATGGAGAGGTTGACCGTCTGGGGTTTTGCCCTGGAGCAGGGTTTGGAAGGTGGATTTGGTGACGTCGCCGGTTAGGCCGAGGGTGGCTGCGCCTTTGCCGGTCCATTGGGAGCTGGAGCGCTGCTGGTCGGGTTGCAGGTCTTGGGTGTAGTAGTCGTCTTTGTCGTAGTAGTTTTCTGCCTGGGCGGCGGAAACGTTGCTCATGGATAACATGACGTTTGGGCTGTGAAGCGAGCCGATAGGGGAGAGTGATGAGAAATTGTTAAAAGCCTTGTTATGTGGAGTTTAGAGGCTTTATAACAGGCCCAGGTGGGCGTAGTGTGTGAACTTTTGGGTGAAGCCCCGTTTAGGGGCGTAACCTGTTGCTAGAATGCTAACATCTTGATGGAAAAAGAGTGATAAAGAATGACTGTTTTTAAGGGCATTCTTTTGTAGACGTGGCACGGTTTTTCACGATGAGTGATTTTTGTTTTTTAGCCACTCGATATTAATTACTAAAAGTCACGAGACACTTCTTTTTGGTGACTTTATTGAAGAAAGATTAAAAATATATCCAAAACAAACCATTAAAAGAGACTAAAAAAACAATTGGTTAATTTTGGATTTAAGAGTGTGCTTATACAAACGAGACTGATACAAAATAGTGTTTAAGGTGGATGTTTGATTTAGGAAAATCTATGAATTTATTCTTCTAGTAGCTTTTGTGTTGGAGTTTTTTCTTGTAAAACCCACTCTTCAAAGAGTTTAGCTCCAACTTTGTATTTATCATTGCCCATAGGAAGAACCACTCCAGTTCCTACTAGGACCTCTAGAGTGTCTGCAACATTTCCCAAGCTCAACCGAGTTTGTTGTGCTAAGGATTTTATAGAGCTCTCCTTACATTGAGATAGGGCTAGATAAATAGACTGTTCGATCTCACTGAAACCATAGGCTGAGCGGCTAGCATCCCACCAGGATGAAAAATCTCGATCATGCTGGCGAATTTGCTGGAAAAGCAACGTTTCTGGTGGGCAAGACTGACCTTTTCGATAACTATTTAAGAAGTTATTGAGAACTTGTTGGATTAGATAAGGATGTCTTCCAGACCATTCGCTTACAAGGTTGACTTCGACTTCAGGTAGCAGGATATTTTCATCTTGACAGCGTTTGGCAATGAGCATAGTTGCATCTGTGTCTTCCAATGGAGACAGCCAATCAAGTTCAGCAATGTTGAGAAGAGGGGAACCTACTCTTTGCTGATAGTCGCGAAGATTTCGATATCCTGAAAAAATTAAGCCCAAAAAGGGTTTAATAGCAGTATCTGTATCTTTGAGGGCTCGAAAATAGCTCCAGGCATCGTTAGCCCAATCTTGCTGCACAATAAACTCAGCACCATCGAAAAGAAAGCAAACTCCATCAAATTCAAATTTTTGAAGCTTTTTCAGTAACTTAAGCAAGTCTTGTCGAAAATCTTCATGAATTAACGCTCTATCTACATCTGGATTTGTGACATCCAATGAAAACATTGGGATGCTGATGGAACCACCCGGAATCTGACGGAGAAAACGCTTATAGTTACGGCGAAAACTAGATAGATTATCCTGTCGATAAATTTCGAGGGTTTCTCTAAGGCGGGCAATAAGTAGATAGCGTAAATTATCTAAACTGTTGGGTTGCTCTTGCTGCAGATTAATTAAGACAGGTAAGGCGTGCGCTTGTGCATTAGCTTGAGTACGGTTCAGAAGAGACCAACAAATGGCATTGAGTGCGCTGGTTTTACCACAACGGCGTCCACCTAACAAAATTCGGACTCGAAAAGGTGATCGCTTGATAGATTCCAACAGGCTCTGGCGACCAAAAAAGTAATCTGGACTAGAGATCGCAGCTCGGTAATTCTCAAAAGGTCGATCTTCTAGCGGGGTTGCCATTGTTGTCTTTCCTCTTCACTCATCTGCATTTGTAACCAGCGACTCAGCAATGGTACCCGTATTTGGTAGTGCTCCTCTGATTGCCCATTATCAAGTTTTACCAGCTCTTGATCAATCAGCCCTACAGCTTCCAGCCATAATAATGCATCCGCTATTTGGCTTTTCGTTAGATAGTCGCTTAAAGTTTTCAATATGCAAGTTTCTGAAAGTGGTGGAGCATCAAAATTTCGGGCTGCAAATACACGAAGTAGATCCATGGCTCCTACAAAATCTCGTTTTTCTAAATCACCCCAAATATTTTGCGCAAAATAGTCCTTTAGCACTCCTGAATAGGTAAATGGCTTATTGAAGTAGCGTTGCGCTACTGACCATTCCACCGTTTTGCAGTCCCCTTGAACGATACGGTCATACAATAAGCTAGCAAGCTGTCGGGCTACAAATGGGTGTCCACCACTTTCACTATGAATAGCCTGTTGAGTCTCTGAGTCAAACTCAATGCCCATAAAATTACAGATATCGTTGACCATTCGTAATGTTTCCATTTCTGAGAAGGGTTTCACGAAGGTTTCCTTGAAAAACTGAAAGACAGGATTAGTCGTAACACCCACCTGTGACCATTGGTTAATCCGGCTAGCATCAGGATGTACATCCGCGATCAGAAATGAAATAAGGCGTTTCTCTTGACTGAGTGCTCGCAAGGCACCAAAAAAAGCATTGAACTCTTCGGCACGCTCTTTAGCATCAGTTTTAATAGGTAGAATCCTCTCAATCTCATCTAGAAAGAAGATCAAAGGACGTTCGTAACCACTTTGAAAAAGAGCTTGAGCTAAAGCTTCAACGCGTTGAATAAATTCAGTGCTACATTCTACTGCAGATTGATTATAGGAGAAGGCTTCAAACTTTAATTCTGGCTTGGTTTTCCAAGAAGGATTACGCTCCTGTAATTGATTTATCAGATCTTGAATCAGTTTATTGAATAGTTCTGCACCGAAGTAATCCCTAGCTCCATAAGGTTGTAAATCTAGATGAACTGTAGGATTGCGACGCATAGCGAACCCCAGTTGCAATAACAAGGATGTTTTACCAGATTTTCGCAACCCAAACAGACCAATACCTTGATTTCGCTGTAGTTCTTCCTTAAGCTGTTGAAGAAGGTCCTGTCGTCCAAAAAAAGACAAAGTATCGCCAATCGCATTGCGGTCATCAAATAAATTAGCTCCAGGCAGATAGCGATCAGCATATTGTGCTATTAAACCACCAGCTGCTCCAGATTCGTTCAGAGCTTGTTCTACAGCTGCGAGGGGAATTGGTAGCAACACAAAGTGATCACGCATGCGAGCCTGTGCCATTTCAGTCCGAAAAATAGCATCTGGGGACTGGCGGTAAACTAAAATGCCTGCATTTTCCTTATTATTTTTAGTTGAGGCCATCCGCTTAGACTGTTTGAGCAACTCTGAAACATCCTGATCCGTAGGCTGTTCAATAGTCATAATTGGCAATGGAGCATAAGCTTTAAGACGACCTACAATCGATACAACTTTTAGGCAGCGTGAATTATAGCGGCGCACGGTTGCATCTGCTTGTTTAAAGAAGTCTTGAAGTTGGTGAAGCTGTCGATCTCGCTTTGTTTGTGATTCCCGTAGATTGACAAGAGACCGACTAAGTTTTAATAGCAGTTGAGGTCGATACCATGCTGTTAGCAGAAGAAGAATTATAAGGGCTGCAATAGCGGTACTTATGGTTTCAAAAATGAGAATTCCACGTCTACGACCTACCTCTGCTTGAAGACTTTGAAATGCGATATGAACTGTTGCAACTCCTTCTTGTGGTAAAAGATTAGTAATAGCTTTTTCAGTTAGCTCTTCTCGAATTGGCAAATGCTGTATAGCTTTTTCTAAGTTAATAAGAGCGGTGTTCAGTTCTTCCTTACTTAATTTTTCAGATTGTTCTTTCAGATCTGTAGATATTGATTCAATAGTTGTAACCAAGTTAGACTGGCCTACACTATTAGGCTGGTTTTGAGACCATTTTTTGGTTAGTCTTTCTAAGACTGAATAACCGACTTCGGTCAATACAAAAGTAAGATTCTGTCCCTTAGAGCCTTTGGATTCATGAAGAGTGTCAACCAATATTGAAATAACTGTTTCATTGTTGTCAATCTGAGCAATTTCAGACAAGGCAATTGCCGCACGAAGTTGAACAACTGAGTCAGGATCCTCTAGTGCATTGATTAGAACTTCAACAATCTCAGAACGTCGCCAGTCAGTTTGCTGAGCAATAGTACTCAACTCTTGTACTGCCTGGCTACGCTGTTGCCAGTTATCGTCAGTATCGTTAATTTGCTCGATGTAATCACTAATTTCTGCTTTTGATGTTTCTTTTGCCTGAAGCGATTGTGATAAAGGTTGGAGCAGCAATAAGACCGTAGTAGCTCCAAGGCCCCAACAATTGAGCAATCGTCGAAGTATCCACAGCATAATTACTGTCCCCCTCCAGATGAAGCCTTGCCTCTAAAATCCAGAGTTGGTCTTGTTGGGCTACTAGATGCTAAATCTTGCAGATATTCAGACTCTGCACTCAAGGTGATAGAAAGTGTACCATCGGTTTCTACCTTATAGAGCCATGTTTCGCCAGGGCAAATCTTTGACTCCAAGTTAGAGAGAGTAGAAGGCCATTTGCCTGTATCTTTCTTAATACGTTTTGCGGAGAGGATATGGTGATTGAGTTCCGCTGCTAATTGCTGATAAACAGCTTTATGTTCTTGGGTATAGAAATCAAAAACTGACCCTGTAGTCCAAGAATTCCACAACCCAAGATTTCTGCCATAAATTTCTGTTGCAAAACTGCTGTATTCACAAATATTTGCGCCTTTGGCTAAGTCTGAATTTGTTGTAAAAACTTCCCATGTGTTAATTGCAGATAGAAATAAGTATGGTTGAATAATGGGCCTTAAAATATTTAACCAACGTAAAGAAAATCTCTCATCAGGTGAAGCCCAAGTTTCAAAGTCAAAAGATAAGATCTTAGCAACTGGAGCATTAGAAAGATACTCTGCCAAACTATATTGGGAAGCTCCTCCTTCCAGCTCTAAAGCCTGATGTAATAGATTCGTAGTGCGCTGACTAAAATCTTTTGCAGATGAATCATCAGGAATATAATTTATTAGTTTACGTTCAACAACAATCATATAGTTGCTTATAATGATTCGGATTAGTGGGCTAATGAGAGTTGAATCATTATTTACAGAGTCAGCTAAATTCCAACTTGCTTTTAGTCCTTTTGTAACTGCAGCTTTATTACCAGACTGGTCATCAGAAATAACCTGAAGGACTAGGATTTTTTCTAGATTCACTAGATCTAAACGGCTAGGTAAAGGTAATTCCCAAGTGTTAATATTTGGGTCCAGGAATCCCTTTAAATATTCAGGAGGAAACCCCCAGGTTGGCTTTACTCCATTGGCTAACTGAGCTTGGATTGCACGAATAATGGATTGGTTTGCAGTTAGGAATTCTGAAATTTCATCAGGCAAAGGAGCAAGGTTATCATCAGAAGTAAATAATGTCCCTTCAAAATATGTGCTCGCTTTATCTTGCAAATTTCTTAGTTTCAGTTGCTTCTCTGAGGAAACAACAAAATTAATCTGCTTAGTTAAGTAGTTATCAATGGGATGTATCTGTATGTCACCATTGCCTAAACTGATTCCTAGTGGAGCAGTTAATTCAATTAACTTGAGTGCAGCATCATTGTAAGTTGGCAAATTAACTAGTCTAGCTTCGACAATTTTCTCTAATTGGGCTCTCGCAGCTTTACGTTTTTGATTAGCGACTATGTTTCCAATAACAACCCATAGGAACAGAGTAATGAGTAGGCTTCCTACTGCCCATCGTGCGATCTTAGAAATTAGCCTAATCATTTTAGAGTCAAAGATAACAGCGATTCACCAAAGTCTTGTGATATCAAACTTCGGCTATTTAATTAGCATTCAGGTTTGTAACTTCGTAGAAAGTAGTATCAAAATCTTTAATCATGTTTTCCTATTAATTAACAACAGTGATTTAAATTTATGATCAGATTCTCTGGATGAAATCTACATGATTAGGCTTTATCTAACCATTTTATTTAAATCTCCACGACTTACAGAAGTTATAGCGAAACCTTACTGCAAAGCTTCGAAAATATACGAAATGATATAGGTTTTGAGACAATTGAGCTTAGGGTAGCCTTGTGTCGTCAATCTGAGTTTAAATCCCGACTACCGTTCTGCTCTAAACCCCTGACTCCTGGCCCAAGCTTCTCTTTCCTTTTGAATATCAAACTGAGCCCGCTGGTCCGCCATATCCACCCGATGTCTGAGCATCTGCCGCCCATACCGATTCTGTGGCTCCAAAATAGACCGCTCCTGAATTTCCCCGCGCTCCGCAAATTTCGACATCCGCAAACACTGGAACCCAAAAAACGCCAGTAGCTCCGAGCCAAAGTTATAGCACAGCGTAAATAACGCCGTCTTAAACGAAATCAGCCCGCCAGGGTAAAGCCCCTCATGGGTACTGTAAAAATCAAACGCATAGGCCCCAACGCACATCGCCAATAGCATCAGTAAGCAAAAGGCTGATAGCGCAATCTTCACACTGGTCGGCATCTTCTCACCACTGCCCCCCATACCTTCCAGATTCGCCCAAATATCATCCCAGTTCTCCGGCTGCGTCAGGAAAATACTCACCGCACTTTCCAATGCCGCAATGCCAATAGCAATGGGCCAGATATTCGCATCCACCCAACCATCCGCCCGCAGACCTAACCGTGATAGCTCTACATTCTGCCAGAGCACCCAGCCCCCGGCCCCAAAACACGATAAGGCTACAAACTTGTACCAGGCCGATGCCCGTCGAAATGCCTGACGATGTGTCGTGCTAGTGGACACAATAGCTCTTCTCCCATTGGCTCTTGTAAAAATCAAATCGGTCCTTTGCCTGCTTGTAGCGATCGCTCCCACCCTTCGGCGTCCCCCACACCATCTGGATGGTCTTGTTCTGGCTCATAGGCAATGTGCTGAAAGCTTTCAGCACATTGCGCCGCACATAGCCGCTGTAATCTATAGCTTTTTGGGATGACTTATGTTGTGAACTATGTGCGCCAAATAACCAGCCGTAGAGGCAGTAGTTCACCGCATTTTGCTCATAGCCGCCTGGGTCAGTGGCAATTGCCATCGGGCACACCTCCAACGGATGCAGCGGCAATTGTCCCAGTGGTTCCGTCCCCGGTTCAGGCTGGTTCAAAATCGGTTCCGCCGCCCGGTTCATCAGCGGTTCAGAACCGGTGTAGCCCCAGTTCGACACTGGTTCTAGCGGATAGGCCGGGGCCTGGGACTGCGGATACACCGGCTCATCTGGCCCAGGTCCACCGGCTGCTGGTCTGGCAACTGGATCGGCTCCTGCCAGGGCGATGGCTCCGTATACTCAGCCCCATGAAAGGGTGCCCCCTGGCCCGCCTGCTGAAACCAGTCCCGCTTAATCGCCCGTCCCCGAATCTGGGACAGTGCCCCATACACAGCGGCTACTCCGGCAAAAAAGAGTAGGGGTAGAGGGAAGGTGTTGGTTGTTGCGATCGCACCCGTCGTCGATGAATATTAACCTGGTGATCAAACAGAAGCGATAAGATGGATGTAACATCTATCCTCTT
>ERZ1740065.576-NODE-576-length-20077-cov-13.985266_pt1 | contig 20077 bp, 17 predicted proteins | sample MGYA00581738_ERZ1740065 | MGnify/ENA primary metagenome ERZ1740065 (study PRJEB43018, sample SAMN04849749) | marine metagenome | isolation source: floating plastic debris | place: Pacific Ocean | collected 2008-09-01 | study: EMG produced TPA metagenomics...
TGTCCCTGCATCAGCAGAAACCCGTCATCTGCAGCCGGATTTGAGGTGGTGGACAGATAGACGCTGCCAGAGCGGGCCTGCCAGATTTCATCCTGATTTAAGAGAATGGGTGTAGCCCAGGTGTCTGTCGCATCTGTGAGCAATGCCATGGTGAGGTGCCTCCGGTAGGTTCAAGAAAGGACGCCTGTGTCGACGACGCTGAAAAACAGGCCGCATATAAGGGATTACTGTGCTGAAAAGTGGTGAAGGCTGCGCCCGCTGAAACCGCCGTTTGCGCAACTCACGCCCCGTCAGGCGGGGCCGGGAAAGAGACCTTCTTCCCGCCCTATAAATGTCAGATATCCTGAGCTATACAGGCGCAAATATGTTGTATTTTCCCAGACTTTTTGGATGAGCGTAATGATGAACTGGGCTGACATTGAAATCTCAGGGGTTGAGAGGGCCGCGGACGCTCCACCACCGGGCATCGTGGTCAACGCGCCCGCGCGTGCCGATCTGCTTGCGGATGTGGCGCAGCGGATGCAGGCGGGCAGGGGGTATACCATCGCGACGCTCAACCTCGACCATGTGGTCAAGATCCGCCGCGATCCCGAGTTCCGCCAGGCCTATGCGCGTCACAGCCATGTCACCGCCGACGGCAATCCGATTGTCTGGCTGTCGCGGCTGGCCGGGCAGCAGCTGGAGCTGATGCCGGGGTCCGAGCTGATCGATCCCTTGGCCGCGCTGGCGGCCGAACATGACGTGCCGGTGGGGTTTTTAGGCTCTACACAAGAGGTATTGGAGGCCGCAGCCATCGCGCTGCGCCGCAAACACCCCGGCCTCAGGATCACCGCCCGCATTGCCCCGCCGATGGGCTTCGATCCGCGCGGGGCGGGGGCCGGGGACAGTATCGCGGAACTGCGCGCCGCCGGGGTGGGGCTGTGTTTTCTTGCCCTGGGTGCCCCGAAACAGGAAATTTTTGCCGCCCACGCGGCCCCGCAGATGCCGCAGACCGGCTTTGTCTCGATCGGGGCGGGGCTGGACTTCATCGCCGGACATCAGAGCCGCGCACCGCGGTGGGTGCGGCGGCTGGCGCTGGAATGGCTCTGGCGGCTCTTGTCCCATCCCGGGCGTCTGGGCCGGCGCTATGGCGCCTGCATCGCCATTCTGCCCCGGTTGCTCGCAGAGGCCTTTCGCAGCCGGGCCGCCGACAAGACGGGACATCCCCTGCCATGACATCACAGCTGACCGATATCGCCCCGATTTTCATGTTCGGCGCCCTGCGGTCGGGCACCACGGTGTTCCGGTTGATGCTCAATGCCCACGAAGGGCTGGGCAACCCCGGCGAGGTCGATTTCCTGTTCGACTTCCTGCACGAGGACGCGTCCCACCCTACCGGGTGGCGCTACGATCTCGACGCGATGCGGGCGCACCGTATCTTCAAGGCGCATCAGCTGGACACACCCGAGGGGTGCGACGGGCTGGATCTGCTGGCGCATATGATTGCGCAATTCGACGCCCGGGTGGAGGGCGTGCTGAACATGAATGTGCACCGCCACGCGAAACGGATCGCCACGCTGATCCCCAAGGCGCGGTTTCTGCACCTGGTCCGCGACCCGCGGGACGTGGCGCGCTCCAGCATCGGCATGGGATGGGCCGGAAACAGCTATTACGGGGTGGACCACTGGGTCGAGACCGAAGAGGGCTGGCAGGAGGCTGCGCGCATCCTCGATCCCGCACAGGTGCTGGATCTGCAGTTCGAAACCCTGATGGGCAATCTCGAAGAGGAGCTGCGCCGGGTCTGCGCCTTCATGGGTGTGCCGTTCTCGCCCGCGATGCTGGAATATTACAAGGCCTCCACCTATGGGCCGCCGGACCCCAAGATCGCCCAGCAGTGGCGGCGCAAGGCCAAGCCGCGCGAGATTGCCCTGCTGGAGGGCAAGGCCGGCGGGATGATGACCGCCTGCGGCTATGCCCGCAGCACCGACCCGGTACTGCCGGGTCTGCTGGAGCGGTTGTTTCTCAGCGAACAGAACCGCCTGCTGCGCTGGCGCTTCAACATCAACCGTTTCGGGTTCCCGCTGTTCGCGGCCAACCACGCCACCCGGCTGGTGGGGATGAAGAAGCTGAATGCGCGGCTGAAGGAACGTATGGACGTCAAAGTCATTCGTACGCTGAAATGAGACAGCGGGGCAGGATAGGCGCGCAGAGCCGCGGGAGGGACAGGCGATGATCCCCTATCTTGCCCTTTACAGCTGGCCGGTCATCGCCTTCGTGATCTTTCGCAAGCGCGAGCTGGCGGTGGCGGTCACCGGCTGTATCGTGGCCGGCTTTCTGCTGTTGCCGCCCAATGTCGCGGTCGACCTGCCGATGCTGCCGGCCATCAACAAAGGCTCTGTCGCCAGCCTGTCGGCCTTTATCGTGGCGGCCTTCATCCTGCGCAAACGGGGCTACAACCAGCCTGCCGGGCCAACCGTCAGACGCCCTGTGGGCCTGCTGCCGCGCAGCCCCTTTGCGCTTCTGCTGCTGGGCCTGCTGGTGGGCGGCACCTTCATGACGGTTGTCACCAACCTCGATCCGCTGTTCTACGGGCCGCGCCGGGTGCCGGCCCTGCGGTTTTACGATGCGTTTTCGCAGGTGCTGACGATGATCATGATGATGCTGCCTTTCCTGCTGGCGCGCAAATATCTCGCCGACCCCGAAAGCCACAAGAAGCTTTTGCTGGTGCTCTGCATTGCCGGGCTGATCTATACGCTGCCCGCGCTTTACGAAGTGCGCATGTCCCCGCAACTGAACATGATGTTCTACGGTTTCCGGGCCAGCAGCTTCTTGCAGCACATCCGCGGCGACGGCTTCCGCCCGATGGTGTTCCTGTCCCACGGGCTGGGGCTGGGGCTGTTTTTCTCCATGGCCTTCCTCGCGGCGCTGATCTGTCTGAAAACCGCCACGGCACAGACCCGCATGCGCTTCCTGATGGCGGCGGTCTGGATCTTCGGCACGCTGGTGCTGTCGAAAACGCTTGGCCCGCTGTTGCTGGCGCTGCTGGCGGCCCCGCTGATCCTCTTCCTCGGCGTCCGGTTGCAGCTGATCTGTGCAGCGGTCATCGTCTCGCTGGTGCTGGCCTATCCGCTGATGCGCGGGGCGGGTCTGATCCCGGTGGAGAGATCCATCGCCCTGGCCGAAAAGATCGACTACGGGCGCGCGCGCTCGCTGGAATTCCGGCTCCTGAACGAAGAGCAACTGCTGGACAAGGCCAGCCAGCGCCCCCTCTTTGGCTGGGGGCCGCAGGGCCGCATGCGGGTCTATGACGAGGAAGGCTATGACATCAGCGTCACCGACGGCCGCTGGATCATCAGCATCGGCATGGGCGGCTGGGTGCGCTACCTGGCGGAATTCGGGATACTGGGGTTCTCCGTGATCTTCCTCGCTCTGCGCGCGCGGCGTTTCGAAGTGGATTACGCCACCAGCGGCATCTGCGTGATGCTGGCCGTCAACATGATCGATCTCATTCCGAATGCGGGGCTGACGCCGATCACCTGGCTGATGGCAGGCGCCCTGCTGGGGCGGCTGGAACTGGGGGTGATCCCCAAGACAGGCGCCGGAGAGGCGGAAGAGACCCCGCAATCCCCGGAACGCCGTACGCGTTACAGCCGCCCCAGGGGCGCACCCCCTTCCGGGGACAGGCAGAACGTCTATACCCGCAGTTTCAAGTAACGCCCCTTTGCCAAAAGTATTTCAATGACCGACAGCATCGTTGTTTCCATCATCAATTACCGGACCGCCGAGCTGACGGTGCAATGTGTTCAATCCGTGCTCGATGACATCGGCGATCTGGCGGTGCATGTCGTGGTGGTCGACAATGCCTCGGGCGACGGATCGGACGACCATATCGCGGGCTGGATCGCGGCACAGGATCCCCCCGTGCCGGTCACGCTGGTGCGCTCTGCGGTAAACGGCGGGTTTTCCGCCGGGCATAACCTGGGCTTTGCCGCCCGTGCGGGCGAGTATTACCTCGTGCTGAACTCCGACGCGGTGCTGACGCCGGGCTTTCTGCAGACCCTGCTGACCAGCGCCAAGGCGCATCCCGAGGCCGGGCTGATCGCCCCGCGTCTGACGGATCCCGACGGCACGCCGCAGATCAGCTGCTTCCGCTTTGCCAGCCCCGCCAGCGAGTTCATCCGCAGTGCGCGGACCGGGATCGTGACCCGGGTGTTGCAACGCTTCGATGTCTCCCTGGGCACGGAGCCCGACCTGGCCCGGATCGAATGGGCGAGCTTTGCCTGCATCCTGCTGCGCGCCGAGATGATCGCCGCGATCGGCCCGATGGACGAAGGCTATTTTCTCTATTTCGAGGATGCGGAGTACTGCCTGCGGGCGCGCCGGGCCGGCTGGCGCATCCATTTCGCGCCCCGGGCGCGCGCCATCCACTTCCGCGGCGGCTCCGGCCCGGTCAAATCCCTGGCCAAGGCGGGCAAACGCATGCCGGACTATTATTACGCCTCGCGGGCGCGTTTCCTGCGGCAGGCCCATGGCCGGTTCGGCCCGCTGCGGGCCAATCTCTGCTGGATGGGCGGGCGGCTTCTGGCGCAGCTGCGCCGGCTGGTGGGCAAACCGGTCAACCCGATGAACGAAGCCGAAGCACGCGACATCTGGATCGGCACCTTTGCCCGTGCGCGGGAGGCCGGATCACCATGAGCCGCCCCGGACCCGATTTCATCATCATCGGCGCGATGAAGAGCGGCACCACCACGCTGAGCGATCAGCTGGGCGCGCAGCCGGGCCTCTTCATGACCGACCCGAAAGAGCCCAATTACTTCTCGGATGACGCGATCTATGCCCAAGGGTCCGAATGGTACCGGGGCCTCTTTGCAGGGGCCGGGGCGCAGGATCTGACCGGCGAGGCCAGCACCCATTACACCAAGCTGCCGACCCATCCCGAAACGGTGGCCCGGATGGCGCGCGACATCCCCGCGCCCCGGCTGGTCTACATGATCCGCAACCCGCTGGTGCGCGTGGTGTCTCATTACATGCACGGCTGGTCCCGCAAGGAGATCAACTGCGGCCTGCCGGAAGCGCTCGAGACCCATCCCGAGCTGATCAGCTATGGCTGCTACGGGATGCAGATCGCCCCTTTCACAGAGACCTTCGGGGCGGAGGCGATTTACCTGACCAGCCTAGAGCAGTGGAAAGCGGACCCACAGGCGGAGCTGGCGCGGGTCTGTGCACATATCGGCTATGACCCGGACCCGCAGTGGCGCGAAGATCTCGGCGCGCGCAACGTCTCGGCGGAACGCGCCCGGCCCCTGCCGGGACAGAAGCTGCTGATCGACAACCCGGTGGCCCAGGCGTTGCGCCGCACATTGGTGCCCAAGGGGCTGCGGGCGTGGGTGCGCAAATCGCGGACCCTCACCACCCGGCCGGAGCTGACGGAGGCGCAGGTGGCACAGCTGAGCACGGTGTTTCTGCAGGACCGCGACCGGCTGGCGGCACTTTTCCCCGGCAATCCGGCGCTCGATGCCGCCTATCCCTTTGCGCCCCGATGAGCATGTCCGACCAGATCGGCGCGGTGGTGATCGGGCGCAATGAAGGCGCGCGGCTGATCCGCTGCCTGCAGTCGCTGCAGGGCGTGGGCCGGGTGATCTATGTCGATTCAGGCTCCACCGACGGCAGCCAGGAGGCCGCCCGCGCTGCCGGGGCCGAGGTGGTCACGCTGGAGACGGACACGCCGTTCACCGCGGCCCGCGCCCGCAACGCGGGGCTGGCGGCGGTGACAGGGGACGGGGCCGCGCCCGAAATGATCCAGTTCATCGACGGCGATTGCGAGCTGCGGGACGGCTGGCTCGAGACGGCCTGGGCGTTTTTGCAGGAAAACCCCGGGGTGGCCGTGGTCTGCGGCCGCCGCCGGGAACGCCACCCCGAGGCTTCGCTCTACAACGCGATGATCGACCGGGAATGGGACACCCCCATCGGGCAGACCCGTGCCTGCGGCGGCGATGCGCTAATGCGCACCCGGGCCCTGACAGAGGTGGGCGGTTATGATCCGACATTGATCGCGGGCGAGGAGCCCGAGCTTTGCGTCCGTCTGCGGGCACAGGGCTGGCAGATCTGGCGGCTCGATGCAGAGATGACATGGCATGACGCCGCGATTTTCCGCTTTGGCCAGTGGTGGACCCGCGCGCGCCGGGCCGGGTTTGCCTATGCGCAGGGGGCGGCCCTGCACGGGGCCCCGCCCGAGCGTCACAACGTGGCACAGCACCGCCGCGCCCTTCTCTGGGGCGCGGTGCTGCCTGCCGGGGCGCTGGCCGGGGCGCTGATCACACCGTTTGCCCTGCTGCTGCTGCTGGCCTGGCCGGCGCAGATGCTGCGGCTGCGACTGCGCGGCATGGCCGCGACACAGGCGGTTTTCACCGTGCTGGGCAAACTTCCCGAAGCGCTTGGCAGTTTTGCCTTTCACCGCCGTCGCCTGCTGGGCGGGCGGCAGGCGCTGATCGAATACAAATAGACCTATTGCAGAAGCTGGGTGATCAGCGGCCAGTGCCACCAGCAGATCGCCGCGTGCACCGCCAGGCCGAACCCGAGGAACAGCGCGTCTCCCGGCCCGTCCCATGCATCGTATTTGCGGGCGTAGACGATCATCAGCGGGTAGGTGGCCAGAGCCGCGAGCCCCGGCCCGATGATCGCGCCGAAGACCCCCAGCCACTGGATGCCGACAAAGAGAAAGGCCACCTGGCACAGCGCGGTTGTCAGGTTGAACACGAAGAACCGCCGCGAATCCCCGGTGGACAGCAGGGCCGCCGGATAGCCTGCAAAGACGATCTGGGGCACGATCGCCAGACCGAAGACGGTCATCATCGGGCCGGCCAACAGGTAGCGCGGGTCATAGAGAAAATCGATCAGATCAGGCCCTAAGAAGGCCAGAACCGCCGTACCCGCCAGCCCCGCCCCCGTCACCAGACGCCGGGCGCGCAGCATGTTGGCCCGGTTCTGCGGGCTCTCGGAAGGCGGGCTCATCCGGTAGAGCGGGAAGACCACCTTGTTCACGGCGGCCTTGACCAGGATGAACATCACCGTGCCCATGAAAAAGCCGATGTTGTAGATGCCCAGCGTGGCCAGCGACACATAGGCGCCCAGGATGGCCCGGTCGCTCTGCTTGATCAGAAAACCTGCTGCGGTGCTCAGGAAGATGTATTTGCCAAAGCCGACCAGCTCGCGCGCGGCCTCCCATTCCCAGTGCAGCTTGTTGTTTTCGCCCGGAATGAAGGTGCGATAGGCCATCATGCTGACAAAGGCGCCGACGATGGCGCCAATGACCAGCGCCCAGACCGACCCGATCAGCCAGGCCAGGATGATCGTGGTCATCAGGTTCACCGTCTGCGCACAAAGCCCGATCACCGTCATCCGCCCAAGGATCAGGTGACGGCTCGAATTCGCGGCCTTGGTGGTGTGGAACCCCTGGATGATCGCGCTGATCCCGACGGCGGGCAGGAGCTGGATCAGCATCGGCTCGTCGTAGATCCAGGCCGCGGGGAAGGCCAGCAGGCAGCTGCCCAGGAACAGGCAGAGCCCGCGGATGATCTGCAGCGTCCAGGCGGTGTTGAGGAAATCGGGATCGTCGCCGCGCTTGTTCTGGATGATCGAGGCGCGGATGCCGAGATCGGAGAACATCTGCATCCCGCCCATGAAGACCTGCACCAGCGCCATCAGGCCGAAGACTTCCGGAAACAGCAGGCGGGTGAGGATCAGGTTGGAAATCAGCCGCAGCACGTTGGCGCCGCCGAAGTTGATCAGCGTCAGCGCCGAGCCGCGCAGGGCCTTGGCCCGCAGGCCTTCGCCGGACAGGAGCGATTTGGCCTTCCCGATCACGCGGCCCGGGCCCGACCGGTCAGATCCGGATGGAAACTGCCCCGCATCCTCTGCACTGCACCTCTCATGCCGCCAGCGCCGCCTTGAGCGATGTCAGGTCATTGGCGCGTTTGACCAGGCCATCCTCGCCCCAGGCCTCGATGAAATTGGAAATCTTGCCGTAGAAATTGTCCAGCGCCACATGCTCGCGGCGCATCAGACCGGCCATGATATGCACATGCAGCCGGTCGCTGACCAGCCGCTCGCCCCGCTGCAGCAGCTCCACCCCGTAATGCACCCGGTTCCAGGCCTGGCGCAGGTACATCCGCTCGCGCCGCGCCATCAGCATCCGGCTGCCGCGCATCTGCGGCGCGATATAGCGTTCCACCACGCGGTCGGTGAGGCTGCGCGCCCAGAAATGCCGCCCCCAGTCATCGATGGGCCCGAGGCTTTCCAGATAGGGCCGGATATCGTTTTCGACCTTTTCGGGGTCCCGGCGCAGGATCGACAGCACCGGGTGCTGCGCCGGTGCCGTGGGTGGCAGGTGCAGCATGTTATAGGCCGCATCCGGGCACATCACGGTGGTGCAGTCGAACTGTTTCTGCGCCAGCTCGAAGCTGGGGAGGTCACGCACCAGCAGGGTAAAATTCTTATGCGCGCCGATGGCCCGGGCGGTCGCCTCGCGCGAGGCGTCATCGCTGAAATGGATCGACTGGGGCAGCTGCACCACCTGGCGGTCGGGGTAGCGTTCCAGGATCTCATGGCGGAAATGCTGGTGCTTGGGCCAGACCGTGCCGAAATTTCCGCCCCCGTGCAGCAGGATCGGGCCTTCCGGGCAGAACCTGTCGATGTCGCGGGCATAGTTCTCGATCGTGCAGACGTAGGAAGGCGACCGCTTCATGTAGGGTTCCAGAAACACCATCTCGCCGGTGTAGATGGCGCTGTCGCCCACGTTGGGATGATCGGGGAAATCCAGCAGCGCATAGGGCTGGTCCGGAGCGATGATGCCGGAGAGGGCGGTGCTGAATTTATCTGCCAAAGACCGGATCAGATGATCCGTTGAATTTTCCGCAGCCATACCCGGTCACACACCCTACAAAACGCTTTTCAGAATGCCAGACGTCTATCATCCGGCGGATAACAAACAAGTCAAAACTTCGATTCCCCGCGGCGGCAAAAGCCTTGAAGGCGGATCGGGATTGGTGACATACATCTGCCGTGGCCCACAGCACCTACCCATCAGAACGGGGCGTCGTTTGAAAATCATTTGGCAACGCTGCCGGTCTTACCTGTCGTTCCTGGTGCCGCTGCTCTGGCATCGGCTGGGCCTCCGGCGGATCCTGCGGGCGCATTTCGACCGCTATGATATCGATTTCCCCGCGCCACCGGCAAAAACGGGGCTTGATCTGCCCCCACCGCGGGCGGAAGAGCTGGCCATTCCCGAGCATCCGCTGGCCGCGCATCCGGGAGAGACAACAAGTCTCTACGAAGGGTATTTGCGCCGGAATGCAGGCCACAAGACCACGCGTCTTTCCGGTATCATCGGCCTGTCCGAGGCGCGGGTCCGCTACCCGACGGGAGTGCACGGCAGCCGCGCCGGGCTGGTGCTCAAGGCCTACCCCAGCGCCTCCGTGCTCGATAACCCCAAATATGCCCTGGCGCAGGCCATGCTGCCCCTGGCGCCGGTCCGGAGCCGCCATGCGCAGGGCATCCTGCTTTATACCTGCTGGGCGCATAATTTCTTTCACTGGACGCTGGATATCCTGCCGCGGCTGGAGCTGATCGCGCAGGCGCCCGCGCTGCAGGACATGCCGCTGATCATGTTCGAAGGCGCCCCCGGCTTCGTGAAGCAGTCGCTGGCTCTGGCCGCGCCGGAGCGGGAGGTGCTGTGGCTGCCGGCAGGCACCCACCGGGTCGAGACCATGGCGGTGCCGACGAACCCCTCCACCTTCAATGTCGTCTCCGGCCGGGCCCTGCGCTACCTGCGCGACAGCTATCATCCGGCCCTGCAACAGGCCCTGCCTGCGGATTTCACCAGCGCCAAACGCATCTATATCTCGCGCGCGGATGCCGCCGTGCGGCGCATTGCCAATGAAGCGGAGATCGAGGCGCGCCTGGCCGCACTTGGCTTTCAGTCGGTCGTGATGTCCGGGCTCAGCCTCGCCGAGCAGGCCGAGATCTTCGCGCGCGCGGAATGTATCGTCAGCGCCCATGGGGCGGCGCTGGTCAATCTTGCCTTCTGCGCGCCGGACACCCGCGTGGTGGAGATTTTCCAGCAGGGCCACAAGAGCCGCTCCTATTACACGATCTCGGGCCTGCTCGGGCTGCGCTACGGCTTCCTGATCGGCCAGAAGGCCGGGGCGGATACGGCGGTTGAAGCGGATCGGCTGATCAGGCTATTGGAACAGATGGGCATTGCCGCGCCGGGCTGATGCACGCTGCCGCCCCCGCATAAAACAGGTGACCGGAGCCGTGTCAGACCCCCGAACCGATACTCTCGCCGTGGATCTCGATGGCACCCTGCTGCGCAGCGACATGCTCTATGAAAGCTTCTGGGCGGCTTTCCGGGCGGATTGGCGCACACCCCTCTTTTGCGGGGCGGCCCTGCTGCGGGGCCGGGCCCATCTCAAGGAGTATCTGGCCCGCGCCGTGCGCCTCGATGTGACGCGGCTGCCCTATGACGCGCAGGTGGTCGCCTTTGTCCGCGACTGGCGGGCCCGGGGCGGCCATACCGCGCTGGTCACCGCCACCCATCAGGACATCGCAGAGGATATCGCCGCGCACTTGGGCATTTTCGACGAGGTTTACGGCACCGATGCCACGCGCAATCTGAAAGGACACCGCAAGGCGGCCTTTCTGCAGCAGCATTTCGACGGCCGCCCTTTTGCCTACATGGGGGATTCCGCGGCCGATCTGGCGGTCTGGCCCCATGCCGACAGGGCCATCACCGTGAATGCACGGCCCGCCATCCGGGACAGGGCCGAAACGCTCTGCACCCGAACCGAACACATGCACACGGACGCGGGCGCGGGGCCCGCGCATGCATCCGTGCTGCGTCCCTGGTGCTGGCTGCGCAACCTGCTGGTGTTGCTGCCGCTCCTGGCGGCGGGAGAAAGTGGTATTTCGACCCTGTTATGGGCTTTTCTGGGGGTTTTCTGCTTCACCCTGCTGGATGCGGCCTTTGGCGTGATCCACGATCTGCTCCGGCTGGAACCGCATCGCACCCAGGTCGCCACCCGCAACGGCGCCTTTGCCTCCGGCCGGTTGTCGATCGTGCAGGGCACCTTTCTCGCCGCCGGGCTCACAACGCTTGCCGGCGGGGGCGCGCTGCTGGGTGGGGCGGGCTTCTTTGCGGTGATGCTGGCCTACCTGCTGCTCGGCCTGATGCTGCTGCGCCTGACCGGGCAGGGCAGGGCGGTTGCCGCGGGCGGCGCGGCGCTGCTCTGGCCCCTGCGGGTGCTGGCGGGCGGGCTGCTCACCGGCAGCGCGGTGCCGCCATGGGGTCTGGCGCTTGCCGCAATATTGGGCGCAGGGATCACAGTGTTGCGAAAAAACAGGCGGTAAAGAGCCTGCTTTCCAACGCGTTATTCAGAAGATTCGGACAATTTGTTATAATTCTGACAACTGTTACGGATCAGAAGACGCCACGGGCATAGATGTTGCTTTCCACCCCCCTCCCGCTTATTGGTAAAGCCACGTCTTTTAGGTTTTTTTGTTAAGTGATATATTTTGAAAGGACGGTCGTATGGGCGAAGCTCACGACGAGATAAAGCCGCAGGACAGCGCCTTTTCCGCGAAAATATCCAACTACATCGCCATTGCCCGCCCGGACCACTGGTTCAAGAACATCTTCGTGCTGCCCGGGTTCCTGGTGGCGGTCTACATCGCGGAAGACGTCGATATCGCCCGCGCGCTGTTTGTACTGGCGCTGGGGATTGTGGCCACCTGCCTGATCGCCTCGGCCAATTACACCATCAATGAATGGCTGGACGCCGAGTTCGACCGGCAACACCCCACCAAGAAGAAACGCCCCTCGGCCCAGGGCCTGATCGTGGGCGAGCTGGTCTGGGTGCAATGGGCCGTGCTGTCGGTGGCGGGGCTGGGCCTGTCTCTCGCCATTGGTACGGGGTTTTTCGCCTGCGCGGCGCTGCTGCTGGTGATGGGGCTGCTCTATAACGTCAACCCGATCCGCACCAAGGACCGGGTCTATCTCGACGTGCTGTCGGAATCGCTCAACAACCCCATCCGCTTCATGCTGGGCTGGACGGTGGTGCTGGGCTCGACCCTGCCGCCGTCCTCGATCCTGCTGGCCTACTGGATGGGTGGCGCCTTCCTGATGGCGATCAAGCGCTTTGCCGAATTCCGCTTCATCGACGATCAGGCCCTGGCCGGGCGCTACCGCGTGTCCTTCAAGTATTACACCGAGCATTCGCTGCTGGCCTCGTCGTTCTTCTACGCGCTGACCTGCAGCTTCCTGCTCGGGGTCTTCCTCGTGAAATACCGGATCGAATACCTGCTGCTGATGCCCTTCGTGGCGATGCTCTTTACCGGCTACCTGTGGATCGGCCTGCGCCGCGATTCCGTCGCGCAACGCCCCGAAAAGCTCTATACAGAGAAGAAATACGTGCTCTTCATCGCCGTCATGTGCCTCTCTTTCGCGCTGCTGTCGGTGCTCGATATCCCCTGGCTGAACCTCTTTCTCGAACCGACCCTGATCGAATAGAGGTCTTGCAGGGTGGCAGAGCGCAACATCATCTCACAGGCCGGACGGTATTGTGTTGCAGGCGGGCTGGCCCTGGGCACCCACCTGCTGGTGCTCGTGGCGCTGGTGGAGCTGTTCGATCTGCCCAAATACCTCGCCTCGCTTGTGGGGTTTCTCTGTGCGGTGCCGGTCAACTACCTCTTTCAGCACAGCTTCGTTTTCGGCCAGTCCCAGAACCACGCGGTCTTCTTCTCCCGCTATATCGGCGTCACCGCCGCCGCGGCCCTGCTGAACACGGTGCTCTTTGCCGGTCTGGTGCGGCTGGAGCTGATGCCCTATCCGGCGGCGCAGATCCTCGTCACGATGATCGTCTTCGTGGTGAATTTCATCGTCAACCGCTCTTTCACATTCAAAACAGGACATAAAGCATGATGGATGGCGATCTGGCCGCGGCCTCTGAGACGCGCGTTGCGACCTGCTGGGTCTGCGGCGCGGCGGAGTTGAGCCTCGCCAAACCCGGCAACCTGCCCGAGACGGTGGACGAGACCGCTTTCCAGATCACCGATTCCGATTACGGGCGCACCGCGGATATCTATCGCTGCGGCGCCTGCGGGTTCCTGCAATGCTCTGACTTCGACAATGTGCTCGATTTCTACCGCGAGATGGATGACGCGGGCTATGAAGCGACCCGGGGCCAGCGGGCGCTGCAGTCGCGACGGCTGCTCAGGACCTTTGCGCGCCATAAACCCCGCGGCCGCCTGCTGGACGTGGGCGCGGGCAGCGGCATCCTGGTGCATGAGGCGCTGGAGATGGGATATCAGGCCGAAGGGGTCGAACCCTCGCGCTCGCTGCAGGCGCGTGCCGCCGACATGGGGCTGCCGGTGAAACTCGGCCTGCTGGGCGAGGCGGAAATCACCACCCCGGTCGATGCCGTCAGCCTGATCGACGTGATCGAACATGTGCCGGACCCGGTGGGCCTGATGCGCGAGATCGGCGCCACGCTGGACGAGGAGGGCATGGTCATGGTCGTCACCCCGGACGTGGGCTCGCTGGCGGCCAGGATGCTGGGCTGGAAATGGTGGCATTTCCGCATCGCCCACATCGGCTATTTCGACAAGAAAACGCTGACCGCCGCCGCCCATGCCGCCGGGTTCGAGGTGGTCTCCATGACCCGGCCATCGTGGTATTTCCCGGCGGATTACCTCTTTGCCCGGGTGCTGTCCTATTTCCCCAAAGCGCTGCAATTCAAACCACCCGCCTTTCTGGGATCGGTGACGGTACCGCTGAACCTCTTCGACTCGCTCTGCATGATCTGCCGCAAGCGCCCCGGCGCCGGGTCCGGAACCCCGTGACACTGCAGGCGGACGAAAGGCACGGCGCGCGGGAGGCAGCACCCCTGATCCTCTCCGGACTTGCCTGGCTGTGGTTTCTGGGCTCGGTCGCGCTGCTTTATCTGCCGGCGGCCCTGCTGCCCGCCTTCGATTACCACCACGCCTGGGTCACCGCGCATTTCACCACCATCGCCAGCACCTTTGCCGAGGTCGGGATCATCGACCTGGGCGGGGTGCCGATCCAGAACAACCTGCCGCTGACCACCCTGCCGGATGTCTATGCCAACTGGCCGCCGGTCTATGGCTACGCGCTGTCCTTCGTGATCCGCCTCTTCGGCGATGGCGAAGGGGTGGTGCATGCCTTTGCCTGCAGCGTGGTGCTGCTCTCGGCGCTGCTGATCCTGCTGATCATCCGCCGCAGCTTCGGCACGCTGGCGGGGCTCTGCGGCGCGGCGCTGTTTCTCAACATGCCGATCATCGCCACCTATGGCCATATGGCCAGCCAGCTGAACCTCTGCGTGGCCCTGTTGCTGCTTGCGCTGCTGTTGATGCTGCAGGCCACCGATCCGGCGCGGCAGAGCCGGGCGGTCTGGTCGGCCCTGGGATCGGCGCTGGCGCTGGCGCTGGCCGTGGGCAGCAGCTGGGAAGCGGTCCTGGCCACACCGGTGCTCTTCGGCCTGGCCCTGCTGCGCCGGAGCAGGGCCGATCTGCGCCTGTCCTTCGGGCTCGGCGTGACCGGCACGCTCACGGTGCTCGCGGTCCTCGCCCTCTATTTCTGGAGCTATCCTGAATATTTCGAAGCCGTCGTGGAACGGGTGCGCATGCGCGCGGGCTTCGGCGCGGAATATGAAGCCGCCGCCAATCCGCTGTTCGAAAGTCCGCATTTCCTGCAGGAACGGGCCGAGGCGGCCACCACCGCCTCCTGGGCGCAATCGATGTTCACCGCGCTGCGCCGCTTTGCAGACCTCGGCCCGGTGGGGGTGATCGCAATCCTCTTCTTCGCGGTGGCCCGCCTGCCCGGAGTTCTGCCGCCCGCGCAGATCGACAAGGCCGTTTTCGCCATTCTGGGCGCCTATTTCATCTGGGGTCTGGCGATGCCGCATCACATGGTCATCCACGATTACCAGACCCTGCTGGTCGCTCCGGCTCCGGCGCTGGCCTTTGGCCTGCTGATCGGGCGGCTGCCGGTCAGCGCCCATTGGGACAAGGGGGTGCTGACCGCGCTGTTGCTGGCGGTGGTCGCCACCTCCGTGCTGGCCCGGGTGCAGGACACGCGGGCGCTGCTGTCACGTCAATCGGTCAGCCCGGAGATCACCTTCCTGCAGGCGGTGGCCGAGGTGGTGCCGGAGGATGCAATCGTCATGCATCCCAGCCGCAGCATGGTGCCGGTCTATTATGCCGACGCGCATGTGATCCGCTATGTCGCCGATGACGCCACGCTGGAAACGGTGCAGGAAAACGTGCAGGCCCTCTGCCCTGAATGCCCGGTGTTTCTGGCCATACCGGCCTCTGCCAGTGCGCAGTTCCCCCGGGGGCTGGCGCGGTTGCCCGTGGCTTATGAAGACCGCACCGGTGTTCTGCTCAGCGTCCCGGGCCCCGCCGCGGCCGAATGACACTAACCAAGGCTTACAGATGGCGTAGCCGCAGCGCACGGGGGCTGCTAAGGTCCGCGTGAGCCGGGTCGACAGGCTGCGTTGCTCCTTCAATATCCCTCAGGCAGGACATATCCCTTCATGATTTATCCGGTTATTCTCTGCGGCGGCTCCGGCACCCGGCTGTGGCCTTCCTCGCGCAAGGCGTTCCCCAAGCAATTCAGCAAACTCATTGGCGAGGAGACCCTGTTCCAGACCACGCTGAAGCGGCTCACGGGGCCTGATTTCGCCGCCCCGCTGGTGATGACCAATGCCGATTTCCGTTTCATTGCGATGGAGCAATGCGCCGAGATCGGGCTGGCGGATGCCCGCGTGGTGATCGAACCGGCGCTGCGCAACACCGCTCCTGCCATCCTCTGTGCCGCGCTGCTGCTGGAGGCGGAACCGGACGCGATGATGCTGGTGGCGCCCTCTGATCACATCATGAGCCGGATCGATGCCTTTCATGCTGCCGTGCGCGCCGGGGCAGAGGCCGCCGCGCAAGGCAGCCTGGTGACCTTCGGCATTACCCCGGACCGGCCCGAAACCGCCTATGGATACCTGGAACTGACCGCCCCGGCAGAGGGGGACGCGCCCGTCAAACTGGCCAGTTTCACCGAGAAGCCCGACGCGAAGACCGCCGAGACGCTGGTCGCCAGCGGTCACCATCTGTGGAATGCGGGGCTCTTTCTATGGCGTGTGCGTGACATCATCGCCGCCTTCGAGGCCCATGCCCCCGATATGATCGACCCCTGCCGCCGCGCGATCACGGAAGGGGCCGAGGATCTGGGCTTCATGCGGCTGGGAGAGGAGGCTTTTGCCGCCGTGCGTTCCGAGTCCATCGATTACGCGGTGATGGAACAGGCCGAAAACGTCATGGCGGTGCCCCTCAGCAGCGGCTGGTCCGATCTGGGCAGCTGGGATGCGCTCTGGGCGGCCTCCACCCCGGATGAGGCGGGGCTGGTGCAACAGGGCCCGACCACCGCTGTGGGGTGCGAAAACACCTTCCTGCGCTCCGAGGATGACAATCTGCACCTGGTGGGCGTCGGGCTGAAGAACATCGTCGCCGTCGCCATGCGCGATGCGGTGCTGGTGGCCGATATGGGTGCCTCGCAACAGGTCAAGGACGCGGTCACCCTGCTGAAAGACGCGCAGGTGGCACAGGCCACCGACTATCCACGCTTCTACCGCCCCTGGGGCTGGTACGAGACACTCTGCCTCGGCAGCCGGTTTCAGGTCAAACGCATCATGGTCAAACCCGGCGGGGTGCTTTCCCTGCAAAGCCACGTGCACCGTTCCGAACACTGGATCGTGGTGGCGGGCACGGCGGAGGTCACCGTGGGCGAAGAGGTCAAGCTGCTGACCGAGAACCAGTCCGTCTATATTCCGCTCGGCGCCGTGCACCGCATGGCCAACCCCGGGCAGCTGCCGATGTACCTGATCGAGGTGCAGACCGGCGCCTACCTCGGCGAAGATGACATCGTGCGTTACGAGGACATCTATAACCGCGGTTAGAGCCTGTTATCCGGCCAGCCCGTAATCCACCCGCCCGATCGAGGCATAGGCCGTGAACCCCGCGGCCTTTGCGTCGTCGGGCGCGTAGATGTTGCGCAGATCGGCCATCACCGGCGTCGCCATGTCACCTGCCATACGCGCCAGATCGAGCGCGCGGAACTCGTTCCACTCGGTCAGGATCACCACCGCATCGGCACCCTTGGCCGCGGCATAGGCATCTTCCATCCAGCGCACACCGGGCAGCAGCGCCTCGCCTTCGCGCGCGCCCTGCGGATCGACGACGCGGACCTTCGCGCCATTGCCCACCAGCGCGGGCACGATGGTCAGGCTGGGCGCATCGCGCATGTCGTCGGTATTGGGTTTGAAGGTCACGCCCAGCACGGCAACCGTCTTGCCGTTCACCGAGCCGCCGCAGAGATCGAACACCTTCTCGACCATGCGACGTTTGACCTCGGCGTTGACCTTGATCACCGTCTCGGTGAGCTGCATCGGCACGCCGTGTTCCTGCCCGATCCGCGCCAGCGCAGAGGTATCTTTCGGAAAACAGCTGCCGCCATAGCCGGGGCCTGCGTGCAGGAACTTGGCCCCGATGCGCCCGTCCATGCCCATGCCCTTGGAGACCATCTTCACATCCGCACCGGTACGCTCGCACAGGCTGGCGATTTCATTGATGAAGGTGATCTTGGTCGCAAGAAAGGCATTGGCCGCGTATTTGATCATCTCCGCGCTTTCCAGATCGGTGATCATCACCGGGAAATCGCGCAGATAAAGCGGCCGGTAGATCGCCTGCATGATCTCTGCCGCCCGGTCGCTTTCCACGCCGACGACAATCCGGTCGGGCCGCATGAAATCATCGATTGCCGCCCCTTCGCGCAGGAATTCCGGGTTGGAGGAGACATCGAATTCCGCCTTCGGGTTCGCCGCGGCGATCACCTCGGCCACCTTGCGGTTGGTGCCGACGGGCACGGTGGATTTGGTCACCACCACCGCGTAGCCGGTGAGCGCCTGGGCAATCTCTTCGGCAGCGGCCATCACGTAAGTGAGATCCGCATGGCCATCGCCGCGCCGCGTCGGCGTGCCCACCGCGATGAAGACCGCATCGGCCCCATCCACCGCCTCGGCCAGATCGCCCGAAAAGGTCAGCCGCCCGGCGGCGACATTCTTGGCCATCAGCTCATCAAGCCCCGGTTCGTAGATCGGCACCTCGCCCGCGGTCAGCTTGGCGAGCTTGGCGGGATCCTTGTCGACGCAGACGACCTCATGACCGAAATCGGAGAAACACACCCCCGACACAAGCCCCACATATCCGGTGCCGATCATCGCAACTTTCATCTACTCGTCTCCTGGACCACGCCCCGGTTTGCGTGATGCGGGATGTGCCAGGAGCTGTCAACAACTGCATGATCTTGCCGCCCGGGCGCTTTGTGAACCCCGGCGGGGGTTTGTGGATGACAGCCGCAGAGCCGCTTGGTAATTGGTGAGCGAATTAGCGTCGCGTAAGGGTATTGGTTTTGCAGATTGAACAGACAAAACTGACAGGTGTCTTTGTCCTGACCCCCAAGAGATTTGGCGATGCCCGCGGCTTTTTCAGCGAAAGCTGGAGCAAACGGCAGATGGCCGAGGCCGGGCTCGACATCGACTGGGTGCAGGACAATCATTCGCTGTCGATGCAGGCGGGCACGGTGCGCGGCCTGCATTTTCAATCGCCACCGCACGCGCAAGCCAAACTGGTGCGCTGCGGGCGTGGTGCGCTTTTCGATGTGGTGGTCGACATCCGCCGCGGCTCTCCCACCTATGGGCAATGGGTGGGCGAAGAGCTGAGCTTTGAGAACGGCAAACAGATCCTGGTGCCCACGGGGTTCCTGCACGGCTTCGCCACCCGGACCCCCGAAACAGAGATCATCTACAAATGCTCCGATTACTACGCCCCGGACTGTGACGGGGCCGTGCGCTTTGACAGCGCGAAGATCGGAATCGACTGGGGTTTGGACGGTTTAGAGCCTGTTTTATCCGACAAGGATGCAACAGCACAGGATTTTGCCGATTTCGACAGCCCGTTTGTCTATGAAGGATGAAGACATGAAATTGCTTGTGACCGGCGGGGCAGGGTTCATCGGCTCTGCGGTGGTGCGGCTGGCCGTGGCGCGGGGCCATCAGGTGGTGAATCTCGACGCGCTGACCTATGCCGCCTGTCTGGAGAATGTGGCCGAGGCGGCGGACAGCCCCAACTATGCCTTTGAGCAGGCCGATATCCGCGACCGCGCAGCCCTCGACCGGATCTTTGCAAAACACAAACCCGACGCGGTGATGCATCTGGCCGCGGAATCCCATGTGGATCGCTCCATCGACGGGCCCGGCACCTTCATCGAGACCAATATCACCGGCACCTACCAGATGCTGGAGGCCGCGCGCAGCTATTGGACGCAAGCGGGCAAGCCGGAAAATTTCCGCTTTCATCACATCTCCACCGATGAGGTCTTTGGCAGCCTCGGCGAGACCGGGCAATTCACCGAAGAAACGCCTTACGATCCGCGCTCGCCCTATTCTGCCTCCAAGGCGGCCAGTGATCATCTGGTACGCGCCTGGCACGAAACCTACGGGTTGCCGGTGGTGATGACCAATTGCTCGAACAATTACGGCCCCTATCACTTCCCCGAAAAGCTGATCCCCGTGGTGATCCTGAACGCGCTGGCGGGTGAACCGATCCCCGTCTACGGCAAGGGCGAGAATGTGCGCGACTGGCTTTATGTGGAGGATCACGCCGATGCGTTGCTCTGCGTGCTCGAAAAGGGCACGGTGGGGCGGAGCTATAACATCGGCGGCGAGAACGAGGCGCGCAACATCGACATCGTGCGCACGATCTGTACCATCCTCGAAGAAAAACGCCCCAAAAACAGTCCCTATGAGAACCAGATCACCTTTGTGACCGACCGCCCGGGCCACGATCTGCGCTATGCCATCGATCCCAGCCGTATGCGCGACGAGCTGGGCTGGCGGCCCTCGGTCACGCTGGAGGAAGGGCTGGAGAAAACCGTGCAGTGGTATCTCGACAATGAAGACTGGTGGCGCGCGCTGCA
>ERZ1740065.577-NODE-577-length-20068-cov-14.294609_pt1 | contig 20068 bp, 8 predicted proteins | sample MGYA00581738_ERZ1740065 | MGnify/ENA primary metagenome ERZ1740065 (study PRJEB43018, sample SAMN04849749) | marine metagenome | isolation source: floating plastic debris | place: Pacific Ocean | collected 2008-09-01 | study: EMG produced TPA metagenomics assembly...
CCTTATTTTAGAGTGAATATTATTGGATGTATGTGATCTACATATATGATTTACTATAGAGATCTGATGTTATTGCCTATTGCCCAACTCTTGTCTTTAAGCAAGATCTAGTTAACCAGTAATGTTGCGAGTTGTCCTCTCATATGTTTTAAGTTATCCTCCCATTTGGAGTTATCATTCCTCACAACTGTTAGCACGGACTTATGTTTGCAAGTTGTCTCCGTTGGTTGTAACTACGCCCTCCAACACACAGGTGTGGCATGGTAAGTAAAGGCTAATAATTTCGATTAGTTAGAATGTGACACTAGATGGTAACACTAGACTGTGACACTAGACTGTGACACTAGACTGTGACACTAGAGTGTGCATCTAGACTGTGCATCTAGAGAGTAAATAATAATAATGTATAAATTTCAATGTTAAACTATGAATAATATGTGAAATAGATATGTAAAAACAAATAATTTAACAAACATTATGAATAAAATTGGCTCTAGGTGGATTCCACCTCAAAATGGGACTCGGATGATGTGAATGTTACAAATCCACCTGGTATCTGTGTGATGATGCATGGCAGACCAAATTATCTATACTTTCCCTCGCACACAATGTACCCATAGGAAGCCTGGGTAGATTTTAGTGCATCCTGAATTAAATTGTAAGTATATCCTGAACTTAGTAGCAATTAGGTCAAGGACAACCTGGAGTGAGTAATCATGTGGTAGGAGACTGCAGTTTGTAGGATGTTGATTCGTCACAGATAAAGATAAAATATCTGGTCTATTGCACACGTATTTATACAACTCAATAACACCTTACCTGCTACTAGCTTCGATTCAGCATAAAGCAATTTCCAGCCGCCGTATTCCTTCAGAAACATGAAATTTATGTTTAGGAACCCCATGTGCGTTCATCGTCCGCAACGTTTAATGGATCCATGTGTTCCATTGCGCATATAGTAATGTGTGTTAGACCCAGGAGACAGAGCTTAGTCATTGTGGACAGGACTGACTGCATGAACTTAGATGTATGTCTTAATTTGAAAGGAATAAAATATGTTGAAAAATCTCACTCGGGCACCCAGTGGTTCCCAGTAGTTCCCAGTAGTTCCCAGTAGTTTCCAGTAGTTCCCAGTAGTTCCCATTAGTTCCCAGTAGTTCTCAGTAGTTCTCAGTAGTTCTCAGTAGTTCTCAGTAGTTTCATATGAATGATCGTAAAGTAAATAGTACACACAAAGTGCAATCCACATGGGATAGGTGGTACCACAGATATCATAGAAAATATTTTCAAAAGTAAAAGTTAAAAATGTACTAACCGGTAGGAAGCCTATCACCAGGACAGTAGTGAAGACTATTTCCTGTGCAAAGGCAGTGAGTTCCATTGTTGAAATATCTTGAAACAGCACAGTGGTGACCTCAGCTTTGATGTTTATGATATGTGAACCGTTCGTAGCTCTGAGTCTTCAACCAAACCTGAGTATAAGAAATCAATAATACTTACTTAACTGAAATTTGAGATGAAGCAGAAAACAAGCTCTGTTGTCCTTCCAAACTTGTGGACAAAGTACGCAAGGCATCTGCGTTATCACATTTCCATTTAGCTGATTCTGAAACTAATGTGCCAGAGTTCCATTGCAAAAGTTTATAGATAAAAGAAGCGCTGTGCTCCCAGCTCCCAGTAGCCAAGGTAGTTTTATGTGGCACCAATGATTGCATGCGGGACCATGAGAAACATACATCAAATATGGTGTCGATTATTCCCCAATGAGCTCTATGACTTGTTAATTACAGTACTGAGGGAATTGCACACACTGAACATAATTTCTTGTCAGACCTCATCGCCAGATGAGGCTATCACCCACATACACACAATGTCATCCGCACCAGCAGACTGAAACCAATGTACCAACGATCCCTTACTGACCGCAATAGTTTGATGAAACTCAGAAACAGACAGAAACAGCGCAGGGAGCCAATAGGAAGCTACTCTACGAATATGATGTGATTGGTCAATGCAGAGAAGCGGCAAATTTCTGTTGGTTGAAATGCATTAGGCAATCTCCGACTTGCTGAAGCATCAATTCATGCTATTAGCTCATTGCTCTTAGCTGGATTTGATGAACAGTGATGGCTTCATAGACGTATGTCGGACAAAGCGCAGTTTTCTCCTAGCATCACCGGCAGTATTTCTGAGCTGTCAATCAAATAGGTTGTCAATAATGGCAAACAATGTAATGTCTACGCGTTCAATATGTTCTACTGTAATAACTAGCTTTTACGCTATGCATGCAGAGCTTTAGCAACCCAAAGATGTTACTTACAACCACACTACGTATAGAGTGTCAGTTGCAGCAAGCACACAATCATACATACTTCATGAAGTGCAGTAGCCTAGCTACTGGTCCTGATTGTTGAATAGTGTTCATTAGAACTGTCGAATGGTTATAGTTATGAACTTTGAAAGGAGCAAAGGGCAAATGAATACAAACTCTATATCTATTGATAATCATAAGAAGAGAAGCTTGCGTTCGATATGTTCAAATGAGCCTCTTCTATAGGTAATTACTGCCATTCAGCAGAAAACTCTGCACAGCTGACAATCGCTGCCGCTGTTCAATTACGACGTTACAATTTGAGCAAACAGAGATAGCTGATTAAAGAACTGTTCATCAGAAAAAATTCATTTCTGTCAACAGATTTAGTGAGAAAATTTTGTGTGAAGACAACTCCCAACCAGTTTGGGTCAACTCGGAGACAGCTGGTTTCCAAGAAGAGAAAGTGATAAACATGTTTAAAAAATATTATTTTTTGTTTTGCCGGTGTGATACCGCAAACTCTGTCAACACTATGAAGGCGCCAAGCTGCTAAGTGGCGTATTATAGATGCAAACAGGAATGTTGATTAATTAGCTTCGCGGCTTCAAGTCTATTGATTATCTGTTATGAATTTACCTACTCCATGCAGTCATATGACTCAAGGTCATGGTCAAGGTCATAGCAAGGTCCTGTTGGAAAAGTATGGTTTCAGGAGGTTTTCATGCTTTCATGACTCAGGGCATCAGAGGAATGGGAGAGGGTTGTGCATCATCCATCTGCTATCTAGTCAGTGCTCAATGTTTTATAGCACGTGTTTGGGAACACAAAGAAGTATGAGCGAAATCACAAGAGTAGAGCAAGAGCATTGACAGCAAGGTTACATAATATAAAGATATAAAGATAACTGCTACAGTTACTTTCAGGCTTACGGCCATTCAAGGAACGCTTTGTCCAATTAGCACACAGCCTGATTAGTACGTTCCAAGTTCTCAATGACCTAAACTACAGCATTCAATGAGCTTGTGCGAGCAAGGATGCTATTATTGAACGCGTCAAAAGAAAATGCCACTTAATACAGCTGTATGTTCCAGCCTAATAAGTATTGGTTTATTGCGTGAGGATATGGAGTGTCAGTTATGTTCAGTGTCCATGACTATAATGATTAATGCAGTATGATATAAATAAGATATCAGAATTGTGAGTAAAAAGAACAAGATATTTACATGGCTCACACATTTTCAGATTTCCAAAATTTGGTAGGAAATTCTAGGGGATCACATACAATGTTTTACCCACTTGAAGCCGTCTCATGTAACTAGAGCCTCAGAGGGAAGGCTCCTCAAACGTGACTTTCTATAAATGAAAGAATCAAAGGAGCACTAGCTATAATTATAACCTGCTGTGTTAGTGAAAAAGGAACAAAAAAGAAAAGCCAAGAGAGGCTCACATCAGATTTAGGCTTGCGGTTTTTCGGCATTTCAGGGAGAAAAATGGATGAAACCCGTGGTGTTAAATGGGTAAAATACGGTAGATTGAACGTTAAACAGACAACATCTATTTAATAGAAACAACCATAGGCTTTTTCTCGCAGATATAATGACCGTAAGTGTCAGAGTTGCAAGGCGCATCATCGAATCCATGACCGAACAGCTCACTCAACAGCAAACAGCTTCCACTGCCATCAGGCTGGTGTGACGGCCACAACGACATGGTACTCTGAGGCATCGATGTGTTTCCATATGGTGTAGCCCAGTACCAACTACCTGTGTCTCTCTGACATCCTGCCGTCCAAACTGATCGGAGTAATACACCTTAAAACAGATACGCAACTGTTGATTGGTCAGAAAATAGCTGTGATATTAGGCTCTTTTGGAGCTGCAGACACCTTCACTCACTGCATGTCTGCATACAAACGTAATTAGTAGAAGATCCGCTAGGCTACATGAACGGCACTCTTATCGACTTTTGTCATTCTCCAGTCGACATGCATGCATGCTGCACATGCGCACACTTGCGGGCACATGCGGTGGTTTGTGGAAGTGGGCGTGTCCATTGACGGGAGAATAGCAAAAACAATCTCATCTCATGTTATCATGTACTACTATGCTAATAGAACTAACACCAGCAGTGTATGCCTTTTAACGAAGACTGCAGTTGCTTCTCTGCAGCGATTTTCATGTAGAGAGTGTACAGTAAAGAGGACATTAGTTAACGTGTTGATACTATCATTAGGGTTATAGCAGCATAGATCATCTGGAGCGAGGTAGAGGAAAAAGATAATCGTACTTGTCAAGGAGAGAGGCCAGCTATGTTTCATTCAGCTCTAAGTTTCAGATTTTTGTCATTCTCCTGTCGATTTTCGCGCTTACTCCTGTGCCTATCCGCGCTCACTCCCGCTTACTCCCGTGCCTATCCGCGCTTACTCCCTCGTCTATCCACGTCTATCCGCCCTTACTTCCGCTTACTCCTGCACACTCCCGCTCATGCTAAATATCGACGGGAAAATGACAAAAGCCAAGTTTCATACTTTTGCGGAATTTTTTATTTGCTCATTCATTTTGACCCAAGCTTTTGACTTCAGAATCTGTAACATTTATTTTAACTCTTTACTAGCCCACTGTATCTCTGACTAACTTCGCTACAGGTATTTTGGAGGATTCCTTAGTTTTAATGGAAGTTTAACTGCTATTGGCCTACTTGACCTGGTTTTTATAATGTAGACGGCAATAATCCAATAAACCATAAGCGTTCATGTATTCCTTTTCAATTTTTTTTCGAAAACATTTCACAGGGTTCCATCGTCTTGTATGCATAGTAATCGAGTAACATAATATGACGCTACCATTACATTACCATGTGGTGTTGTTTGATTCAATATTCTCAGCCAATCGAAAGACGCTTTGGTTGTAAAACTGATCAAAGTGGACTCCATAGCTCTGCAAGATGCGACAGCTTGTGTTTTCAGTCGGAAAACGTGACTGGCATTGATGCATGTCCGGCTGACAGGGTTCAGCACCCATGCTGTCTCACACAGCAGCGACACTGGAAGATGTATCGAGTGTGGGACAATATTAATATCATGGACAGTAGCAATACCAGTTTTTGTCATTCTCCTGTCAATATGAATGCATCCGACATGCGCGGGAGTGTGTGCACACATGTGCAGGAGTGTACGCGAAAATTGACAGGGAAATGACAAAAACTACAACAACATTTATGATAGTAATTACGGCAATAAACTGAGTCCAAAGATCAATTTGCTCTCTGAAATTTTGTGAGACCCTAACTATATCAGTTTTGACCGTTTTTTTACTTACTTACTTACCCTCTGATGAAATGTAAGACAGGCTAGTCTGCGTATCACATTCCTTCATCATCATGGATGAGCTGAATGAGCATTCCTTTGACATGTTGTCGAAAGAAAATGTCAGGCAGATTTCTCCCTCCGCATCACACAGGGAGGCGCATTGTGCTGATGACCGAACAATCACTGTTTGATAGGGAGATATCAAGCAGTACTGGCTCTGCTCGAATGATCTCTCTCCAAAGATCAGCACCTATTAGGAAAGATTTCATTGAAATTTTACCTATCAATTGTCATTAAAAATAACTTATTAGAGCAACATCTGATTACTATTACCCGTCAACTTTTCGGCCTGTCAAGCTGAAAATAATTGGGATTCAGCTTTTCAAAACTTTGAGACTCTGTAATCCCAAACCGCTAACCAATATGGCTAGGATTCTCCAATATTTAAGCTCAGGGTAGCTATAGATAACTCTTAGGCCTCGGTAAAACCATGTTGGCATTAAAATTGAGAGCTCTGAGAAAGAGGGCATATTATTCACAAGCATGATCATAATGTGCAATGGTGATGCACTGTTAACTATATGTAGAGACAATACTACACTTTTGTTCTGTGATATGCCTTTAGAAGTGGTTCAATCCCGCACGCTTAGATTTCTTACACTAAACTCGCCAAAGATTATGCCCCAGAACATCATCATCGTGAGAGATGAAGGTTTAAGAATCTACTCACACTTAGTAGTGCCTCTACCTTCAATACCAGCAACAGATGATATGAGAAGTGGTTCAACGAACTATGGGAAAGGAGATGAGAACTTCTTTTCATGATCTAGTTTCTTCTATAGCAGATAAGTTTGATAAACCATGTAGGCATGTGTCAGAATAGAATCCAGCAGTAGGTGACTACAGCAGCTTGGATTTCTTTCGAACTTATGAGTCGACAGCGCCGTCTGCAACCAGATCCACCAAAATATAATCCGTCAGAACGCCTTTCTCTCATTGATTGATCATTTAGTTATCTGATCTTTTTATTCTTCATATATTATTAAATATTATCAGCCATCCAGTAACGAATCCAAAACGAACTCCTTTTTCAAATAGTTATGACTCCATAGTATTGTTTGCACAATGCACACACACCAGTAGCGGATCCAGTCAGGGGCGGATCCAGGAGTTTTTTGACTGAAGCTCAAGTCATCAACTAGTAGCTGTCCAAAGGGAAACATGCATATGTTAACTGCATAACCAATTCTTTAGTGATGCCAACTTGGGTTTGGGTGGCTGTGCGATAAGTGCAGTCGTGGTTTCTTTATCTATGTACTACTAGCTGGCCGAAAATAGTTCAAACAGATTTTTTTGACTGGCGCTCGAGCGTCAGTCGTGTTAGCCTGAATGCACCCTTGTATACATACATGTGTTTTATACGTCTATTACTGTCAAAGTGAAATCATTCGCGGTATGAATATTAACTTTTTCCCAAAATGAGCATAATAGTGAGCAAAATGGTTAGGGTTAGTGAACTAAGTCCATTTCAAAATTAGAGTAGAAGTACCTCACCAACAAAAAAAATCCGCATCTATGAAGTCACAGATATGCCTAAGATCATCGAGTTGTTTTCTATTAACTATGAGACGACAACTCCGAAGAATTTTCATGATGTGACAACTCCAATGGAACTTAGTTGTATTTATCGTTAGCGATTTCCTTTAAATTACCATATACGCTAAGTACTTTTCCATGCTAAGTTTTCTATGTTTATAGTGTTCATATCCACAATCACCAAAGCTAGCCAAGGCGGGAGGCCAAAAGATTGGACCCAGCCCGAACAGGCTATCTAGTTAGATCTAGGTACCCATTGTTTTGTAGTAACTATTTAACTTTGATATTTATAAATTATATATTTACATCACTGCTAATAATTAATTGTTAATGAATTCCATATTTTATTTGCAGCGTCTTCTATGTGCCTAAGTGTGTATGTATTAATCGGTTTTTAGCTCTGTTCTATTTTTGATTTGTTGTTTAACTAATGGTCGAGTTGAAAATGATAACACTAATAAGCAAAGACTGTTACTTAGTACTCAGTCCTTAGGGAAAAAGCTTGCTGTCCTACGCATTTATCGGTGATTTATAGCGTACATTACATTAGATTTGTGAAAGTGAAAATAGCAAAACTAGCTATTGATCTGCTGGAAATTTGTTGACAAACGTAATCATCACTACCATCATGATAATGAATATATTCCCCATTACGATTCATTCAGGTTGAGACGGATGATTGAGAAGTTTTCAGCAAACCGAGCAAAGCTAATGGCTAATAGAGATGAACATAAGTATGATAATGAGCATTGGTCGCTGTCTGAACTGGGTTGTGCAGGTGGTAAGCAGGTACTCTTACAAGCCCCCATCCTTTATAGACGTAGACGGATCAGCAATGGACCTGAAAGTTTTGACTGCAACACTGCTTGTGATAGGAATGGTTACAGTAAGTAGATTGTGAATTTCGTTTCTGATGGAAAAGCAAAACGTTTCAGAGTTTTGAGTTTTATGTGACATTTTTCACTCTCCTGTCGACATGTGAAGAGTGAGCAATGAGGTGTGAAAGGAGTTTTATGTGACATTTTTCACTCTCCTGTCGACATGTGAAGAGTGAGCAATGAGGTGTGAAAGTCATGGTCTTAGCTGCAGCCTTACTCCGCTTAAGCTAAACTGCAGCGTAAGCCAATCACATGTGGACTAAAGACAAATGAAAGCCTGCATAAAAGCATTCCAATTAAGACAGCGTTAGGTTTTGATTATATTTCCCACATCAGGTAGAGCTTATGAACTGAGAGAGATGATAGCTTGACTAGCTATCAAGTGGTAAAACCCTCAGGTTTGAATTATGTTCTGATATGCCTCAAATTTAGCACTCTCCTGCCTACCTTTCCATTTTTCTATTTAAGGAGGAGTGTCCATTTTCTACAATGCAGGTCCCTGTGTATATCACCTTTCTCTTTACAGGAACTATAAGCAGGGATGAGGCCGTGAATTTTTGGCATTTTCTCATGTAGGCATACGCGCCTATTCATGCATGCTGCTGTTAAACTTGGGCTTAAGTGTGGCGAAAGCACGCTGAGTGCGGAGTAAGTATGAGAATAAGTATAAGAATAAAAAAATCCGGCATGAATAGGTGCATGGGCTAAAATAAGAGTAAAAATGCCAAATCTTTCACCGATGAACCTATTTCTGATACAGCTGCATAGTGCTAGCAAACCCATGATGTACATCACAACTCTTCAGCTGTGATATAATATGACATGATCGTGTCACTTTGCAATATCTGTGATGACACTTGGTACACCACTCAAGCGACTGTATCGACCAACCATATGGTAATGAATGCTAAAGACATGTGTGACAATAATTGATTAACTACAGACAACTGATTTGTCACGCTCTAGTCAATATGCGTGCATGCGGCATGTTCGGGAGTACATACGAAAATTGATAGGCGAATACAAAAGCCCAGATGACTGAATTATGACTCGATCTGCTATACATATCGATAAGAAGTCACCTTTCAACACAGGCCCAGGACAGCTGTTCCTCATAATCAACCTTGATCATCACAGCTACGACAGTCCGCTCTATCGTTGCTGCTATGAACCAATGAAGCCTTGTTTCCTCTGCTGATCAAATAATTCCATTCCTTGTTCAGTGGCTTTTTGGAACCATGAAAATGTATGGCTTCAGTAATGAGGCTGGCGGCCTGGTGTTGAAAGACTGGTGGTGAAGGGAAGTTAGTCGTTTTATAGGCTTCCTAGACTACCTATACACAAGTTTTATGTTCTTCTTGATTGGACATGGCACTGTCAGAGCATTTATTGACACAATCAGGCTATAACACGCCTTCCCGGTGCTGCGACACTGGTTCCCCATATATAAGTCAGATGTCAGCTGAATCAATGCCTATCACAATGCCTCACGTGTACAAACAGAAGCCTGATAAACTTCAGACATTCCCATATGGGAGGACTGAGTAATATTCAAATGCTCTAATGCTAAAATCATGCAAGAAATTTGAACAATTTCGCTAGTAGACACACATGGCGTTTTCATGGAATTGTACACATTGGGAATGCTGAGCTCAAAGCATGTGAGCAACACGAGTAGGGTGATCACTGGATGCTGTTCCTATTAGTGATGTCACGATACAGAGATTTTGCCACGATACGATATCACGATATTGCAAATATCCACGGTACGATACACCACGATACAGACCATCAATGAAGCAGCAAATCATATGGTATCATAGGCAGTGTGTGTGTGGTGTGTTCAATAATTCAAGAAGGAAAATATCCAGTCGATGTGTTCTCATTATAAAACATGTCAGAATGACCCTGGATAAATGCTTATCAAATGTATATCCATCACCTAACCTAACATTTTCACACAATACAAAAACAGAGCAGCATTCTTGTAAGGAAGATTCATGACCACAGATAGATGGCAGCATCACAGCAATGAGGAAACATGGTGAACTTCTCATCAGGAGGTGTGGAATAATGGTCAACATTCATTGGTAAACCCAACTACATGATATCACAGATGAATCCAATACAACTAAAGTGATAGTTCACTAGCTTCTTTCTTACATCTGGACATTTTATGATTTCACATTCGAACCACGGAATGACACTGCCAGGCAGTCTGCTAGTCTGTGAAAACCATCATAAACAATTGGCACACTGTATGGTGTCCGAAGAATGAGCCGATATCAACAATTGTATAGCTCGGAAAGCTACAAGAAAACTAGAGAGAACTCGAGATAAGAGTAGAATCTTAGTTGTTTACGTTAGTTACTCAATAAAATACTCGATGAAATACTGAAACATTCCTTCTCATATCTATTAACCAATTACAAATCTACATCATAGAAAGCTGATTTGCAGCTCAAGTTCGCTAATTAGATGTATTAGCAAAAACTTTTACAATTCTATGGCTTTTTTATGCATTAAACTTAGCTTGAGAATGTATCATGAGGACACGATACACAAGCGTAGTGTATTGTGTATCGTACCGTGGCCTAAAGTATCGCGATACATGATTGTAGCGTGTATCGTGACATCATTAGTTCTTATCAGGTGGTTGATTAAACTGGGATCAAAAGGATGAAGAATGGATGAATAGCTCCAGATATTGGTTAGAAATAGCAATGGAATGTGAGTGGTAAAAAATGATCTGAGCTTTAGCTGGGAAAGATATTCGTGTGAGATGTAGGTGCCTGAGGCAATGGGGAAAGTAGAATGAGAAAATGAAATGAGTACAGTAATCCATTATTCAAGGAATAAATGCACGCTAAAATGATATTGCTTTGCTCGCTACAAATAGAGTTTACGATTGGATAAATCCCTCAAACGGAGTTGTCTTCTCTTCAAATTTTCTCCTAAAAGTGTGCAGCAGGTATCAAGGATCACAAATTCATGAGTTCAAAATCAGAAGCCATTATCAGTACAGGATTGAGTGACCAGGCCTTTAAATTTATTTATCTCTTGATAGATAGTCAATAGATCTGCTCTCTCAGTTCCTTAACTCCCTCTTGATGCAGCCAAGATAATTCAAATTAAATTTTGGGTAGTAATGATTCTTAGGTCGGTCGGCCCGCCTATGAACCTATAGGCCCACGTCAGAGCCACCTAAGGCCTGCATAGGGTGGTCATTAGAACTACCTAGAGAGTTCTAAGAAAACATAGGCGAACTTATGCGTTCTTGGGTCCTATTCCTCAGGCGATCCTGTGCTTAGTTAGGCGTCCCTATGATCCCATAGGGTACAGGTAGGCTTCAAGTCTAAGAACTTGTTCCTACCTTTTCTAAGGCCGCATGAAGCCTATTCTTATATTTTCGGCAGACACTCATTGACGTCCCACCATTGTTATTTGGAAGCCATGATGGTTACGTAGGCCAAAAGGTATTTTCTCAAAGATAATCAGCATCATTTTTAAAACAGACGTCTAGGCCCTGAGATCTACGTAAGCTAAGTTATATTGGTCAAGGAAAACCGATGTCTGTTTTAAAATCTGATTTCAGACTTTGATTCAGTCAACGATTTTACATCTTCTGACATCATTGAAAAGCTCCATAATCAGAAAATCATGTTTTGAGAAGACAACTCCCATCACACATTTATTTGTTGATAGGTATCTAATTTACCTATATCTCAAGATCTAGATATCTGTTTTGAAATCTGATTTCAGATTATGAAAGAGCAGAATTCATTCATTCCTTTCAGCTCACTATTAAACCACAGAACAGCACTGAGAATATCGAATATCGTATTGTACAACTATTTCGATCTTTCATCGATGCAAGAAGAAAATATGTCTCCGGCATTGATCAAAAATGCTACGAACGTAAAATACAAGCCAGTATAAGGCAAACATGCATATATTTTGGCAAAATGATGCTGATTATCTTTGAGAGTGTACCTTTTGGCCTACATAACCATCATGGCTTCCAAATGAAAATGGTGGGACGTCAATGAGTGTCTGCCGAAAATATAAGAATAGGCTTCATGCGGCCTTAGAAAAGGTAGGAACAAGTTCTTAGACTTGAAGCCTACCTGTACCCTATGGGATCATAGGGACGCCTAACTAAGCACAGGATCGCCTGAGGAATAGGACCCAAGAACGCATAAGTTCGCCTATGTTTTCTTAGAACTCTCTAGGTAGTTCTAATGACCACCCTATGCAGGCCTTAGGTGGCTCTCAGGTGGGCCTATAAGTTCATAGGCGGGCAGACCGACCTAAGAATCATTACTACAAAATTTTGAATCTGTCCTCTATATTTTAAGAATTAGGTTAATATTTATTGACCTAATAAAATGAATGTGATGGAGGTAGGGAAGTATCATTTCTCCTGGTCCTGGATTATTTCAGTACTTCTTAGCTCCTTACAATGTTTTCAGCATTTCATTGCGAAGCGCCTTTAAAAGGCTTTAAGACAGTTTTAAAACGGGTTTGATTGCACTTATGGACATAGGTATATACAGGTCTGCTTAGAGCAGATCATCATCTACAGGGCCTATATTCAGCTATAATATGGTTGCTCAATCGGTTTCACATGAGATATCCAAATTTCATCTAACTGCATTGAGTCGTTGCCAAGATAACAGTGATTGCGTTCACAGCCGTCTAAGAAAACTTTTCCACCATTGAACCTCGGTTCTAGCACTAATTATGACGTAGAAATTTTCACACCGAGTCGACTCAACAATGAGTGCGCATAAAATCTAGCACCAGAAATGAATGATTACGAAACCCTAGATTGCAAAATCACCAGCCTAAGTTCTCTTTGTACTCCACCAGAGTGTCAGCTTTTATATCATCTTGTAACTGGCAGAGAGATCATTGCATTATTTCCCGATGATTTTTTTCGATTTTCCAATCATAAATTCGAAGGTTTTCAAGTATTAGTAATCCGACTCAATGCTAAGATCAAACAAATATCGCTTGCGCTTGTTGCGAACCCGCCATCAGTGTAGTTTACCTACTAGTTCTCACTAAGTCAGATATGTTATTCAGGATTGAATTGGGAGGCTGTTGTTTACGAATAAAATATCTGAGCTGGCTAAACCATGAGGCAATTATTCTATAAATAGAGGAAGAGCAGTACTGTCTACAACAGCTATGTGCATTACTGCGGGGAGATCTTTAGCTCCTCTTTTCGCCATTCTGCCAGCCTGCACCTCATGTATGAATTCTGATCCAGAGTTTGTCAACATGCAATTGTTTTGCTTGTTTTGCCAAATATCTGTACGATAGGAATCAAAGTTAATGGCGACTGCAATTACTCTCTGGCTATGCTATTACATTTTGTAGCCAGCTGTATATTCTTTGAAGCAAATAAAAATCCAAATGGAAAGGTAGTTAGTAGGGAAACTTGCACTTGATTCCTCCAACCAAGAATGATACCAACTAGTACCAATCTGATTATGGTTATGGACAACAAGTCTTCGATTTTTATCAAGCAGCAAAAGCCACAACCGTAGCCAAAATGGTTTCCTTATCTAAGCTTTCTACATTGATGATCAATCAAACTCTGTCATGCTGGATGCTATATTTATCCATAGCATCTCCATGTTCATGTGCTGAGCACACTGAAAAACATTTGTAGAAGCGATCCGGAACTTGAATGCGCTATTGTGACCAGACACCAATGACTATGTTACTACGCAGTTCCATCAAGCGGTTAATAGCGGGTGCACTTTTTGATGCCCGCAATTAGAATTAATGATCTCAGGCTTGTCTATTCTCACGTCAGTAATCCGTCACCGCATGCGATGAAAGTTTCAACCAAACCGGTGATGAACAATTACTTATAGCTTCTGATACAGTGGAAATTTTTTCTTCAAACTTTCAATGATTCTAGGAAAGATATGCAGCAATCATATATGCAAACATAGACCCTCTAAATGACCATCTGCTTTACGGATGCTTAAGCTTCCTCAAAGGGTTATTCAGAGCCCTTAGAAGTGTCTGATATTTTTCAATTTCCTATCGATGATGAAAGCGCTGGCGTTATGCTGACTTTAGTCTCCCCTTGAGCTGCATTCAACATTGGTGCTTTCAGACCCGGCAAACCAATTGATAGGATGATAGGACCACCAACATTTCAATACCGATCAAAGACTTCAAGTTCTTGCAACCAAGACTAATTATTCATGTTACCGCAGAGCCTTGAACCATAGAAGATTGAGTTAAAATATATGTAGCATACTTATCTATACTGAAAGTCATTTAACATATGCACGAGTACTAGTGAGACATTTGTTCTAATGCTGGAGCATTTCACTTTAGTTCAATAACAAGTTAAAATGAAATGCTGCTAGCAGAAAGTTATCAATTCAGAATTTTTGTTTATAACCATTAGATAAGGAGATAGAGTTGAGGCATTATCTATGTAGGTGACAAGAATAAATGGAGATCGCGGATTCCAGAGACACTCAGGCTGTTTTGATAGCGTCATAGACACCTTCGTTACAACATCAGCTGCCAGATGTGCTGCTTCCGGCGCTCTTTCTCACAACGATTTCCAGGCGTTTACTTACAACCCAACCTCAGGAGCCTGTCGCATACACTCCTCCGCTAAGGAGGTGACTTGCCACAGAGATGAGGACGGAACAGTGACGTACATAATGGACATGCATGAAACGACTCAACATTCAGGTCTGATGAGTTGTAAGGCTGCCTTCTTTCGCAGGGCCTGCAATTAGTAAATATTGGGAGCCAATCAGGCTAACATAAAGTAAATTCAGTTTTTCTTAACTTCAAAAAGCTCAGAACTGAACACAGGAAAGTTCCGTGAAATATTGGACACTTGGCAAGTATAGTAGCCATAGGCATAAAAGATTACAAAAATTTCAATCTCTCACTATTTCTCTGTTCACGATTACATTTCTGTGGACCCATTGCACTCAAGTCATGATATACATTGATAAATTGCCTCATTTGCAGAAGCATGTGATGCCGGATGGCTGCACAACCCGCAGTCGATGATCTGTGCTAAGGTATTCACCACTGGCACCAATCAGAAGAGGGCTGCAAGACATTGTGCTGTCTACGGTGCTCATCTCATAAGTGTCCTCACAATTGAGTTGTATGAGTGGTACTGTCAGCTGCTGGCTGAGAATGCTGGTATGGATCACGACGTATCGTATTGGCAAAATTATTAATACTCACGAAATTCCACTCGTGGTTAAGCATTCAGTGATGCGAAATGCTCCACATATACTAGCACCCGTGCACAAGCTGAATGTGAAATATGTTCTATTGATTTTTTCGGGATACTTGAGTTCCTATCGGTACTGGAGTTGCGTCATAATATGTCAGGTATATGCCGAACATATGTAATCTCTCATCTAAATGTGTATTAACATCATATATTACATGTGTTTACATCATGTAAGCAGTATTGCAGTATGACTTTCACCTTAGGTAGTTTCAAGTTTGCATCTGAAAAGCAGTTTCATTACTCATTCGCAACATGCTCTGGGAGGAAAATATGTTCTGTACTAGTTATGTCTTCCAGCTTTGGAGGCTCTAGCAGAGTACTGGACTTCCGGTTACTGGAATAATGCAACCGAGAGCTTCCACTGGAGGACTGCTGATGGAGATGTGCTGATTAACTCTTCACAGTGGAGTGACTTTGGCTTTCTCGCTGGTCAAGAATGTGTGCTACTAACACCTCACGATGGTAGCATAGATGAGCATGCATGTAATGACTCAATGCCGTATATTTGTGAGAAAACTACTTTAGACTCGGTCCTTTCAATCACACCTTAAATGAAGGTTCAGGCTGGTCCACACTAGACATATTTTTGCTCGATAGCCATACTCATGGCATATTATTTTCTATTTTCAGCTTATGGTCGTCATCCTTGACTGGAGTCGGCAACTCTCAGCATGTTTGAATTTGAAAGTGATATTTTTGGTTAAGTGATATTTGATTGGCTATCTAGTTCCCTGAAAAACACAGAATCCTAATTAGGAAACATAAGTAATGTCCTCAGTATCTGACACCTCAAATTTCATCTAGCCTTATCTGAGTGTTAGTAGCATGTGTACAGTGCATCACCTCAATGTCACGGAAGTCAGAAAGACCCAACATTGTGAAGCTTGCCCATATTGCACATTATCGAGATGTGAGCTGGTCGTACAGTGTGAGTAAAAGTTGTGGAATAATGTGTTCAAATAGCTTTCATTACCTATAACCTACTTCCTATATGTTGGTTTCTCCTGACTTCCTGATTATGACTGTCAATAAATTTAATGTAACTCTCAAACTCTCACTACTGATGGCCGCACATTCAGATAAACTTAGGAGTCCATGGTGGCAGCAATAAAACACCTATCAATCGTAATACTAATAACATATGCTGATCACCGCTTCATGAGAATGAAGCTGCGGCAGGGAAATATTCTTGGATAGTGCACACACTTCGTTGAATCCTGACTGGCTGCATACTGATTTATTATAGGCAGGATTTCAATTCATGATGATACACAGGGAGATAAACAGCATGATATGGAATTATAGACCAATATAAAACAGCATGAGATAGAATAACAAAGGAACATATAACATTATGATATGAAATTACAGATGAGTATTAAACAGCATGACAAAACTTCAAACGGTTAAAAAACCAGGGTATAACATGGTAGCAGCCTGTTCATACAGAATTCTGGGCATGTTTTACTCTTATGTCGACATGCGCGCCTGTAATAATTGCGGACTAAAGGCTGGGCCACACTATTTTCATTGGTCAGTCACGGAAGGCACACATTCCTTTCTATTTTTAGCTCTCAACCGGCAAATTTTTCTGCCGTTAGCAACTTTCAACATGTTGGAATTTCGAATGGCACTTTTCGGTAAAGTGTTTATTGACTGGCTGCTGAGTTCCCGGAAAATACGCAATCGTCCTTAGGAGTTATACGGGACTGCGTTAGCGCCGCGTAAAATTCCGAGAAAATCGTTGATTGGCTTTCCAGATTTTTACGGCCAGTTTGTTTATGCTAGTAGCGTCTAGTGTGAACACTGCTATCGTTTACAACAAACTGTCGACGGATGAAAATACGGCTAGTGTGGCCCAGCCTAGAATGTGGTGTAATGCAAGCACGCATGAATAGGCGCGCCTGCCGACATGAGAGTAAAAAATGCCCAGAATTCTTCTCTGTCCCTGCAGCTCTCAGAGTCACATGACCTCTCCTACGATGATAAGCAGCTATTGACGCAATGGCACACTTTTTGACTCGTATGGAGAACACTAAGGAGTAAAAGAGTTGGTTGAATGAGTTAATTGGCTATAGCTCTTCTGATGAAGTATCCGTTGCTTGAAATTTGGATAGCTTGGAGACCTGGAAGCCTAATGCCTTAGGAAATCCTGCTAACTAGCGAAATAATTTCCAAACCATCCATCCTTAATCCCTAAAAATTACTTGTATAATCGATCAAGGATATATTTATGACCTTGATATTTCTTAGCTGTGGGCAATGAGTGCCGTTACTTGAAGTGTTTTCGGTCATTCGATTTAGTGTCGATTTTGATGCAGATGGAAAACATTAAATGTGAACCTGTCAGATACTAAATGGGCATCAATTGCATCTTCTTAATTTATGCCAGTACCAGTGTGGGTGAATACGACTCCACGTCTTCATGATGCTAGTATGAGTCGATCAGTGTACCTCCCAGATGAATTCATGTTTGGCTGTTGGCGGGCAAATCATACACCATCGCTGGCAACCCTGGATGAGCAAGCGGACCTGGAGAGTATTTTCTTCCATCCGCATGAGATGCTAGAGGCGGCGGAGTTTCTTTAGATCCGTATTTCAAATTTGCAGCATTGCTGATGTTATCGATTGTTGAATAAATCAGGGCCTTGTCGCTGAGTTCCTGCTGTTGGCGACGTGACTCCGGCTCCTGGGTAATTCACACATTCTGTGCTTCTTAGACCAGTTCGTCCCGCCATCAGCTCCTGCGGTGTTGGTCCACCACCTCGTTGCTCTATGGATGCATATTGGCAACAATTTATGGAAGCCCTGCTGAGCCTATTTGCATGACAATGCCGGTGGCCAAGTTGATGTTCTACAAAGATTTGAAATTTGTCCCACAATTCGAACCATCCTACAACCTGATAAATGGGTTCATGTTTTTGACAAAGCCAGATTAGTGCGGAGGTGTGCCACTGACTTAACGACAGCCAGCAGCTCTCTTCGCGACACACAGTAGCTTGCTCGGCCATCGAGAACGATTCACAGTCATGCGTTTATTGGGCACTCCAGACCAGCTCGCCTTTGTGACAGCAGAGCTCCGGCTGCCATGAGGCTGATATCAGTATCCAAAATTTGACTCTAGCTGAATCTGGATAAGTCAACACAGGTGCCGAGATGAGTACCTCAATCAAGTGACCAAGCGCCTGCTCCTGCTTCTTCTTTTCTCAGATAGTTTCTGGTCTGTTTATTGAGTGAATTTCCTAAAGAGGCAAACTGTGAAGAATAATGCTCGTAATAGACAAGTTTCCAGCTGCATTTTGGCCCCTGCTCAGAATTGGGAGTTGTCGTCTTGTCGTCTCCGATGTCTACCAGGCTGTTGTTGTCTAAAGGACCAGTTCCTTAGAGTGCTGTCAGCTGATATCGAGTGGCTTGAATTTAGTAAAGACTTCTTCAGCTTATGGGATTTTCCCCCACTGTATAGGCTCATTGGATGGCAAACATGTTTTCTTGCGAAAACCCTGGCATAGCGGCTCAGCCTATCATTGCTACAAGGGCTCAGAATCCATAGTATTGGTGGCCATTGCAGATGCTCGATATCGGTGAGAAAATTTCTGTGAACTTTGGTCTGATTCTCAGAAGCAGAGAAAAAGAACTTAATACTGATTTTTGTTTCAGATTCCTTTACATTCATGTTGGAAGCAATGGCCGGATCTCAGATGGAGGTGTGTTCAGGAAGACATCATTCCATAGAGCTCTTGAGAGTGGAGGGGCAGAGCTATGACTTCCACCACCATCACCATACCACATTCAACCGATAACACAGCCATACCGTATGTGCTAGTTGCAGATGATGTGTTTGCCTTGATATTTAGCTCATGAAACCATATGCAAGGTGATGTCCAGAAGATTGGTTGTAATTGATAGCAAGGCACTGCATATCCTATGATTGTTGAATTCATAGGAAGAACTGGACTGATCGAGGCAAGAAGATTTTCAACTATCAACTGTCAAGGGCAGGACGTAGAATGGAGAACGCTTTTGGAATACTGGCTGCTATATCCTGAGTGAGTTATCAATATTAGTTTAATGGAATTTTGTTTTGAAACATTCAAGGAATTTCAGTATGCACACCATGTTTTAGGTGTTCGAGAAGCCCATACCATTGAAGCCCTAAAAAGCTGAGAAAATTGTTTTGGCTTGTTGTGATGTTCACAATTACATTAGATCACAACTCATACACGTTCAAGCCACATTAGATTCAGATGGGGGTATAGAAGATGAGTCATGAAGGTCCGTGCCACGTAATGCTCTGCATAGTGTCCATGCTCGTATCACAGCTCACAACTACCCATCCCAGGCTACTGGAATTAGAGAAAAGTTGTGCGACTATGTGAACGTAGTGGGTGTGGTGGACTGGCAGGAGAGGATGGTACCTTAATTGTTTTGATTGTTTATTGCATGGGAAACTTGGACAAATAAATTGAGCTGTTAGATCTTGTGACAAGTAAAATAAAAGAAAATAATCTGAGTGTTAGATAGAGATGGTAAAATATACCGTGGCCCAAAGCGGCCACCTCTATTTTCAAACACCACCTGCTACAGAATTTACCACCTGTGAAACATCAATCTCCTATCTCACACAGAATTTACCACCTGCAAAACACCAATCTCCTATCTCACACAGAATTTACCAC
>ERZ1740065.579-NODE-579-length-20067-cov-5.731211_pt1 | contig 20067 bp, 15 predicted proteins | sample MGYA00581738_ERZ1740065 | MGnify/ENA primary metagenome ERZ1740065 (study PRJEB43018, sample SAMN04849749) | marine metagenome | isolation source: floating plastic debris | place: Pacific Ocean | collected 2008-09-01 | study: EMG produced TPA metagenomics assembly...
GCCTGTTTATCAGAGTTCCAGACCATCGCAGACCTGGACAAAGAATGCCTCCATAAGGTCGTTGTGGTCCCATAGGTTAACCGTCAGGTCCTCCACTTCGATGCTCACACTGAAATCGGTGTTTTGAACCACATGCTGATCCATCCAGTCGGACTTGGTCTGATCCGGCGCCAGCAGGTCGAGCATCCGAAAGTCCAGCCGGTCGTTCTCGCTGCCGTCGCAGGTGAAGTCCTGAATGGTGTCGGTACCACCATCCCTGTCCTCGCTGCGGAACACGAACCAATCGGTATCCGAGCCGCCCATCGCGATGTCATCGCCGGCACCGAGCAGGATCTTGTCGCGCCCCTGTCCCGCATCGACCACATCATCTCCCTTGGAGGCGTTGATGTAATCGCTGCCTGATCCGCCGTTGATCACGTCGTTACCAGAACCGCCATAGAGCTTGTCCTTGTCGCCGCCGCCGTTCAGCGTATCATCCCCGGTGCCGCCTTTCAGAACGTCCCGTGAACCCTCGCCCGACAGCACGTCATTGCCGGAGCCGCCGATCAGCACATCAACACCGGTCCCGCCGGTCAACTGATCATTACCGGAACCGCCGTCCAAAGTGTTGGAGCCGTGACCGTCCACCAGCATGTCGTCGCCGGTACTGCCTTCCAGCGTGTCATCACCCTGACCGCCGTCCAGCATGTCATCACCAACCCCGCCGTTGAGCAGGTCATCCCCTGCGCCTCCGTTCATCAGATCGTCGCCTTCACCGCCACGCAGGACATCCGCACCGGCATCTCCCTGCAGATCGTCCGCGCCGGAGCCGCCGGTTAGCTGATCATCGCCTGCGCCGCCTTGCAGCAGGTCATTCTGGGCGCCCCCTGCAAGCTGATCATCACCGTCGCCGCCTCGCAGCCAGTCGAACCCCGATCCGCCGTCAAGGTCATCGTCATCGATGCCACCATCCAGCGTATCGTTCCCGGAGCCGCCTCGGATCACGTCTGCGCCTGCCCCGCCAAAGAGGCTGTCATTCTCCTCGGGCAACAGATTTCCAAACGCATCATAGCGATTGCCAAGATCGTCGTAGGTGTATGCCATATATGGGCTGATCGGACTGGCGTTGCCGCCAAAGAGCTGGTCGTCGCCCTCTCCGCCGGTCAACGTGTCATTCCCGCCCTGCCCTTCGATGACATCGGATCCGATGCCACCATCCGCGACATCGGCACCGGCACCATTTGAAATGACATCGTCATAGGTCGTGTCCCCGCCGGTCGTCGCGGCGACGCTCAACCCCCGGATCAGAACCGAGGCGGATGTGTCCACTTCGGTGAACGGGTTCATGGCGCGCGGGTCCGCCGTGCCGTCATTGGAGTATGATTTCGGGCTCTGCGCCATCAGCTCAAGCTGAACACCCTCGCCATCCGGCTGGCGCACGACGCGGTAGATCCCGCCCGCGGTCGGGGTGTCGTCGTTCATGTCATGATCACCGCCGTTGCCGCCGACATAGAGGTTACCATCTGCATCGTGAATGGCCGCCCCAAAAGTCATTTGCGGTACGCCGCCTTGCAAAACGCCATCGATCACCGTGCCGGTGACGTCACTTGTGGTGATGATCGGCACACCGCCATCTGCCACTGTGGAAATGTCGATCTGATACAGTTTGCTGGGCGCGCCTTCTGACGTCGGGCGTGTCACACCGTAAAAGGAACTGGTGGCGGCATCGAAGGCCACGTCCCACAATTGATCCGTGATCATCGACTTTGGGAATGGGAAGGTCTGGCTGACCACCGCGCCATCGGCGCCGACGTTGTCCACGTCAATCATGGTCAACCGGTCCATACTTGATTGGAACGCCCAAAGGTTGCCGTCCGCATCGAAATCACCGGTCCATGATCGGTAGGGCGTACTGCCGACCCGGAAGCTCGCCCCGGAGGCATCCAGCATCACCAGATCGGAACTGGCCACATCATTGCCGAGGCTATCCTTACCGTTCGACACCGCAAGCCCGTAGATCATGTCATCCTGAACATTGAAGCCGATGGCGTTGACGGTCACGGTCGCCTTTTCGCCTGCCAGCGTGTAGCTGCCGGTCTGCGGGTCAAACACCTGCAGTGTGCCGTTGATGACCTGATAGATGTTCGCCTGTCCCTCGGCAAAACCTTTGACATCGACGGTGCGCCCGCCGATCTCCATCTGTTTTTCGTAGTAGAAAACAGGTGCATCCGTGTGGATGATCGGACCGGTGTCGACGGTGCTGTCGATGGATCGGAACGTCAATTCGCCAATACCGTCAATGCCCTCGAACGTGATGTCATGAGTCGAGAAACTGGCGCTATTTGTATCGAACTGGTCGATGACCGTGCCGTTCCACAACACCTCGACAGCCCCGCTGAGAGAGCCCGCGCCATAGTTCGCCGCCAGATCGAAACTGATGGCGTAAATGTCACCTTCGCGGGTCTCCACCGCCTGCGTCATGCTGGTGTGACCGTCGTCGCCGGTGGATATCGCCCAGGCGCCGGTGTCGGCATATTGGGCAAAACTGGTGGCGCCTTCCGTGCCCTCCAGCATGTTGGTTTCAATAAAATCACCAAAGACGACATCGCCCCCTTTGGTGGTCTGTATGAGGTCATCCCCCGAAAGTCCGACGACAAAATCGACGTCGACGGTGCCTTGCAGCGTTTCAGACAGGTGCGTCCCGATCTGAAGGTTCTGATTAACTGGTACGGACATTTGTCCCTCCTTTACTGAGTACATTCACAAGAGCGGGGTCGGCCGTTACCAGCCGATCCCCTGGTAGTTGGCGGCTGCTGGTACTGCAGCCGCGATCCGGGCCACGTCAATGACCGGGGTGTCACCCGCACGCTCCACAGCCGCGCGATAGATCGGGTTGGCATGGGTGACGATCATGGCCTCGACACCTTCGGTGACCTCATCGAGATTAGCGCGCATCATGCCGGGCAGATCCTGTACCAGGGCCTGCAGACCCGGGCTGCCGTGGCGCACATAGGCAAGCTGGCCAGCAAGCGGCGTTTCCGGCGTGATGGCCGGGTCGTGGATCACAACCTCTACCCCTTGCGCATTCAGCGCCGCAATCACCTCCAGAATGGGGCTCTCGCGCAAATCATCCGTGCCGGGTTTGAAGGCCAGACCCAAAACGCCAACCTTTCTGGCGCCTGTGTCCCGCACCATCTGGAGCGCGGTGTCTATATGCGTCTCGTTGGAGACGCCAAGGCTCTTGATCAGGGGCAGGTCAACGCCCTGTTGCTCGGCGATATGAGCCACCGCGCGCACCTCCTTGGGCAAGCAGGAGCCACCATAAGCGAACCCCGGCTTCAGATAATAGGGAGACAGGTTCAGCTTCGTGTCCTGCACGAAAACATCCATCACGTCGTGACTGTCGACGCCCAGCGGTTTGCACAAGCGCCCCACCTCATTGGCAAAGCAGACCTTAGTCGCATGCCAGACATTGTCGATGTATTTCACCATCTCCGCCGTCTCGACCGAGGTGACGATCGGGTTTTCATCCACCGCCTCGTAGATGCGGGACAAAACCCGTGCACTGCGTTCATCGTTGGCGCCGATCACTGTCTTGGGCGGCGCGTAGAAGTCATCAACCGCGACGCCCTCACGCAGAAACTCCGGGTTGAAACAGACACCAAAATCCTCACCCACCTTGTGGCCAGAAACCTCTTCGATGATCGGCGCCATGAAGCCCATCGTCACACCGGGAGGGATCGAACAACGCATGACGACCACGTGAAAGCTCTGCTTGCGCTTCAACCCGGCGCCAATGGCCCGCGCGGCAGCATCGATATAGCTGTGATCACAGCCGCCATCGGCTGCTGTCGGTGTCCCGACCGAAACGAATGTAACGTCCGTATCGACCACCGCCTGCTCCAGATCATCCGTGGCAGAGACAAGACCGTCCTCGACACCTTCTCCCAGCAAACGCTCGAGATCCTGCTCGTGGATCGGCGACCGGCCGGCGGCGATGCATGCAACCTTGCCGGGGTCGATGTCGACACCAACGACGCGGTGCCCCAAGCTGGACAGGCAGGCCGTGGAAACTGCCCCGACATAACCAAGGCCAACAACGCTGATGCTCGGCTTGTCGTCGACGAGCCGCAGCGGCGCGCGCATGGTGGTCTGGGCGAGATTGAAGGGAATGTCGAACATGATACCAATCCTTTACTTGTGATTGACATCTTCCTATCCAACTGTTTTCAAACAGTCTTTCTTGCCGCAGTATAGTTTGATCAAATTTTGGATGCCCTTTCTATCCTTTGGGATAGCAGCGCGTCCGAATGGAACAGCGCGGTAGACAGCTGAATGACACCCATCTCACGGACAAGCACCACCACGTTTGAAAAATACATGATAGTGAGAAAGGAGAGCTGTGCCTCATCGGCCCGCTTAAAATCAAAGAGGAAGCTCCAGCAGGTCGGCATAAACGGCCAGCACCGTGACAAAGGCCGTGACCGTCGTGATCAATTGGAACTTGGCCACAGCATTTTGCACCGTGTCCTGCAGCGACTGTCCGTTACCGGCCATCTGGTTACCCCGGTTCGACCACTTCTGCTTACTGAGGTGAAAGATCATGTAGACCTTCACACCCGCGTTTATGATCTGGTTGAAGTAGAGGATGAACGGCCAGCTGATGTCGGTGCTGCGTGCATAGCGGAACAGGAACAGGCAAAGGATCGTGCGGCTGAGCACGATCCATATCAGGCAATGGATCAGGTAGGCCGGCTCGACAAACAGGGTCAGCAGCGCAAGCGTCGGACTGACAAGCATTGTCCACATGGCGATCCGCTGATCGACGAGGCACCACCAGATGAACGGATTGACCACGCGCGGCCCCAGTGCGATGGCGCGTGCGCCGTTGCGCAGCATGTTCCCGGACCAGCGGCGGAAATTCTGTACCATGCGACCGGTCCCAGATCCTTCGATCTGCTCGATGGTGTAGACGCAGGCATCAGGCACATAAGTCATCTTGGCGTGTTTGGTCAGCAAGTGATACCAGGTACTCTTGTCGTCACCTGACAGAAAGCGGAACCGCCCCCACAGCCAGTGATCAAGGTGATCCGCCTCGATGGTGCGGATAAATGTCTCGTCGGTGACATGGCGCGCCCGAAAGACGCTCATCCGCCCGGTCAGCGTCAATACCTTGTCGGACATCGCATGGCTCTGCATCGCCAACCGACGCTGGGCAAACCGCATCGACAGCCAGCTTTGAATCCAGTTGGGTCCGTAGCAAAGAACCTCCTCATTCGTCGTCAACGCCTGCAGCTCGGGGTCGGCGCCGAACATCGAGCAGGTCTTTTCCAGCACATCCGTGCCGTAGACCGCGTCACCATCCATGAAGATCACCAGATCCTCGGGACAAATCCCCGCACGGTTCATCGCACGCAGGATCATGCCGATGGCCATGCGTTTGCCCGGTTGGTTCTGCCGGAGGAACACCAGCTCTGCATCCAGATCCGCGGCATGGGTGCGGACGAACTCCGTGATGATCTGTTCGTCAAATGACGCGCCGGTGCCGATCCAGAGTGTGGTGGGAATGCCCTCGCGCCGGATTTGCCCAAGAATGGAGCCGATCACGCGCCGCGTGATGGCAGGCTCTTCGTAGAATGTTGTCATCTGGATGTGGAGCCGCCGCGGGCGCCATCCGGATTGCCAGACCATCTCGGCGCGGCGCCGCATACCGGGCCACTTGAACCGTGCGAAAATCTCTGCCCGAACCGCGTGGGTGAACCACCAGCCAAAGCGCCAGATACCAAGTGCGCCCAACACGAAGGTCACTTGCAGCAGATCCGGATGAAAGAAATTGTTGGGCCAAGAAACCATGGCTGCGCATAGCAAACCGATCAAAAGGGCGAATTGGACGATCCGAACCATGGACCATTTGGCAAATCCGCGTGGCATTGGCCCCGCAAGGGTTTTCAGCCATCCATCCAGATGCTTTTCAAAGGCGTAAACCGTATCAGGCGCTTTCATCGACCCACCTTTTCCAGAAAGCGAGTGGCGGGACACGGTCAATGGAAACCTCGGCTGGCGCGTTGCGGCGAAACCACTTGCGACTGTTCAAGACACCTGTGTCATCCGCCCGGATGGTCAATTTCATGCCAAAGCGGTCGGGCTGCGCGATGTCAGTACCTGCGTGATCATCGGTGACGACGCCGGTCGCCTCTCTGGTTTCACCGCGGTAGACATAGGCGATCCGGGCCGTCATCCCGACATGTACCCGCGTCGCCATGCTGTCATCCAGCCAGGCAACGGCGACGCGCGGCCGCTTTTCCTCGACCTCGAGAACCAGCGTGTTACGCCCGACATATCCGTCTACTTCGGAGTGAACCGCATAGACTGTGCCTGCGGTGCGCGCCCGGATCAGCAGCTTGTCAGCAGCGGCTTTCCGGTGGCGTAGCTCACGCTTCCAGCGACGCAGATCAAGCTCACGTTCCTCGACGCCCGCTTCGAGCGTGGCCTGCATGTCGAAATGGCCACCCGCTTCTGCATCGCGGCCCCGATCAAAGGCATAGAGATCCCGCCAAGCGGCTTCAATCTCGGGCGGATAGGACATCGCACGCGGGTCATGCCGCTGCCATGGCTCCCACACACGCGAAAAAGCCGCCCACAGCGCTGCACGACGCTTTTGTTGCAAAGCCAGGTGCCGTGTCAGACGATCCTGGGCGGTTTTCAAGCGACGCTCAGCCAACTGCACCTCGGCGCGCACGTCCTCCACATCGCTTTCGCGCTCAGGGTCTTCGATCCGAGCAAGAATGTCGCCCGCAGCGACATCATCACCAACCTGTACATTCAGGCGGGTGACATAGCCTGCACCCGGCGCCCCGTATTCCGTGATCGGTGCCGTAAAGCGGGCATGTTCCAATTCGATGCGGGAGAGGCGCTGCCAGATATGGCTGCCCAGAAAGACCGTGAGCAGAGCGGCCAGCACGGTGTAAAACGTCATGTTCCAGACGATCCGCAGCAGCCGGGGTTTGGCGACGGCGCGACCTGCAGCCTCTTCCGTTTCGGTTTCGGTCATCGGCACCAGGTCCACCGGCGTGTCGAGGCTGGTGATCATCTCACCCGCAGAGACCATCTGACCCGACAGCACACCCTGATGGAACGTGGACAGGGTTTCGCGCTGGCGTACCGTGAGCTCTGAAAACCGATAGTGACCCGGTGTATCGGTGGCCGTGAGCAAAACCGGAAAGGATACGTCAACCCCCTGAAACGGCACGGAAAGAACCGTTTCGCCTGCCATATCGGGAGCATCAGCTTCCAACCAGATACCCGCCAGTGACCACCGCGACGCCGTCACCTTGCAGCCATTTGCCTTGTGCAAGTAAAGCGGTGCGGTGACCGAAAACGAAAGATCTGACATCGGACATTCGTGGCGAATGTTCATTGTGGGCTCCAGACTGCGTACCGGCAATGCGGCGACGTTCTGAAATGCTATAGCAGGGTGAGACAACGGGCAGGGCGGCGCAGCAGGACACTCCCGCGCGCAAAGGTCTAAGGGTTCCTATCCTTTCGGATAGGGCAACGCCGCGGCGGCGCGCAGGGCCGCGCAGGTCTCCGGCCAGGCCTTGATAACTTCCGCAGCGGAATCCTTAGAGGCTACAGCTTCGCCTGCCTTTGCAGCCTGTTCCAGCTTGCGCAGCTGCCGCTGGAAGGACAGGACACCAACCATGCCGGCGGATCCAATCGACTTATGGGTGCGCCCGGCGAGATTTGACAAATCCGATGCAGCCAAAAGCGCCGGTATCTCCGCCAGCAAAGAACCGATCTCGGCCTCGAAATCCGCTGTCAGTTTCTGCAGCCTCTCCTTGGAAAATACTGCCCGGAGTTCGTCAAAGATATGGGAGGCTACGAGATCTTCCGCCTGAACCACCACCGTCTCCGCCACTTCATCCGCAGCGCCAATTGCGGTGACCAATGTGCCAAGCAGCTCCGCCTGTGATACCGGTTTATTGAGGCACTGATCCATCCCGGCAGCGATGAATTTGGCTTGTTCGTCCGCAAGGGCGTGCGCGGTCAGCCCGATAATCGGCACCTCGCGGTTAGAGGTGTCCGCGGCCCGGATGATCTCTGTCGCATCAAGACCGTTCATCACCGGCATGCTTACATCCATCAGGATCGCCGCAAACTGGCGTTGATGTGCCAAATCCACCGCTTCCTGACCGGTGTGTGCCTCGATGACCTCGACATCATGCGCCTTTAACATCTGGCGAACGATCAGCCGGTTGATCTCGTTGTCTTCGCCCAGAAGGACGGTCTGCCCCTTCAAAATGACAGAATCGGGAACCGCAGCAGGCGCGCGCGGCTCCACCCGGCGCTCCTCGGCAATGTGCAAGGGCACGGAAACGGTGAACGTACTGCCCTTACCCACCTTGCTTTTCAGCGTGATCGTTCCGCCCATCATGTCCAGAAGCTGCTTGCAGATGGTCAACCCCAGACCAGCCCCCGAGGCCAGCCGATCATATGATTTCTCCTGTGTGAAGAAGCGGTCAAAGACCCGTGTCTGATCATCCGGATGGATGCCCACACCAGTGTCCCTGACCGAAAATTCCAGCAGCAGGCGGCCATCATCCACCGGTGTCGTCTGCGCTCTCAAAGTGACCTTGCCGTGGTGGGTGAATTTGAGCGCATTGCTGACCAGGTTGAACGCGATCTGGCGTAGCCGTTGTTCATCAGCGACGACGTGGCAACGGGGCATACCCTCCAGGTCGAGAGTAAGCGTGTTGCTTTGCGCATAGGCGGTGGTTTCGTTCGTGGTCACCACATCCCTGAAAAACTGCTGGAGTTCAAAAGTGTCCTCGCTCAACTCCAGCTTGCCTACATCCATGCGCGCCACATCGAGCACATTGTTGACATGGTAAAGCAGGATATCAGCCGATTGGCGCGCAATCCCGAGATATCCTTCCTGCGTCTTTCCCAGCTTTGTGTTTTGCAGCAATTCGATCGTGCCGAATATACCATTGAGCGGCGTCCGCATCTCGTGGCTCATCACGGCAAGAAAGTTGGATTTCGCCTGCTCTGCCTGCAGGGCCTCATCCCGGGCGCGTTTCAGATTTTCCTCGGCGGCGAGACGTTCCGTGATGTCTCGCAGGTAAGAAATGAAGATCGTGCCCCTGTGGTCCTTGGCCATGCCGATGGAAATCTCGACCGGGAATTCCTCACCCGACTTACGCAAGGCCGTGATCTCGATCCGCCCCTGCCCGACCAGCCGTGCTTCACCTGTTTCATTGAAGCGGTCCATCCCCGCCCGGTGCGCCGCGCGGTGCTGGTGGGGTACGATCAGATCTGACATCTGGGCCCCGACCGCCTCCTCCTTGGTGAAGCCGAACACGGTTTCCGCCGCACCGCTGTAATCCAAGATCACCCCGCTATCATCCGCAACGATGATGGCGTCCAATGACACATCGAAGCTTGACTTCAAACGCGAGGTTGCCCGTTCTGCTGCCTCGTAAATCTCGCGGTGGATGCGGTTCTGGCGCTACAGAACAAAAAGCAAGAAGCCGAGAAACAGGATGAGCGCAATGCTGATCGCTGCAGCTGCGAACAACAGCTGACTGAACTCCGCCCGTTCCGCGTCGGACGCCGCAGAGCGCAGCGCGATACCTGTCAGCGCGATGTCATGTGCATCCTCGCGGATCGTGGTCGAAAGCTGCCATACCTCCTGCAGGCGGTTTAAGAGTTCCGCATCCGGACTGTCGATCAGAAGCGCAAGCTTATCGAGGCACGCCTGCAACACAGCCAGCTGCGCGGAAAAGGTTTCATCAGCGCGCATCTACGCAAATCCACGGCTTTCCTGGATATTCACCGCCCGGCTATAGGCATTGTCGAACCGCCGCCGCAAGGTCGCCAGATCTGGCGTTTCAGACTGCTGAGCCAGCAGCGCCTCATCCGTCAGCAGCAGCACATCAACTTCGACTTGTGACAGGGTCCAGGTGATGTTGTCTCCCGGGGCCTCGCGCAGTGTATTCATCCGCTGTGTAATCGCCAGAAACAGGCCAATCAACAACGCGATCCCGATGAGGATTACCCCAAAAGGAAGTATGCGCCTCAAGATCGCGTCCCTTCTGAACAATTCCAGAGCCATCCCGATGTGAAACCCAGCGCGATGCGCTAGTTGTTCGAGACTATACGATCCAGTTGCCAAATAGAACGTGAATAGATCACCTCGCTGCGGTACTTGGCGTCGCTGTCATAATCGTAGACAATCCAGAGCGGCCCCTTGTTGCGACGGGACATCGGTTCCCCGTTCATCAGATAGGCGATGATCGGAGAACTCTCCTCGATCTCGCTAACAGGGATCTCGATCTTGTAATCGTTCAGCGCAACGGCACTTATCTCATCCCCCTGCGCACCGGCATAGTCGAGCACATCGCTGAGCGGCACGCCGGTGAAGGTAACCTCATCTTCCATCCAGATCGTGGAGGTCGTGAATTCCACCGTCTCCATGTTTTCCAGCATTTCCCGATCCAGAGAGACGACACCGTCAGCGGTTTCATTCGCGAGCGCCCCGGAGAGGGTCAGCAAGACTTCGCCAGAGGGCGCGGGCAACTGCTCTGCCAGCCCGGCGGTTGCAAGACCGGACGCAAGGGACAGGGCGCAAAGAGTGGAATTCATGTACATCGTGATGGCTCCGTATCTGCGGCAAAACTTGCCGTTGACCTACCCCTAAGCGTGATCAAAGGCGATATCGCAGCGGTATAGGCACCTATCCTTTGGTATAGGATAGGCGGAACCCGGCCTGCCGCAGTGTGAAAGGTTGAGCCGGAAGCCTATCACTCGGTCTGGTGCCGCACTCAGAATTCGACATTCCTGACACAACGGACAGGAACAGGATGCGCAGCCGATCCGGGGTGAGTAGCCCGCCACGGACAAGGGGTGGTATCCGTGGCGGTCGAAGACTGTGGTCCGTTTTTCTGCCTGCGAATACAGGCCGCTTGTCTTCTTTCACTCAAACTGACCTTGGAGCTTTGGAACAGGTGCCCCAATTGGTCGTTCACTCGTTACCGTTACAGATTTCCCGAACCGGCTGTGCAGGAAAAGAAGTATGCGAATGGCGTCACGTGACACAGCCCTGCAAAAGAACAATGGCCCGACAATTCGCCTAGTGACGCTAACCTTCTGTATAGTCCTTGGCACGGACCGGTGGGACGGCGGTTCAAGACCATGGTGAGAACGGAAAAAGGGCCACACCTTTGACAGCGCGGCCCTGCATGACGCCAGCTTCAGGTCAGCCGTTGATCCAGCCGTCCACTGTTTCCTTGTTGTCAGCGATCCATTCTTCTGCCACTTCGCGCGGATCACGTTTGTTTTCAAACATTTCCACGATCCAACCGTTGATCTCATCACCTGTGAACTGAACGTTCGACAGCATCTTGGCCACTGGCGGATTACGCTCTTCCAATGACTTGGAATAGGCCACGAAAATTTCGTTCGCCGCGATCACACATTCAAAGTAGGAGACCTCCAACCAGTCTTCGGCATCAAGATCAACCACCTCGCAGCCGTCAAAGCGTTCGGGCTCTTCAAGGGCCGTCAGATCATATTTCACGTGGATCGCTTCAGGCGTCCAGTAGTAGAAAAGCTGAGGCTTGCCAGCCGTATAGGCGGCTTCAAGGCCGGCCTTGAAGGTATCCGCCGACACGATGTTGGGCTCCCACAGACCATCGAGACCGTAGGACTTGAACTTGATCTGCCAGCGCTTGGTGGATGCCCATGTCACATCACCGGCCCAGTACTCACCCTTGCCGTTGCCGTCGGTGTCGAACATCGCGGCAATCTCGGGGTTGTTCAGATCCTCGATGGAGCTCACCTTGTCCGCCATGTAACTGGGCACATAGATATTCGACGTGCCCTTGTAGGGCTGGTTTGTGGCAACCGTCTGATTGCCGTCGATGTATTCGTCCCAAAGCGCCTGCTGGTTCGGCATCCACATGTCGGTATAGACATCGATGGACCCGTCGCCCTTGTCCATGCCCGCCATGATGACGGCAGCCTGGTTCATACCGGATACGATTTCCGCATCGCCGCCCATTTCCTGCTCGACGATTGTGGCAAGCACGTGGCCAATGGCCTGCGCACCGTTCCAACTCAGGTCGGAAAAGGTGATCTTTTCCTGCGCCCCCGCGCTTGTCGTGGCCAGCAAAAGCGCTGATACGGCGGCGGAGTGTTTCAATCCCTTCATGATAGTCTCCCTTGTTTTCATTTTGGGTACGAGGTGATCAGATCCGGCTGAATGAATTGCGGATCCCTTTGAGAATGCGGTCGATCATCATCGCAACAAGCGCGATAGCGATCCCGGCCAGAAGCCCCTTGCCTGCCTGGGCATCCCCCAGAGCGGAGGTCACGATCGCACCCAGGCCTTCGGCACCGATAAACGCAGAGATCGTGGCCATCGACAGGGCCAGCATGATGGTCTGGTTCAACCCGGCCATGATCGACGGGATCGCCATGGGCAGCTCAACCTTGCGCAACAGTTGCCGGTGGGATGCCCCAAAAGCCATAGCGGCTTCCTTGGTGCTTTCAGGCACCTGCAGGATGCCGAGAGCCGTCAGCTTGATCATCGGGGGCATGGCGAAAATCACCGTCGCAAGCACCGCAGGGGGCTGCGAGATGCCAAAGAAAGCAACCGCAGGCACCAGATAGCTGAGCGAAGGGATCGTCTGCATCACATCGAGGATCGGCTCGGTGATCCAGCGGAACCACTTGTTCTTGGCCATCCATATGCCGATGGGCAGGCCGACAAGCACGCAGACGGCCGTGGAGACAACCACGAGCGCCATGGTCTGCATAGCGATCTGCCAGAGCTCGAAAAGCGCCAGAAAACCCAGTGACGCGCCGACAAAAATGGTGGTGCCATTGCCCGCAAAGGCCCAGCTCAGCGCCAGAAACAGGAAGGCGACCACCGGCCAGGGCGTCTGCATGAAGGCGACTTCAACCCGGATCAGCGATTGGCGCAGCACGTTTGTCATCGCATCGAAGGCGGTGGCATATTGCGCGCGCAAACGGTTGATGGAAATGTCGATGCTTTCCGCCGAATAGGTGAAGATCGTAACCTTGCGGCCTTCGACAGGCGGTTTGACTTGTGCGATGACCTTCGTGGCACCCTCATTACCGGCTGCAATCGCCTCCTCATCCGCCACACGGCGGTAGGTAACATCTTCCGGTGGTGTGAGACGCGCCAAAGTCGGGAAGTCATCGATGGCAAAACAGTCAAACCGGTCGCGGGCCGAGATGTTCTGATAGTCCTCGACAAGGTCGCGGTTGCGTCCCAGATCGCGCATCTCCTTGCGCAGGGTGGCGCGTTCCGACTTCTGATCGTCCGTCAACTCTTCAAGAGCTTCAAGCGCATCGAGCCTCGACTGCAGACCGTCCAAACTGGTTGACATGGACGCGTAGAGCGCGGGCACATCCTCTGCCTGGTAGAGGGGCAGCAGTTGCTCTACGCTCTCCGCCGCGCGTATCTGGTTGAAACACGCCCGCTCATCCAGGCGCAACTGGGTCGCGCGATAGGTGGTCAGCGGAACAATGATCAAGATGACCACGATGCCCAGCACCACACGCTGCATGCTGACACCGCTCGGCACCGCCTGATTGATCCGCCAGCGCGCGTACTGCCCGTAGTACCAGCGGTTCGCGCTGCTTCCCATCCAGAACCGACCAAGGATCAGCAGACCCCATCCAGCCCAGCTGTAGGTGGTGATCCAGTTGGAGTATCGCGCCACCAGCGTGGTGTTGTCGGCGGCGTTACTTTGCGCTTCTGCCAGCAGAGGTGAGAATTTCAGTACCTGCATCAGGCAGACAATGGCGATCACATCCAGCGCCAGAGAGACCCAGAACAGCAACCACGCGCCCCGCGCTGCCGCCCAGATCCATGGCACCAGAACGGCCCAGATGTTGACATGCCAGCGGGGAAGCCTGCCCCGCTGTATCCGTTCGAAAACCGGACCGAAATAGCTTTCGTTCTGCGCGACGAAGGTTCCGATGGACACATCGCGGTCATCGATCTCGCGCTGTTCCGCCCCGCTCATGCCTCGGGCCCCCCTTGCAATCCGCGTAGCAGCGTATCTTTGGTAATGATCCCGACGACAGCACCGTCATCCTTGATCAGCACCGGCAGATCAGTGCCCGTACTGAGCCCGACCAGCGTGTCCAGATCATCCTCCGGTCGCGCTGTCGGATGGCTTCCGTCCTCGGTCAGCGGGCCACGCGTCGCAGCAAATTCTGTCGGGTCGAGCATGATCTTGGAGGCCGAGACAAGCTTGAGCCGCGAGATACCGGCGACGAAGTCCGCGACGTAGTCGTCGGCGGGCGCTGTCACGATGTCCTCCGCCGTTCCGATCTGCACGATCTCGCCGTCTTTCATGATCCCGATCCGATCCCCCATGCGGATGGCCTCGTCCAGATCGTGGGTGATGAAGACTGTGGTTTTCTTGAGGTTCTGGCTGAGCCCGAGAAATTCATCCTGAAGATTGCGGCGGATCAACGGATCCAGCGCCGAGAACGGTTCGTCCATCAGCAGGATCTCCGGGTCCGCCGCCAGCGCCCGCGCAAGGCCCACACGCTGCTGCATCCCTCCGGACAATTCCGACGGCAGCCTGTCGCCATAGCCATGCAGCGACACCGTTTCGAGCGCGCGATCAGCAGCCTGGGCGCGGGTGTAGCCATCGATCCCACGCAGTTCCAAGGCAAATCCGATATTGTCGCGCACCGAACGATGCGGCAGCAGGGCCATGTTCTGAAAGACCATGCCGATCTTGTCTGCCCGCGTTGCGCGCAGCTGTTCCGTTTTCATCGCACCGATGTCGTCCCCCATGATCCGGATGGTGCCCGACGTTGGCTCAATCAACCGGTTGATGTGGCGCACAAGGGTCGATTTGCCGGACCCCGAGAGCCCCATGAGACAGAAAATCTCGCCCTCCTCTACGGCGAAGGACGCATCCTTCACGCCGACCACGGCCTCGAAGCGCTCCAGCACCTCAGCCTTGCCCAGACCTTCGGACTTTATCGCCGCCATCGCCTCCGAAGAGCGGGATCCGAAAACCTTCCAGACGTTCTCCAGTTCAACAACACTCAAACGCGCGCCCTTTCTCTCTTGGGGTCGACAAAGGGCACGTCGCACAGGGTGCCGGACAGCCGCTTCATGCGGCCGTCGAGTTGACCAACTTCAAGTTTCGTATCCGGTGCCGCGTGTTCAACGCTCAACCGGACCATTGCAATTGCCCGCTCCAGCATCGGAGACCGCGTGGCGGATGTAACCACACCAACCTGCCGTTCTCCGCTGAACACCGGTGCGCCGTGGCGCGGGACATCATCGGCCTCCAGCAGAATGCCGCATAACACCCGGCGCGGCGCTTCGGCGTTGCGCAACAAAGCTTCTCGCCCGACGAAATCCGCCTTGTTGAGGTTGACCGCAAAGCCCAGCCCCGCTTCGAATGCGTCAACGCCCGGTGCAAACTCGGCGCCCGCGGCGGCCAGGCCTGCCTCGATCCGAATGGTTTCAAGCGCGGCAGAACCCATCGGTTTCAGGTCAAACTCCTCGCCCGCCTCCATGACGCTGTCCCAGACCTGCAGTGCGTTTTCCTTGGCGCAGAAGATCTCGTAGCCCAACTCGCCGGTGTATCCGGTACGCGTCAGCAAAAAGGGTACCCCCTCGCGATCGTTCAATCGGCCGACGGTGACCCCGAACCATTTGACCTGATCGAGCGTCGGGACGTGCGGTTGCGTGAAAACAAGCTTGCGCAGGATATCCCGTGACCGTGGCCCCTGTAGCGCGAGGTTGGGCAAAGAGCCTTGCATATCGTGGATACGGACCTGCAGGCCCTCGCGCTCCGCCAGTTTTTTCAGCCAGCGACCGCTTTCCTCGTTGCCGCAACACCAGCGGAAGAGTTCGGGCGCGAGGCGGAACAGGGTGCCATCGTCGATCACCTCGCCGCTCTCGTCGCACATCAGCGCATAGCTTGCCCTCCAGACCGCCAGCCGCGCGATATCGCGGGTCATCGCCTTTTGCAGCAGCCTTTCCGCGTCCGGCCCGATGACATCGTATTTGCGCAGCCCGCTCATGTCCTGCAGCGTTGCCGCCTCCCGGCACGCCCAGTATTCCCCAAGCGTTCCGAATGACGGGAATGACACCGGTGCCCACAAATCACGGGCAGGCGCAAACTGATCCGTCAGCGGTGCCAGACGCGCGTGAAAAGCAGAGTGTTGCGAGATCTGCATCGGGGCATCCTCTTTGCTGCGGTACGCAACCGCGCGGGTGATCCGGGTGTCGGGGCGATAGATCCGAACATGCACATCCGTCGGGTTCCACCCGTTGATCGGATCGATATCGTCAGGACAGGCGGTGCTGACGCAGACCAGATCATCCAGCGCTTCCAGCGCGACATAATCACCGGGACGGGAGTGAGATTCTTCGGTCAGAAGATGCTGATGCTCGTCAATCCACGTGTTCCAGAAGAAGTTGATCGCCGGCCATGCCCTGCGCCCCGCAACACCAAACCTGTCCAACGCCCCGGAAATGTTGTCAGAGCAATTCACATGGCCGGGGAAACCGCGCTCTTCATAGCCCCGCGCGGTGCAGGCCAGACCGAAGGTATCGTGCCGCCCGCACGTGTCTTGCACCACCCGCATCATGGGAACCATCTGCGGATCAAAGAATTTGTCGAAAAGCCCGGGTCCGGGGAATGCCCTGCGCACCATGCTGCGGGTTGCCGTGCTGTCGATCATCAACTCCCGACCGCGCTCCAAGCCGCTCATTCGAAATGCCTGAAAATCGGAACACTGCTGGCCTTCGACATCGATGATCTGCACAAACTCGCCCCGCTGCACCTCGAACGCCTGGGCCGTGGCACGTGACACGGTGAACTCCTCGCGGATGTCGCCCAGCGGCTCCGGCAGCGCGGATAGGCCGGGTGCGCGCTGATGCAGGACAGGCAATGCACCTGCCGCCCGTGCGGAGACAAGCGCTGCGCGCTCGGCAGGCGCGACAAGCCATAATGTGCAGGCCCGAGGGACACGCAACACAAGCGGTTCGGTCACTCCGGTCACAGAGGTCGCGGTGAAATCGATAACTCCGAGAACACCCTGACGCGCCAACCAACAGGTGATTTCGTCGCTGTCAAAGTCAGCACGTGCCAGTGGCGCCGGTTTGGGCAATCCAAAGGCCGCCTCGCAGCGCCCCCCGACATCGTCAAAAGCCATGATCGCGATGTGATCCTGCGGGTCGGTCAAATCAACTTGCACCAGGTCACCAGCGGCGACCGTCAGTTGCAGAGATCCGCGCGGCTCCAACAAGTGCTTTCGTGGCGAAGACGCATCTTCGAAGCCGGCAAAATGACGGCCTCGGCCGTGATGGCTGATGTTGGAAAACCCTCTTATCAGCGCGGTGGCAAGCACCGTTTCCCCCAGGTGAATCGTCTGATGTAACTAGTTACATGATCAATTAAACCAGTTACATTTGTCAACGACCAGATTTCTGCTACCTCTGAAGTGCGAAATGGGGATCGGAGTAATGGGATCGCGCCAGCATAAAACGCGCAGCAACATGCGGGATGTGGCCGACAAGGCCGGTGTATCCGTCGCCACGGTTTCACGGGTGTTGAACGGGACCGACGGCGTAACAGAAGCAACCCGGCAGCGCGTGGAAAAAGCCGCCGAAGACCTGAGTTTTGTTCCCAGCCCTGCAGCGCGCGCCATTAACTCTGGACGAACACATATGGTTGGCGCTTTGGTGCCAACACTCGATCACGCGATTTTCTCCCGTTACATCGACGCCCTGGAGCTGGAGCTGGTAAATCGCGGATTTTCTCTTGTCGTGGCGACAACCGGCGGAGATTTGTCGCGGGAGACGGCGCGCGCTGAAAACCTGCTCGATCTCGGCGTCGAAGGGCTTTTTGTGTCGGGCATCACACACAGCCCTGATTTCGATGCTCTGATCAAGCGTCGGGACGTACCCGTAGTCGCGACATCATATTTTCAGGATGATAACAGCCTTCCCACCGTCGGTTATGACAACGCCAAGGTGGCGCGCATGGCGCTAACTCACCTGCGTGATCTTGGCCATAACAACATTGCCGTCGTTTCGGGTTTCAGCGAAAACAACGACCGCACCGCAGCCCGGCTCGAGGGGATCAGGAACCATGGCCAAGCAAACCTGATCTTTTTGCAGACGGACATAGCCCACGAAGCAGCAGGAGACAGTGCCATAGCGCTGTTAAACGATCACCCTGCCCTGACCGCGTTTCTGTGCTTGTCAGATATTCTGGCGCAGGGTGTCCTTTTTCGTTTGCAAAGCAGAGGCGTACAGGTTCCCGGTGACATTTCGATCATCGGAATAGATGATCTTCCCGGATCGGCAAGCACCGCTCCCCCCCTGACAAGTGTGAGACTGCCGGTCGCTCAAATGGGCCGCCACGCGGCAGCAGCACTTGCCGGTTGGATAGAAGACGATGTCAAGCCAGGTCATCATGAACTTTTCGGAACCATTTCGCTCAGACAGTCTACCCGTCGGGTTGGTTCTGATCGTCAGTAACGCGCGGTTGCCAGTGAAACGGGCAGAGGTCTCTTCGAGGCAGTTTTATGGTCGCAGCCCTAGGAACTGCCGCCCGGCCGGCTGTCGACTGCTTTCAAATCAAGGCCATAAGCAGCGCGCATCTGCTCGATGAAAGCAAGTGTTTCGTCATCGAAAGGTGATGTCCCTTCAAAGCTATGCAGCAAGATGCCTTCGAGCAGATCTCCCAGCGACATCTCATGCTGCGCGGCGACCGCCTTGAGAACTTTCAAGATGCGCTTTTCGATGCGAACACCGGTTTGCACGCGCTCTTTCCCTCTGTTTGTCATCCCTTTTCGACCGCAAATATCCCCTTCGCTTCCGGGATCAAGGGTATCAACTTCAGAGTCGAGTGGAAAGGGCTGGCAGTTGTGAGCGCACGCCGATCAAACATCGACCTGATTGAAGCGCCGCCGGGCGAGATGTCACACTAACCTTCAAGAGGCAGGTTGCGCGTACGCGAGACGTACAACTTTTCACTTTCCCGCCTCTCTTGACTAGAAGAAATGCAGGCCGCTCGCACTCCGATGCGCCTCGGACCAAAGTGAGAATACCTCAAATCCCGCGCCACCTTCCTCAGCTCACAGATCCAGCAAGCGTTTGGCAAACTTGCCAAGCTTTCCGCCTGCCGAGATTGCGCTGAGGCATGAGCGCGCCTTTTCATCCGAAAACCGCGTCTTCGTGTCCACGTGCAATTCGTACAGCAGTTCCAGCATCCCGCCAAAGTCACGCGGCGGCGTTTCGGGATCGAAGCGAAGAAGCCTGGTGCCAACAGCACACAGGAATGCGGCATGAGACGGTGAAACCCCTGCAACCTGCGAAAATGCCCGTGTCCACCGTCCTGTCGGCAGTGCCGCTTTCACCATGAGATCGCGTGTCGCGTCCCCGAAGGCTGTCGCACTTAAACGATCCTCTTCGATGGCAGTTATCAAGATCTCCGCCGCAAGCCGATGAACAGCCGGATCGGCGCTGGCCATGGATTGAGAGAGCAGCAGCGTTGCCAGTGGACCCATGGCAACATGCGGCATCAGCATCGGCTCGATGAACGCCGCATATGGCGATTTTGAGAGCTTCTGATCCAGATCGAGCACATCAATGCCCTGCGCGAAGAATGGTTCAAGGTTTTGAGGCCACACAAGCGACGACCAACGAATGTCATCGGCAGTATGCCCACAGATACTGCCGCCGCTTTGACCCGCGGTAGTAAGGTGGAAAAGGCCTGCCAGATAGGAGTCCGGCACCGGTTTTTTAATCTCGGGTCGCGCGGTTACGTTGATCTCGGGAAAAACATATTTGCCCTGACAAACCGTCGAGACAGTCACATCAATGCGGGCCCGCACACCAACATCAGGCGCTGTGAGACCTGACAGCTTGGCAATAGCTGGTGCATCTTCCCGCGGCAGACGCCCAGCCGATGCCGCTATCCACATCGGTTTCGAGGCACCGGACTCGAGAACAGTCGGCTCCAGAGGCCCGCCCAAGGCATAGAGCAGTGCATCCGCGATTTCACCCCG
>ERZ1740065.580-NODE-580-length-20056-cov-4.537673_pt1 | contig 20056 bp, 11 predicted proteins | sample MGYA00581738_ERZ1740065 | MGnify/ENA primary metagenome ERZ1740065 (study PRJEB43018, sample SAMN04849749) | marine metagenome | isolation source: floating plastic debris | place: Pacific Ocean | collected 2008-09-01 | study: EMG produced TPA metagenomics assembly...
CCCCCAAACCGCCGGTGGTGCCCAGCCCGGTGGCAATGCCAATACGCATGGCAACGGTGGGCCACCCCCTTTGCTGCCAGGTAATGTTCAGTTGCCGCAGTCGCTCTGCCATTTCTATGGCACACCGTACGGCGTCGATCGCATCCTGTCGTTCCTGTTGTTGATGGGAGCGCGGCAAAGGCACCCCAAAGGCGGCCATAATGGCGTCGCCAATAAACTTATTGACAACGCCGTTGTGATTCACCACCACTTGGGTCATGGCATTCATATATTCATTGAGCCAAGCCATTAGCTCATTAGGAGTGGTTTTGGCGGCGATGGTGCTGAAGCCCACCAGATCCGTAAATAACACGGTGGCGGTCATTTCTTGCCCCACAAATCGCCCTTTGCGAATGACCTGGCTGCGGCTTTGCCAAATTAATTCGGCCACCTGGGGAGCCACGTATTTTTCGAACATGCCCATCAGTAATTGGCGATCGCGCCGTTCCCGGTTCGCAATTTCCGCCAAATTCACCACCGCCCCCCCCCAAAATGCCATCAGCGGCGGCACGATGGGAATCCAAAAGCCAATAACCAGGGCTCCATAGCCGATGCCCACCAGCGTTGCCGACAGTGCCAACAGGGCCAGCACGCTCAAATCTAGCCGTTGCAATTTGCCAATGGTGGCTCCCCCCACCAGGGACCACAGCACAATCCATCCCACCTCCAGGGAATCGGGCCAGGTTTGCAAGCTCGATTCTCCGTCGATCGCCATGGACAGCACCTGGCTGGCGATGGTGGCGTGAATTTCCACCCCCGGCACCGACTCCGCCTGTTTACCATCAATGCGATAGGGGGTGGCATAGGTATCCTTCAGGCTGTCCGCCGTTACCCCCACGAGCACCAGGCGATCGCGCAGCACCAACGGATCCACTTCCCCCCGCAGCAGCTCTGTGGCCCGAATACGTCGAAACCGACATCCGGGAGTTGACTGGGGATCCGTGCAGCCTAAACCGCGATAGCGCAACAACACCTGATAGCCCGCCGTGTACAAATTGACATAGCTGCCAATGGTGCGATGCAACTCCGTAAATATCCCTTCTCCTAGGCGATAAACCCCCGATCTTCCAGCAATGGGCTGCAAATATACCTGGTCGGTTGCCAGATAATCCAGCGCCAGCCGGGCACCCAGCCCAAACCACAGCTCCCCTCGTTCGTCCACCAGGGACAGCAATCCCCGCCGCACCCGCAAATCATCGTCCAATAGCAAATCGGACGCGGCCACTTGCCCCTGCTCCAATAACAATGGCGGCGCTTGAATGCGGCTATCATCCTTGCCCCAGGTGACGCTGCGAATTCCCACCAAGCTGGGCATGGTTTGAAACAGGTCGTCTAGCTGGCGTTTTCCAGGGGGAACGGCAAAATCGCGCACAATATCTAGCCCCACTGCCCGAGGCTGACCCGATTGGATAGTGCGCAGCAGTTCCGCTAGGGTGCGATCGCTCAGGGGCCACTGCTGCAGGCGCTGTAAATCCGTTTCGGAAAACTCTACAATCACCACGCGATCATCCAAAGGCGCTGGCGGCAAAGCCTCCACCATATTGTCAAAGGCACCCAGCTCTAGCCCCTGCAAAAACCCTAGGGACCGAAGCCACACAATCAGGATGCCCACCAGCCCCGCCACGCGCAATGTTCTTAAAATGGGGCGTTCCTTAGGCGATCGCCCTCGAGAAGACCCTTCTCTAAAGCGTGATCCTAGGGACGAGAAATTTAACATCGGTGGTTTGCCCCGTCGCGATCGCCAGTGTTTTTATCATCAGCATCATCATCAAAATCCCTACGGGATTCCCTATAAAAACTGAGCCAACTCATAAAGCTGCCTTAAACGCGAAATCACCTTGTCTCCATAGTTTGGGTCGTCTGACCATCGCCCAGTCAACTGTTGCACCTCTTCCGCCACCCCCCGTGGCACAAAGCCAAAGCGGGGATCCTCCACCTCTTTAGTCAAAGGCTCCGTACTAGCGTAGGCCTTTAAATGTTGAATATGAGCCCGAACCCCAAGCCTAGCGCTAGGAAATGATGCCCCGTCGGCAAGTCCGCTAACATCCCCCAACCCCCCAAAATTATTTTGGCTTGCTTCCAAACCACCGCCAAACTGTAAAAACTGCGTTTCCGTACACATTTGAGCAAAGGCTACATCGTAGCTAACCCCTTCAGCACTGGCTTCTTCGCGATACAGGGTAGGAATCTCGGGAAATTGATTGCGGGCGTTGAGGTTTTCCCGGCTCAAAAACGCCATCATTTGAAATTCTGACGTGCTGCCGTGTCCCATAATGCGCCCAATCATCCCCTCGCAAATATCCAGCACCGTTCGTAGCACCACCGTGCGGTTGGGGTTATCCCAGCCCACGGCGATGTTAAATTCCCGCATGTCCACCGCCTTGATATACTCCACGTTGCCGTAGCGCACGCGAATAAGGGACGGGTCGCTGCCGATTTGCGGTCGCAGTCGTTCTGCCAAATTAATGGGAATGTAAGAATTGCCATTAATTAAATATCCCCGTTCGGGATAGGTTTGGTTGTTCACCCGAATACCAATTTGCTCATAGGTGGGGGCGGCAATATCCGGCAGCACTCCCAAAATACGAGCCATCCCGTCACCAATACCGGCAGCAATTTCCGTGCGGCGATTTTGAATAATCCAGGCGTCGGCGACGTTGGTTAAAAAGCCTACTTCTAGCAGCAATGAAGGAATTTTCGGGTCCCGGCAAAATACCCGACTGCCCAATCCCGTGTCCGTATCGGGGCGGGCTCCCCGGTTGGCTAACTGGGGCACCCGGGCAAACACGGACCGCAGCAATAATTCGGCGTGGAGCTGACGATCGCGATTATTGGCAATGTAATAGGTGGTCATGCCGCGTACGGAGGAATTCTCTGACGAGTCCCCGTGAATTTCTAGGGCAAAATCCCCCGTGCGCGCTCGGGCGTTAATCCAGGCGATCGTTTGCTGTAGGCTGAGCTCGTCTGGCACCGACAGCACCACACTTCCACGCGATCGCAGCGCTTGGACCACCTGGTCTCGCAACAGCATCATCTGTTCGGCTTCGGTAAGCTCTCCCACCTGCACGCCCAGGTCCACAACGCCCTGTTCAATGCCGCCATGTCCCGCTGACAAAAAAATTCGCCCCATTAACCCTACTTCTGGCTATTGTCGCCTTAAGGATAACTCAGGGCTTTCAGCGCTTTTCGCTCACAATTTTCATCCCACCCTTGCGGTCTAATATTTCTCCGCCACCGTTCGCCTGTTCAACCAATCCTGATTTAACCTGAGTGCGGCGTAAAGTCCCTCTCAACTCGCTTACCAACAGGATGCAATCGGCGCTGTATCCGTCCCAAAGCCCCTTTGCCTTCCCCTAAATTGTCCTCAATAATTTGCTCTGCTCCCCCCTGCAAGGATCCCTGAGAAGGGCCTAACTTTTCCAATACCAGCTCCCGAAAGCGACGAATGGGCGGCAACTCCAAGCGATCGGCACTGGTCACAAACACCACCTCCCGCTCTAAATTCGCCCCCGCAAAAGGCAGTACCGCAAATCGCGGATCCTCCCGCACCTCCTCCAGGGCCGTTTCCGGTAACAGCGCCACAAAATTCCCCTCGCGCACTACCCCTCGAAACGCATCCAACGTATTGAGCTCTAGGGCAACCGTCACCTCTACTCCCTTAGCAATGCCCTGTTCCTGCACCAGCCGCTGCATCCCATAGCCGTCCTTAAAGACCACCTGAGGGTAGGCTGCTAAATCCTCCCAGTCCACTGCCGATCGCTCCGCTAGCGGATGCTGAGATCCCACCAACACAAACACCGGCTCCCGATACAGGGGATCCACCACCGTATCGGCATTGGCGGTCAAAAACCGATTATTCATGACGATCGCCGCATCCACCAGCCCGTCCCGCAGCACCTTCAGCGAGCGATCGCTCCCCAACGCCGTCACCCGCAGCTGCACCTTGGGATAATCCGCTAAAAACTTGGGCAAAATCGCCGGAAGCTGATACGCACACACGGACTGAATCGCCGCCACACACAGCTCTGGCTGCCGTCCCTCCAGCAACACGGCCACATCATCCACCTCCTGCTGCCAATCTTGACAAATCCGTCGAGCGCGAGGGAGCAAAATGTCTCCCCCTGGGGTTAACTTGGCGCGATCATGGCGGCGCAACAGGGACAGCCCCAGATGATTTTCCAACGCCTGCACCTGACGACTAATAGTGGACTGGGTGACTCCACACCGGCGCGCCGCCTTTTGAAAACTTCCCGTTTCGGCTACGGCTAAAAACGCTTGAATCTGCTCAATTCGCATAGGAACGGAAATAGGAAATAAAAGACAAATGGGACGCTAAAGATTTTGAATCCGACTTAAAAATTTTGGACCCGACTTATAGAACAAGCTTGCCTAACCCCACAGCAAGGGCTTTCTTTTCCGGCGATCGCCCAGAAAAAACATCACAAAAAAAAGAAATTTCAGGATGCGCTCCTCTGAAGATTTGAAAGCGAAAGAGCTGAAAGTGAAAAACTTGAAAGTGCATTTCCAAAGCAAAATCACCCCTTAACAACCTTTTTTGCCAATTCTTTTTCCTAGAGGCTGTCATCAGTTAAATCTCAAGCTCAACAGTTACGCAGATTTCAGCCCCAAACACTCTTTACTTAAAAGGGCATGTACTTCCCCATCGCATCAGCCACCTAGAGTTTAATGGGGGCACGTTCTAAACAAGAGCTACAACAGACGAATACCGAGCCCCACAACAAGCCAGAAATATCGCCCGCATCCCATCGGTTATTGACAGTAAGGTTACGCAATAATAGCCACTGACGTAACTTTTATTTTGTATCAACGGCTTCATAGTCCTTAGCTTTTGTTGACGATTTTTTTGAGCGCTTCTGCTTCGCCCCTGTAAGTTTTTGTCAATCCAAGCCCAAACTCAATTGCCACGAGGGTTGCAGTTCCTAGAATTTCTCATTTCAAAGAACATGCTTGCATAAGGCTCTGGAGTTTAATGGGGGACGCGTTCTAATTAGGGCGTTGCTGAATAGGGTCATGTTTTCGCAAAGTTCCAAATGAGGTTTCGTGGCTTTCGGTAATCGGTTCATAGCTCGATCCAGCAACGCCCTAATTTGTATTCGCCTTTATATTCGCTGACTACCTGCTCACCTGCCCCATGGACCAAGACGCTCCACAGTCTCTAGCGCTTTTCTCCGGCACTTCTCATCTGTCTTTAAACGTCGTAATTTTGGCGGGCGGAAAAAGCCGCCGTATGGGACGAGATAAGGGCTTAATTCAGTGGAGGGGGATGACTTTTTTGGAGCGTTGCGCTCGGGTGGGATTAGCGGTGGGGAATCGCTGCACGATTGTCACCCCATGGGCAGGGCGATACCAGCCCACCTTACCTGCTGACCTACTAGCTCACCTCCATTGGTGTCTAGACCCAATTCCTGGGGCTGGACCGCCTCAGGCGATCGCCCAACTTCTTACCTTGCCCCCCGCCGTCAACCACCCTTGGACCTTGGTTTTAGCCTGTGATTTACCTAAACTGAATCCAACATTGCTCCTAACTTGGCGATCGCATTTGGACAAGATCGCCCCCGATGTTTTCGCCTACGTTCCGCGCTGGGGCGATCGCTGGGAACCCCTGTGTAGCTTCTATCGCCCCCAGGCGGGCGACTCTCTACAAGGATTTTTAAAAGGAGGCGGGCGATCGCTTCAACACTGGCTAAAAATCCAACAAGCTCACTGTGCAGCCAAAGCAATCCCCTTAACTTCTGCAGAGCACAGCACCCTCTACAACTGCAACACGCCAGCAGATTTAAACCTTTAAAGGCGAGCAAACCTTGAAGTCCAACTAACACCCAGCCACAGAAACTTTTAAATATTTAATTACCATTATTTTTGATTAATACATGATTGTACTGCGAAGAAATAAAGGTTTGATGGGGCTTAAAAATAAAATAATTTTGTTGATTATAAATATAAATAATTTAAACGCTGATTTTTTGAAGATCAAAGTAGTGAACAACGAGAAAGCGAGAGTTTAAAGGTGAATTGGTATCAGTTACTGTCCCCTATTGATCGTTATCAAGGAGAGTTCCTAAGTAAAGCTCGATAAATTCTTTTGCCGCTTCTGGATTGATCTCCTTCAATCCTGTGGTGATCATCGCCACCGTTTCCGCCGTTGGATCAGTTCGCTCATGAAACCATCGGTAAACAACAGACCTACGAACATCTAACGCAATCGCCAGCCGATTCTGGCTAATTCCGTAGGTCGTCAAGACATTTCGTAGTGCTTTTCCGGCTCTTCCCATGACCTATATGCTGGCAGAACGTTGCATCTTGGTAAATAACTATATTTATGTAGACACCATGCTTTCAGCGTGAATTAATACTTAAAAACATAGAGAATTGACGCAATCTTTTCCTGATGTTAGAGATTTCACTCGGCTATTTTACCTGGCTATTTTTGCCTAGATATTTTCAATGAAGATAAGGTCGCATTTTCATCCTGCTCGATTCATTGCGAGCAACTCGATGGAAAGCGGCTAAGGCGCGTCGTTGACTATTTTTAGGACTTGTTGCGCAAGTTCTCGCGACCCTCACCCCAATCTCACTGCCCTCAGGGAGAGGGGATTAATATCAAGTCCAGATAATAAGTGATGATTTCCTTAAGCCCTCTCCTCGACTACTTGACGGTAGGGTGAATGACGACTCACCCTACGCAAAGATGGGTTTCATCACTACACAAGCGGATTTCATATAAAGCGTAGATTTTCTCTCCTTTTCTCCAGGAAAAAGAATGTTCTAATTTTTAGAAGTCTTAGATCATCAAGGACATCACGTCCTGCCTAAAGAACAAATTATGTGAGCCTTAGGGATGGTTTATGAACGAGATCTAAAGCCCTTAATTTATCGGAGTTTTAAGCGTTTTTCTTGAGGCTTTATATATTTACCTTCAATGCTTAAAGTGCTCGCCGCACAAGAATTATAGTGATTTAGTAATGGCTGCTTTATCAATTGGCTCTTACGGCGCGAGGCTTGAAGAGCTAATTAATAACAGCCCCTAGATTTTGTCTGCCATGGTTTGAAACACAGGCAGCAAAAGCGTTACGAAATAATAGGCTAAGGGGGCTGTAAAAATGTAGCTGTCGGTGCGGTCCAGTACGCCTCCGTGACCGGGAATTAGCCGTCCTGAATCTTTGACGCCAGCATCTCGCTTCATCAGCGATTCAATTAAATCTCCCAGCAGGCTGGCAATGCCTACCATCGCGCCAAAGATGGCCCCCGACGCAAACCATAGGGGCCATTGCAGGTAGCCTGCCCCAGCGATCGCCACAATCACGCTACCGGCAATACCAAAAACTGAGCCTTCCACCGTTTTCTTGGGGCTAATGCCCGACAATCGCGTGCGTCCCAGCCATTTTCCCATCACGTAAGCGCCAATATCCGCCGCCCAAATACAGGCAAAGGTTAGCAAGGTGGCGGTGAGTGCCGTTGGCCAAGTGTTCAAGGCTAAGTCAGGGGGCCAGTAGCCGTTAAGGGGAAGCAAACTTTCCGATGGTGTTTCGGTGATTAGGCCGCCCCCTACCCGCAGCCGTACCCAGTAGCTGGGCAAATAGCCACAGTAAAATAGCCCCATTACTGAGGCGGACAGGTCGGCGATGGAAGCCATGCGCGGCAAAAATAGGAGGTAAAAACAGACCAGGGTGCCGGCCAGGGGAACGATGGTGTCAGCGATCGCCGGGTCCATGGCGGCGGAGATAACAATGGCTAGGCTGGCGACGGTGACGGTTTTGGTGGCGGGGGTGAATCCTTTGGCGCGTACCAACAGTAAGTATTCTTCTAAGCCGAGAAAGACGATAATTCCAAAGGCGATCGTAAAGTACCAGCCTCCCAACAGGATAATTGTTAGGGCTAGGGGAATGGCGACGGCGCTGCTGCCGATGCGAGCCCATGGCCAGCGCGATCGCCCTTTTTTCCGACGCTGATCCCCCGGTGTGGCTTCAGGGAGGCGGCGTTTGGGCTTAGCCATCGGTGGGGGATAATCCATGGTTAACAGAAGATTAGAGCTGGGTTGCTGAAAAATTAAAGCAACTCCAGAGCGATCATAGGTCAGTGCGGGGGACCGTGATCGACGGGTAGTGCAGGTTTTCCCACTTATCCCCAGGGCAAATGGGCTCAAAAAAGGGGAACTTTATCCCCGGTGAGGCGGTTAAGTCCTGCCATTCATTAAGTGCCAAAAATTTAAATTAAGTGCCAAAAATTTTACGCGGTGGGAAGCACACACCCTTGAGAAATAAAAAAATAAACAAGGCTAGGGGCTGAAACCCTTACGACTCTTAACGTCAAGACCTAATTGATGGTAGCCCTTAGAATTTTTCGCCACTGAGGATAAAGGTGGGATTAATGGCCGCAAAAGTTTGGTTGTTGCCTCGGGTTTCTAAGCGGTTGGCAGACGACTGGATAATTTCAATGTTGCGAGCCTGAATATCGGCGAGGCTTTCGGAAATGGCGTACAGGCTATCGAGGCTGGTGGCCGTAGCCACGACCCGCCCCCCCGGCTGAAGCTGCTGCCACACCCGCTGTAAAGTGAGCTTGGCGGTGCGGCTACCTTCCACACATACCCGATCAGGGGCGTCGGGCAGTGCCTCTAAACATTCTGGAGCATGTCCCTCCATTACCTCCACGTTGCCCACGCTGAAGCGATCGCAATTGTGACGAATCAAACTCACCACGTCGGGATCCCGCTCGATCGCTAAAACCCTACCCTGGGGACACAGCAGGGCACTTTCAATGGCGATCGTGCCGGTCCCCGCGCCAATATCCCACAGGAGGCTAGTGGGATTAAGGCGCAACAGGGACAAAATGGCGATGCGGGTTTCGCGCTTGGTGAGCGGAATGCCGGGCGATCGCTCAAACAGGTCGTCGGGAATACCGGGGGTCACATAGGGCCAAAGGGGCATGGGGCACCGTTAGTGAGAATTCCTTTGCCACTGTTTTAGCGGCTATTGGCAACGGCGCTCAAGCCCATCAACTTGGCACTCAGATCCCACAGGCGCACCGCCTTGCCCCCGTCCAGGGCCTCGTCGGACACTTCCTGGGAAAAAGCTTCACGCCCTTTCGCCTGGCGATTGCCCCAGCTCCAATACACGCCCGATTCGTCAAAGCCCTGGTCCACGGCCACCGCCGCCACGCGATCGCCCGCCAACCACTGGGGCACATAGCCGCCGGTCACATTTTTCTGGAACCACGGGAAAATTTTGCGGAACAGGGGGGCGTGGTTCCGAAAGAGCTGGGATTCTGCCACACAGCCCGGATACAACGAGCTAAATACGATCCCCGTGGACTCGTGATAGCGCCGGTGTAGCTCGCGCATGGTCACCACGTTGCATAGCTTGCTGTCCTTGTAAGCCTTGCCCGGCTTGAATTTTTTGCCGTCAATCATACTCACCGGCGCTTTAAAGCCCGCTTCCAGTCCAGCTAAATCGCCCAGGTCCGGCGGGGCGGGGAAAGGAATTTTGCCCCCCAGCTCTTTGGGATTTGCGGTGACCGTGCCCAGGATGATCAAGCGCTTTTGGGGAACGGGCGATCGCACCAAATCATCCAACATCAAATTACACAGCAAAAAATGCCCCAAATGATTCACCGCCACGGACAATTCATAGCCGTCTTCGTTGCGCATCGGCTCCTTCGCCAACGGTAAGTAAATGGCCGCATTACACACCAACGAAGTCAAAGGTCGCCCCAACTGACGAAACGCCGTCACAAAATCACGCACATTACCAAAAGACGCCAAATCTAGCTTCAGAACCGTGTAACTTTCTGCGGGGATCTTGACTTCCTCAGCGGCCGCCTTCGCCTTATCTAAATCGCGACAGCCCATCACCACATGGCAGCCTCGCTTTGCCAAAGCCTTCGCGGTGTAAAGCCCAACGCCAGCAGATGCGCCGGTCACAATTACAGTTGGTTTTGAATCCTGTGCCATATGCGCTGATTACAAAGATATGATTTGGAATGGTTTGGGATGTTGCTTGGAATTTTTGAGTTTATTCAGAATATTTGAGAATTTAAAAGCGTAAAATCCAAAAGAGAAACCAAAGTCTCAAAGGCCAACCTAAACAAAAGGCGAACCTAAACAACTGATGTATAAAGCTGATCCTAAAAGGAAGCGTCACCAATCTAAAGCATTGGAAACATCCTGTATCACTAGGATGATGCCAGTTGACAGGGGCTGGTTTTCGCCGATGCACTGGGTTACGTAAAAACGACGGAATAGCAGCAGGAATTTTAGACGGGGCCGTTTAAGCGAGGGAGTTTGTGGACCATGGGACTTTTTGACGATTTAAGCAAGTTTTTAGAAGCGCGGCTGGACGAGTTTTTACAGGAGCATCCAGAGCTAGAGCTGTGGGCTTTGGAGGAGCAGCTGCGGGAACAGGAGGCGGACGTGCGTCGATCAATCGTCGATTTAAAAGCCAAGGAAAAGCGCCTTCAGGATTCAATTTTGGAAACGGCTCAAGAGGTGCAGCGCTGGCACCAGCGCATTGCCAAGGTGGAGGCGGCGGGGGAACTTAAGCTGGCGGCGGCGGCACGGGAGCGCGAGGGGGCGTTGCTGCGCCAGGGAAATCAGCTTTGGGGGCAAAATGAGGGGGTTAAGGCGCGGATTGTGCAAGGGCAGGATCTATTGGCTCAGGTGGAAGCTCGACTGCGGGAAGTGAAGCTAAAATCCAGTGCGGCGCAGGCAACCCGGGCAACGGGTACACCAGATACAACAAAAACGGCGGGCTGGGGGCAAACTTGGACCAAGGGAGCGGGCGGAGCCGATCCCTTAGAACAGCGCTTCAAACAGTGGGAGATGGATGATGAGTTGGCTCAGTTAAAGCGGAATATGGGTAAGCAGTAGGCAGGGAAGGGACGGTAAGAAAGCCAACGCTGATACAGTTTGCCTTAGGATGCCGGTTGAAATCGCATACTAAAATGGATAAATAAAAAGATAGTTTGAATGCAATAAAGCCTAAGGGTACAAGTTAAAGAGTCTTAGAGCGCCGCCGTCTTAAAAAGTTCGAATCATACGCCTATTTTGGGTCTTGCCGATACTGTAAACAGATGGCAAGCCGTTTCAAATTGGCACTCAATGGGGCGTTTACTAATAATCAGTTAGGTGAATCCGTTTATGTCTGTGGGATTTACGCCGGAAATGGAGGCTTGGGAGGCGATCTCCCGAGAATCTAGGATGGCGAAGCTAATAAACCAGGGCGATCGCCCGTTGATTTACGTGGCCGTTACGTCCCACGGTTTTGGGCATGCCACCCGATCGGCGTCGGTGGTGGCTACGCTGCAAAAGCTGTGGCCGTCCCTGTTACCCATTATGGTGACTCGGGCTCCCCGGTGGCTGCTGGACTCTTATTTAGAGCAGGATTTTGTCTATCGCCCGCGATCGCTGGACGTGGGGGTAGTGCAGGGGGACAGCCTGTTAATAGACCGCACAGCGCCGCTGGATCAGCTTCGGGAAATTCGCACCCAGGCGCGATCAATAATGCCGACGGAGGTGGATTTTATCCGGCAAATGGCGGAGAAAACCGGGCAAGTGGTGTTGATTTTGGCTGACTTGCCGCCGCTGGCTGCTGCGTTGGGTCGGGCAACGGGGATCCCCTGTTGGGCGATGGGAAATTTTGGTTGGGATTTTATTTATCAGGACTGGGGCGAGCCGTTTGCGACGGAGGTGAATTGGATTCGTGATCAGTTTGGTCAATGCGATCGCCTATTTCGTCTGCCATTCCACGAGCCCATGGCAGCATTTCCCCAGATCACTGACGTGGGGCTGACCGGGGGCACGCCAAAATTTAGCGACGATGACCTGCGCGATCGCCTGCGCATTCCTAATTGTCCTAAAGAGCGCACGGTACTGCTCACCTTCGGCGGGCTCGGGCTCGACGCTATTCCCTACGATCGCCTCAGCTACTTCACCGACTGGCACTTTATTACCTTTGATCGCAACGCCCCGGACCTACCCAACCTAACCCGCATCACCGACCCCACCGATCCCACCCGCGCCACCCGCGACTACCGACCGGTAGACCTGCTGCCCCTGTGCGGCAAAGTGGTGTCGAAACCTGGCTACAGCACCTTTGCCGAAGCCTGTCGGTCGGGAACGCCGATTATTTCCATTGAGCGTCAGGGGTTTGCGGAAGCGCCAATTTTGCTGGCGGGACTGCGGGACTATGCCTACCACCAGGTGATTGACGGGGCAGAGTTTTTTGAGGGGGACTGGACGTTCTTAAAGGATGATCCCACGCCGCCTCGGTTGGGACCAGACCAACTGGAGAAAGATGGCAATGGCGCGATCGCTCGGGCCATTATTAATCAGTTTCGAGATTAACCCGTTTCGAAATAAACCAGCGCCAAGGCAACTCCCTGACATAGCCCTGTGTTCCTTTCCCCATTCCAATGACATCGAAGCCCTTACCGTTTTCCAGTGCCGATGATGTGGCCACCGAGTTTGATCAGTGGGCTCAGTCGGGACGGGGCGATCGGATGGCTGACGGTCACCGCTATGCCACCGAACAGTTATTGGAGGATCTGGCGATCGCCCCGGACTCCGTGGTGCTCGATGGGGGGTGCGGCATTGGCTGGGTGCTGAATGACCTAATTGGCTCACGCATTGCCTCGGGCGTGGGCATTGACCTGTCGGCGGAAATGATAGGAATCGCCTTATCCCGCTGCACCCTGCCCCATCTCAACTTTGTAATAGCAGACAGCGCCCGGACAGGATTTGAGTCGGGCAAGTTTTCCCATATCGTGTCTGTGGAGTCTTTGTATTACTCTCCCCAACCCCTGGAAACCCTCAAGGAATGGTTGCGTATTTCCCAGCCTGGCGGGCGACTGGGTCTGGTGATTGATCTCTATGAGAACAATCCCGCCTCGTCCTATTGGATTGAAGCGTTGTCCTTGACGGCCCATAACCTGTCCGTATCCCAGTGGCGAGACTTACTATTGTCTGCAGGTTGGACAATTGGGGGCGATCGCCGTGTGCCCCTGCCGGTAAAAATTGATCCCGACGCCTTTACGCCTTCCCCCTATTTTCCCAGTTATCCCCTTTACCAAGCCTATTGCGATGCCGGCTCGCTCCTTTTAACAGCCCAAAAGTGACTTAAATTCAGCCTTTAATCCAACCTTGTAATAAGCTTTTGGAAAAAACGGTCTTTGGCAAAATCCGCGTCGCTTTTTTAAGGGCTCTTTCAGGGGGGATTTGCGCGGTTATCCGTTTTTTGCATTGGTATAACGGTATCAATATTGGTAGGTGTGCAGTGGAACGTTGCGGGTGTGCTTCGACGCACCAAATTAAGCGCCACCTTAAGCGTTACACATCGTTTTTTAAAAGTCCCCGGTATTTAAGCCGATATGGTTACTCAGTCAAAACCGATCGCCGATAATGTTGCTTCCGTTGTGGCGGAGCGGGCGAAACCTGCCCTGTGGCTGCGGCTGGGAAATCGCTGGCAGCGGCGGGGGTTAATTGAACCGGCGATCGCCGCGTTTCAAAAGTATTGCCAAGCGTTTCCCCAGGATGACTATGGCTGGTGGCGATTGGGAAAAGCCCACGATTTATTGAACCAGCGCCCGGAGGCGATCGCCGCATATCAAAAAATGACCGATTTGCGCCCGGATCATCGAGATGGGTGGATCGCATTGATGAGGGTGGCGATGGGAGCAAAGGAGTACAAAATTGCTGATCAAGCCTGCCGCCGAGCCCTAGCTCTGGGATGGGACGATGTGCACTCCCTGAAGCGGATGGGACAAAAATGGGAGCGGCGCGGTAAGGATCATTTAGCCCGAAACTGCTATCAGCGGTGGCTAATGCTGGACCCGGATAATACGGCGGCGTATCGAGCTACGGTGCCCATGGAAGCGCTGACGGAGCAGTGGGATAACGTTGAGCGGCTGGGAATGGCGTGGCGATCGCTGGATCAGAAGGACCCGGAGCCATGGATGTATCTGGCCCTTAGCTATCGAGAACGAGATCAGGTCCCTCGGGCGCTGGAGTGTTGGCGACAGGGGGAAACCCTCACCATGGGCATGGCAGCAGAAAAGCGCCCCCCCGTGGACTGGGACGAGGTAGATCTGTGGATGACCTTTTGCCTGGAGCAGCGGGATGGGCATAGCCCTGGGATCGCCCTGGAGCAGTATCAATTGATTTTGCAGCGAGACACCCCCACAAAGGCGAAACCCTACCAGCGCCTAGGGCGACTGTATGAAAAAACAAAGCAGTGGGCTGAGGCGATCGCCGCCTACGGTCAGGGCATTGAAATTATTGAACGACGCACCAAGGGGCGGGCTGACGGGGAGAGCAAAACTGCAAACTGGTACGCGTGGCTGGGGCGCTGCTATGACCACCTTGGCAATTCAAAGGACGCCCGCAAGGCTTACGAACGGGCAATTAATCAGGGATGTGCTTACCCCTGGGCGCGGGAGCGCCATGGGGAGGAATGTTACGCCCAAAAGCGGTGGCGTCAGGCGGCCAAGGCGTTTGATTATTTATATGGATATCGGCGATTTTATGATGGCAGCGACGCACTGAAAGGGGAGAAAGAAACCTCTGAGGTGTCTCAGTTTGCGGAGGTTGACTTGGAAGTGCCTGAGGTGGGTGCTGGGGTGCTGGAAAAGTGGGGACGCTCCCATTGGAAGGCGGGGAACCTGGACCGGGCGATCGCCCTTTATCGCCAATGGCCCGAGCAGGAACTGGAGAACACCCAAGGGTGGCTGGACTTGGGATTGATTTACAAGGAGAGAGGGGACGAAGACGATGCCTTAGAAAGCTGGACGGAGGGGTACAAACACGGAGCCAACGGAGAACTGGCATGGCAAATGGCACAGGTATACCGACGGCGGGGGCAGCTGGAAACCGCTGTGACCTATTACCAGGATTGTGCAACGGCCCAGGTGCACGAGGATCAAATTTATGGTCTTCTCGGAGATTGCCTCTTTGCCCTCCAGCGCTGGTCATTGGCTAGTGAAGCTTACAGCCAGGCATTGGCCCACGGCACAAACCATCCCCCAGAACGCTATTACCAGCTGGGGCTAGCGTTTGTAAAACAGGGGCGTCCCATGGAGGCGGTGGCGGCCTATCGACGGGTGCTAGAAAAACAGCCCGATAATTTTGAGCTGTCCATGGAGCTGGCGGACGTGTATACGGAGCTGGGATGGTCGGCGATCGCAGCGAAAACCTACCAAGACGCCATCGCCTCAGGGCGGTCCAGCGCCACTATTTATTTAAAGCTCGGGGGCGTTCTACGGGATCAGGAGGAATGGTCTGAGGCCGCACTGGCCTACGGTCGCGCCATTGCCCTGGCTCCCCAGCGCAGTGATTTACGGGCGGCGCTGGCAAAGATTTACGACCGGCAAGGGGCGATCGCCGACGCCATCGATACCTATAAAGAAGCACTGGTGTTGGATCCGAAGCCCACCTGGGTGTGGACTCGCCTAGCAGAGCTATATCTCAAAGTGGAAGACTGGTACGGGATGGTCACCACCTACGAAACCGCCATTGTGCACCATCCCCAGCTTCTGCATCAGTGCCACGAGGTGTGGGCTAAGGGCTATGGGAAATTGGGTCAGCTTGAAAATCAGGTAACTTTGTACGGGCGGGCGGTGGAGCAATTTCCCCAAAAGCTAGAATTTTACGAGGCGTTGGCCGATGCCCAAGGGGTCATGCGCCGTTGGAATGACGGGGTTAAAACTTGGCAGTTGGCGATCGCCCAGGTACCTGGCGCGGAAAATCCATCCCTATTGTTTAAGTTGGCCCAAGCTTATGGCAAGGGCAAAAAGTGGGACAAGGCGTTAAAAATATGCGATCAGCTCCTGGAACAGGAAAAGGTTACCGGCACCGCTAAAGGTAATGTTTATGCCCTTCAGGGGGATGCTTACCAAAGCGCTCGACAGCTGGATCGGGCCCAGGATGCCTACGAAAGGGCGCTGGCGGTGGGGGTGAGCGATCGCTGCTCGGTTTATATCAGTTTGGGGCAGCTAGCGGAATCGCAATTTAAATGGTCCGACGGGCTGGTGGCTTACGGAAATGCCGCTGAGGCAAATCCTAAATTCAAAAAAGCGTGGCAATTGCTGGCGACCCTGGGGCAATTTCAAGGGGCATGGGAGCAATGTGCGATCGCCGCCGCTACCCTGTTGGACCTGGGTAGCAAAGATAAGGAAATGTACGATTTTCTCGCCCAGGCACAACTGGCCCTGGATCAGCCAGAGGAAGCCCTAAAAACCATTGAAATTGGACTGCGTCGCCACAGTAAATATGCCCCCCTACAGGAACAACTGGGTCGAGCCTACGAAGCGCTGGGACAAAACTGGCGGCTGTCGGTTTTGCCCACCTACCATCGGGCCATTCGCCTCAGCCCAGAAACCTCTTTCGTCTCTATCCAGCGTTCCATCGCCATTCTCCAGGACAACGGGCGATGGCATGAGTGTTTGGTGTTTATTCAAGACTTACAAAAGCGACTGCCCAATAATCGCTGGTTAACGGCCCAATACCACGCCGCCAAGGGACATTTATTGCACTATCAGCAAAATTGGGACCAGGCGATCGCCAGCTTTATTCGGGCGCTGCAACTGTTGCCGGATCTATGGCAGGTGTATGACGCGATCGCCAACACCCTGCGCCACGCCAACCGCCCCATCCCCACCGGATCCGCCACCTCCCCCAGCACCTTTTGCGAGCTGCCGGGCGACCTGGTTGAACAATTTTGTCCCGTTAGCGATGGTCAAGTGATCACCACCCATGAGCACGCCCGTGCCCACAGTGGCGTCACTATTTTTGAACAACACGAGGCGATCACCCATACCCTGGTGTCTTCCGGCACCATTGAAGGTCCCCCCCTGCCCGAGCTAACTTACACCACCTTGACCACCCCCGCCGCCGACACCGCCCTGGGCCCCAAAGGACGCGTCTGGGGAGGGCAACTGATGAGCGCTGTGTTTGCCGGCGATGACACGTTGCTGGCTGACTTAACCACCGGCTACGGCGAGCTGGCGGTCAACGCTCTGGATCCCCCCATTGTGCAAGAACTGGAAGGCACCGTGGCTTTCCTCGCCACTCGATGGAGCGATATTTCCTATTTTCACTGGATGTTTGACGTGGTTCCTCGCCTGGGGATTTTGCTCCAAAGCGGCATTTCCTGGAATGACATCAGTCATTTTGCCTTTAACCGCTGTCGTGAATCGTTCCATGTGGCCACCACCACCGCCCTGGGAATTCCCGACGATAAGCTGATGCAGTGTCGGGCAATGCCCTGGAGCGGTAGCCTATTTTCCCTCAACCGTCGATTTCCCCATTTTCGCGCTGACCAGCTTTTGGTGCCGTCGATTCCGGAGCTGCGGTGTTATCGCAGTGCGCCCTGGGCTTACCAGTTTTTGCGGGATTTATTCTTAACGGAAACGCTGGCGATCGCCCCCACCCACGCCCAAAAGCAATGTCAGGGTAATAAGCTCTACCTTCACCGGCGCGGCGCAAAATATCGCCAGGTGGTGAACGGCGACGCCTTGGCAGATTTATTGGATAAGCGGGACTTCGAAGCCTTTGATCCTGGGCAATTTACCGTGCAGGAACAGGCGAAAACCTTTGCCGCTGCCGATGTGGTTGTGGCCGTTCATGGCGCAGCGCTCACTAATTTAGTGTTCTGCAAACCGGGAACCATCGTGGTGGAAATCTTCGGACCCAATCACGTGCAAAATACCTACTGGATTATCAGCACCATTGCCGGATTGAAGCACTACCATTTGGCCGCCCAAGCGGTGTCCAGCCTGGAACTCACCCGCGGCGTCAAAGAGAATCTGTCCATTGATTTGCCCCAGCTAGGGCGCTTGCTCGATAGCCTGAATCTCTAATTTTAAGCCGCAATTTTAAGCCACCCGAGTTCGCCGACAGGTCGCTGCCTGAATCTGGCTCCCCCCTTTAAAAAGCTACCCACATCGCAAAACTCTAGCGAACCCACGCCCAGAGAGGATTTTGCGGTAGGGGGCTTGCCAACGCACCGCGCAGAGACTACGGGCTGTCATCATTTAAACCTCAAAGCCTCTCGCTGTAACGGTTTCAGTCCCTAGTTTTTTTTGTTTTAAAAGGGCGTGTACTCCCCACTGTATAAGGCTTCTGGCTCTTAATTGATGACACGCCCTAAAGCTTTTGAGTCGGTGCGTTAATCACGCACCCTATGCGAAGGATAGACGGATTCGATGTCCCTCCCTTTCTGCCTGGCTTTGTCCTACTTGTGCGTAACGGGTCGCTCTTTAACAAGGGGGGCTTTACGTCGAATTCAAGTTTAGGCAGCGCTGGCAAGGGTTATGAAACTTATGCAACTACAGATTTGCCCGGTCGAGCAAAAATCATCCGTCCCGCAGACGTTTGCAGGGAGCTGGTGACCACCACTTCTAGCTCGTCGCCCACATAGCGATTGCCCGTTTCCACCACTACCATGGTGCCGTCTGTTAAATAGCCAACGCCCTGTTCCGGCTCTTTCCCTTGGCGTAATACTTTCAGCTCGAGGCGATCGCCCGGTATATAGCTGGGGCGAAGGGCATCCATAAGGTCATTAACGTTCAACACCTTCACATCTTGAACGGTGGCAACTTTATTTAAATTGAAATCGTTGGTTAACAACGCCGCATTGGACTCCTGCGCTAGCCGCACCAGCTTGGCATCGACGGTGTTTATGTCGTCGTAGTCCGCTCGGTGAATAACAATGCGATCGCCATGGCGGTCCCGAATTTTATTCAAAATATCTAGCCCGCGCCGTCCCCGAACCCGCTTTTGATCATTAGCGGCGTCGGCAATATATTGCAACTCCTGGAGCACAAACTGGGGCACCAAAATTTGCCCCTCTAAAAATCCCGTGTCTAATAAATCCGAAATTCGCCCGTCAATAATGCAGCTGGTGTCCAGCACCTTTGCCTTGGCTGGCTTTAACGTGCCTTCGCTGATTAATAGCGCCTCTGCACTGCTGGGATTAATTAATCGCAGTAGGGCTCGCCCCTGGGTATCGGCTAAGGAAACGCCAGTAAAACCCACCACAATGCTGCCAAAAATCGCCAACAGGGGCTTGATAAAGGCAAATTTCCAAGGAATCGGCAGCAAGAAAACGGGCGCTAACAACAGGTTGGCCACCAATAGCCCAATAACCAACCCCACCGATCGCACCAGCAACCGATCCACCGGCATGGCCTGGATGCGCTCTTCCATCCGCCGGTAAAACGCCTGCACCGTCAGCCCCACAATGCCCCCCATTAACGCGCCAAAGCCGCCAATCACCAGATTTAGCCCGTTCAGATTAGTGACCTGAGCCAGGGCAGATTCCGGCAGCGAATCGACGGCGAAGAAGCCAACGCCTACGCCTACAATTAAAAATGAGAGGATAATTAATGTGTCGATCATCGTCGATCAGTATGCGCCCATCGTGCGCTTATTGAGGGTCCGCTATCAAAAGTCCATCTCGTCGTCCTGTTGCCATAAGCCCGTAACACCCGTAACAAGCCAGTCTAGCAGGACCGCCAATGTCCACTATTATATCGCTGCCCGTCTCGGCAGTTCGACCGGTAATTTCCCCTGTGCCCCGGGCGGTTTATTTACATATTCCCTTCTGCCGCCGTCGATGCCACTATTGCGATTTCGCGATCGCCGTCACCGGAGAATTTGTACCCCACAAAACCGGCGGTTCCCCCTCAAAAACCCCTGTGGACGGCAGCAATTCGGATCGTATCCGCCGCTACGTGGACACCCTAACTCAAGAGATCACTCAGGATATTATCGCCGCGCCCCTGACGGATCAGCCCAATTCGCCGCTCTCCAAATCACCGCCCTTAACCACCATTTTCTTCGGGGGAGGCACGCCGTCCCTCTTAAGCGTGGAGCAATTTAGGCGAATTCTCCAGGCTCTGAAAGCTCGTTTTACCCTCGCCCCCACCGTGGAAATTTCTATGGAAATGGATCCGGGCACCTTTAACCGGGAGAAACTGGCGGGCTTTTTGGATTTGGGGTTAAATCGCG
>ERZ1740065.581-NODE-581-length-20055-cov-4.703050_pt1 | contig 20055 bp, 17 predicted proteins | sample MGYA00581738_ERZ1740065 | MGnify/ENA primary metagenome ERZ1740065 (study PRJEB43018, sample SAMN04849749) | marine metagenome | isolation source: floating plastic debris | place: Pacific Ocean | collected 2008-09-01 | study: EMG produced TPA metagenomics assembly...
CAGCAATTCAATTCTAAGGTATTGGCTAAGGTCGACTCTATTTTCAATGCTCAGTTCACTAAGAATGGCCCTGGCGGTGCTTTCGCAGTTTTAAAAGATGGGGCGGTAGTATATAAAAACACCAAAGGTCTGGCTAATATGGAGTATTATGCCCCTATCACCGACACTACCGTATTCAACATTGCCTCCAACTCCAAACACATGACCACATTCTTGGCATTGCAAATGGCTGATGAAGGAAAGTTCTCTTTAGAAGATGATGTTCGCGACCACCTACCAGAATTAGCGCATTTGAAGCATAAAATAACGGTGAAGCAGCTCACCAATCATACACATGGTCTACCCAACGTAGACGAGTTGAATCAGTTCAAGGGAAAAGATCGAATGACAAACTCGGAGATTTTAGAGATGTTGTTTGAAATCCAAACCTTCAATTTCAAACCAGGAGAGCACTATGTATACAGCAACACCGGATATGTTCTTTTGTCTGAAATCATTGCACGAAAAGGCGAAAAACCTTTTGAGGTGCTTCTAGATGAATACCTTTTCGGCAAATTAAACATGAACAGCCACGCGATTGGAAATTTCAACCAAATCATGCCCTACCTAGCAGACTCTTATACCCAAACCAAAGATAGTTTTCAAAAGAATCCGCTTAAATTAAGTACCATTGGGGCTTCGGGTGTGCATGCATGTCTTAATGACCTTATTGCTTGGGCAAAGCACTTCTATAATCCCCAGATAGGTAAACCTTCTTTTTGGAAAGAAATGGTAAAACCTACAGTTTTGAATTCAAAGAAGACCATCGAATATGGCATGGGCCTACAGTTTGAAAACTTCAAGGGTGTTGACATTGTTTTCCACGGGGGAGGTACTGTTGGGTATCGGTCTTACATACTACATGTACCCGGAGAAGCCCTATCATTTGTTTTTTTGGCCAATGATGGTGGGTTTTCTGGTTTGGATGTGGTTTATGGAAGTTTGGAAGTAATCTTGAACGATTCGATTGAAGAAGAACAATCCACTTTTGAAACTCCGCTTACTCAGTATGAAGGTACCTACGAATTAAATCCTGGGGCATATTATACCATTTTTGCTGAAAAAGACTCCCTGTTTTGGAAATCTCATGGGAGTTCTGAACGATTGTTGCTTCCTCGCTAGAATAACAACGCTTTCTCTATTGCTCCGTTTCCTTACTCCAAACTTACCTTCTACGATGACCGTTTTGATTTGCGCATCGCGGACTTCAATTATCCCTCTCCCAGAATAACCCCACCATCTCTGGAAATTAAGAATGAGTCATTGAAAAAATATGTTGGAATATATCAGAACAAAGCCCACGATGTCATATACGAATTAGCTTGGGAAAAAGATAAGTTGGTCGCTTATGTACCAGGTGATATACGAATTGTTTTGGACCCCTTTTCCGAAAACAGTGTGTTTGGCAAAAACAGTTTTTTCGGAAGACTCATTTTTAGCTTCGATTCAGAAAACAAAGTTTCTGGTTTTATCTTGTCAAGACAAAATTTAAAGAACATCCCTTTTGTGAAACGCTGTGAAAATGCGAAATAATATCCTAACTTTATGCGTGTTGGTGTTTCAAGTTTCTTGTATGACTTCCCTAGAAACTTCAAATGCCAATCAACCATCCAAACTTTCCGTCACGCAAACACAAGATTCATTGTTGAAAACACAATTGGAACACATTGCCATTGCAGACCAAACCTTATAACAAATAAATCACTAACTCCTAACACCCATACCATGAACAAAACACCCATAAACCGAAAACATGCAAAAATGGACAACGCAAATAGACCAAAACACCCAAGCATTTGAAACCACTTTTAGAGATGTAACGCTTGAAACCTTAAATTGGAAACCCAATGATGAAACCTGGAGCATAGCACAAAACCTAGACCATTTGATTATTATCAATAGCAGTTATTTTCCAATCCTTGAGGCCTTACACGAAGGAACCCATAAAACACCTTTGGCGGGCAAGCTGGGGTTTTTGGTATCTTTTTTTGGTAAAACCGTCCTGAACGCCGTGCAACCGGATAGAAAGAAGAAAATAAAAACCTTTCCGCTTTGGGAACCGCAAAACAGTACCATCTCAGATACCATTTTAGATGATTTCAAAACACATCAAGAAGAGTTGAAAACCGCTGTTTTAGATGCATTGCCTTTTGTGGAACGCGGAGCGGTAATCGCATCACCGGCCAATAAGAATCTGGTATATACTCTTGAATGTGCTTTTGATATTATTGTGACCCACGAGCAAAGACATCTGGAACAAGCTAAAGAAGTATTACAAATAATGAGCGCCACAGCCAACAGATGATGCAAAAACAATTGGTTTCTATTTTCCTAATACTCCTTTGTGTATACAGTGCACATTGCCAAAAATTTGCTCCAAAAACAGGCAAATGCCTTGTTTTCATTGGGCAAGATTTAAGTGCTACTGGAGGATTAGACAACTATTCCCAGGGCTATTCCGACCATTTTGAAACCCCAGCAGGTGTAACCGTTTATACCAATTTATCGCCTGGCGCAGAGTCCTACGGCTATTACAACAAAGGATTGGATGGCTTAGAGACCAAAGCCAATTGGGGTGCGGGAGATAGTTGGGCAAATGCTTATCTACAAGACAGCACATACACCAAAAGTGCTTTGGCAATAGGTTTGTCATTGGTCAACCATGAAAAAAAGATAGGCAAAGGTTTACATGATGACTTAATTACTGAGTTAGGAACATGGATAAAGTCCATAAAAAGACCGGTATTCTTGCGAATTGGTTATGAATTTGATGGTTGGGACTGGAATCATTATCAACGCAAACCCTATCTCAAAGCATGGGAACGAATCCATACCATATTTAAAAAGCTACAAGTTGACAATGTGGCTCTGGTTTGGCAATCCAAAGGAACCGGTTCCGACCAAAAAATACTGGAAGCGTGGTATCCCGGTGATGCATTAGTGGATTGGTGTGCCTACTCCTATTTTGGATCGCCAGACACTGAAATGATTCATTTTGCCCGAAAACACAAAAAACCCGTTTTTATTGCAGAAGCTACTCCGTTGCGTCAATCAGAGAATCTTTATTTTGAAACCGACCTCAAAAAGGAAAATATGGGTCCAAAAATTTGGAAGGAATGGTTTGAACCCTTTTTTGCCACCCTCGAACAGAATGCTGATGTAATAAAAGCTTTTAGCTATATCAATGCCGATTGGTCATCCCAACCCATGTGGATTACGAACCCAGTATTTCAAAAAGTGGATGGGCGTTTACAGGTGAATGAATACATCCGTAAAAAGTGGAAAGCTGAAATGGAGAAGGAGCGTTATTTGAATGCAGAAGATATTTCAAATCGTTTCACAAAATAAGGTGGTGTTACAAAAACAAAGATGATTTGCTAAAAACTCTATTTCACTCGGTACTTACCAAAAAATAAATACGCTTTTTTGAACATACTCTTCTGAAATGGAATATTTTTCGCTTATGATTTCCAAAAGAATTCCTTTTTCGCTCATCACCTTTACTTTTTACCTTTTTTCCTGCAACGCCCAAAAACCAATAAAAACCATGTATCCTATTCTTGAGAATATCTCCGTGAACGCCAATATTCCCTATAAAACCATTGATGGGACGACTCTTGAATTGGATGTGTACTATCCCGCAGAAAAGTTGGGCGAAGAACCTTGGGATAAGTTATCGGAAACCAAAAAACCAACCTTAATCTATTTTCATGGAGGTGGTTGGGTTGAGGGCGACCGGACATCTCGTTTTCTGAACCTACTTCCTTATCTAGAAAAAGACTGGTGTGTAGTAAATGTTGACTATCGTCTGTTAGACCAAACCCATGTTTTAGGCTGTTTGAATGATTGTATCGACGCCATCAATTGGGTCAAAGAAAATGCTGAAAAATACAAGTTCAATCTTGATGAGGTATACCTCTCCGGGGAATCCGCTGGTGGACATTTGGCCCTTTTGGCTGGAATGCGCGATAGTTTCGAAGACGCTGATGATTTTGTGCACAAGAAAGAAATCCCTATCGCTGGAATCATCAATTGGTATGGTATCACCCACATGCAAAGTGCCATCGATTTCTGGAATGACAGCGGGTATACAAAAATGATTTTGGACCCTTGGAAGGGCGATGGCCAAATCTATCTGGACCTAACCTCGCCCATAAATCATGTAACGGCTTCTACTCCACCCATTTTGACCATTCACGGTGATGCTGATGTAAACGTCGAATTTGAGCAAGCTAGTTCCTTTCATAAAGCATTGGAGGCGAAAAAAGTGAAAAACGAGTTAATCCGAATCCCTGGTAAAAAGCATGGTAATTTTTCCGCTGAAGAATTGGAAATGGCTTTTGAAAGCATTTGGAAATTTTACAGCATTGACTAATCCAAACCATACCCACACCCAAAAACACCAAAAATGAAAGACAAATTCGCGCCCATAAAAACCATCCATTTCGCACTATGCACAGGTGCCGCTTTAGTCTACTTTTTACTCGGCGAGGTCTACAAGTTGGATTTTCTTGATTTACCTGAAATCGATACTACAACGCTGATTTACCTTATTGTACCTTTTTCGGCATTGTTTGCCAGCAATTTCATGTACAAGAATATTCTAAGGAAGGGGGACCCATAACTACCAATGGAATCCCGAATATGAACGTACCAAACCGCAGTAATTGTCCGATTGGCCATTTTGGAGGGAGCAGCTTTCGCAATCCTTTTTTTAAAAAAAGAACTTTTGGTCATTGGTCTGTTTCTGATTATCTACATGGCCTTTTTAAGACCATCAGAAGACGCCATGAAACGTGATTTCCATTTAATGGGAAAGTAAGACAGCCTATTTTAGCGTATTTTTTAGAAGGGCAAGTTGTATTTTTAAGACAAACCTATCCTTATGATGCTCACCAGTGAAGTAAAAAAGTATGTCGACCAAAGCGTTTTGTGTTGGTTGGCCACAGCAGCGATGGACCATTCGCCCAATGTCTCCCCTAAAGAGGTTTTCACATTCTTTGATGACCAGTTCCTTATTATAGCGAATATCGCCTCTCCAAATAGTGTTAAGAATATTCAAGCCAATCCAAAGGTATGTGTAAGTTTTATTGACATATTGGTGCAAAAAGGGTTTCAACTAAAGGGAGCGGCTACTATAGCTTCCAAAAAAGATTCCGGTTATTCTGAAATGGAAGCCAAATTGCTTGAAATCACCCAAGGCAACTATCCCTTTTCAACTATCACGAAAATAAAAGTGGAAGAAGTGCGCCCGATTATTGCGCCGAAATATCACCTTTACCCCGATACCACAGAAAGCCAACAAATAGAGAGCGCTAAAAAAACCTATGGTTTTTAGTAGGATAAGCTGTTGTAACATTAACCTAAAAGCATGGAATTCAATCTGAACAAATCCATAAGTATACTGGAAAGGACCCCATCAGTACTTCGCGAACTATTGACGGGTTTGCAACCGGAATGGCTTCACGGTAACGAAGGAAAAGATACCTGGAGCCCATATCAAATCTTGGGGCACTTAATTCATGGTGAAAAAACTGACTGGCTGGTACGTGCAAAAATTATTTTATCAGACCTCCCAGACAAAACCTTCCAACCCTTTGACCGTTTTGCGCAAGACAAAGACGATTCCAAACCTGCTCTTGATTCGCTATTGAACACCTTTGAAAGTATTCGAAAGGCAAATCTCTCCGAACTCAAAACCTTTGGAATTGATAAGGCCGCCTTGGTAAAAACAGGAATACATCCAGAGCTGGGCATCGCCACTTTAAAGGAATTACTTTCCACTTGGACCGTACATGATTTAGGTCATATCGCTCAAATAACTCGAGTGATGGCAAAACAATATCAAGGAGAAGTTGGGCCTTGGAAAGCCTATTTGGGAATTCTAAAACAGTAAAAGCTACGGCAATTCACCCGCTTTGAGCAAAAGGGCTACTTTCTCATTCCATTCGAGCTGTTTTTCCCGGTTTCTGGAAAAATTGGTCTCCCAGTCATAGAGTTCTTGATAGTCTCGAAGTTCCCTAAGGATGTCTTTGTAAATCTTTCGAATTTCTGCTTATACGTTATCTGAAAAAGAGGTCCGTTTCAGTTTATCACGCATCTTGCGCGCGAACAGTTCCGCGATATCAAAATGCAATTGCTCGTGTCCTAAAATAAAGTCATCGCAAATATCCGGTTTGTACCACGACTCATTCGGATAGAAAAAACAACTCACGGTAAAATCAAGTTTTACTTCATGATGGATAAGGTTCGCGGAATACTTATAGCTGATTCCACTAGCCGTAGTGGCCGCAGGAACGGCGGCTGGAGGTACTTTTCCCTTAAAATCAGACCACTTGAGTTTTTTGTTAGGTTTCCATTCAATAGTTTCCTGAATTTCTTGTCCGAAACTAAGGGTACAAATAAACAGAAACCCAATAAGCCAGCTTACTTTATCCAATGGAACTCAATTAATTTCTCGATATCGGGGTGTAAGCTTTGATGTACAGGACAGGTATTTCCCGTACGTTCCAGTATTTTTTTGTCCTTTTCAGAAACATCGGAAGGCAATTCCAAACGCACTTCGATTTTAGAGATTCTTCTAGGATTGGAGGCCATATGTGTGGTCACTTCTGCTACAGAACCTTCTAAATTGACGTCCATATCACGTGCTTTGATGCCCATCACGGTTAACATACAACTTGCCAAACCCGTGGCAACCGTATCCGTAGGCGAAAAAGCCTCTCCTTTACCATTGTTATCTACAGGGGCATCTGTTATAAACGTATTTCCGGAACGTAAATGTTCGCTAGTGGTTCGTAACGCACCATTATAGGTTACTCGCGACGTCATCTGATTTGATTTGTTTGATTTGTAAACTATCGTACTCCATCAGGTATACCGCGCGGTTGTGATATCCTGAAGACCAATCCTTGTGATAATCAAAGCAACTGCCACTGTATTCGGTTACCCCAATGATTTTTGAGGTTTCAAAAAGATTGTTTTTATGTGCCAGTTTAAGCAGCACATCCATGGTCATGTCAAAACCACGAGCAGCATAACGGTTGGGCGCGAATCCATATCGGGATTCATACTGCTTTGTAAACGCACTTTCATCCGGAAGCTTCAAGAATGAAGGATAGGTAAACCGCAAATTAGATAAATGTGTTTTTGAAATAGATTCGTTCTCAAACGCATTACTGTAACTCGTGGTAATCATTTTCACTTTCACATCTTCTGTATTGGAAGAGTTCAAAATAGAACTAACACTTGAAATCAAACTAGATTGCGAAGTCTCCAAAAAGACCCAATTATCTTTTGTTTTTGAAAGTTGTCTTTGGAACTCAACCAAGTGCAACGACTTATCCTTTATGATTTTTGCGATTCTTGCCACGGGAAAGGCGGTAATTATAGAATCGTAGGCTTTCTGATGGGCAGCATCTGCTATAATGATAACATTTTGATCTTTGTACTCGGCTTTCATGTGCGCCAAGACCTTTTTTCGCAAAACGTCATTATTGGGCACGGAATAAAATACATTACTATGTCCTAAATCGCTATCTGAAGCCGTGGGGGATATCACGGGTATGCCCAAAGTAGACGTTTTCAGCGCAACAACATCGAGAGCTTTGGCACCGACAGGACCTATAATGGCACCAACGTCATTAAAATCATATCCATTTACAAACTGGGCAACTTTGGCTTCGCTCAATTCCGTGTCAATCGCCTTAACATTCACAGAAACTCCCATTTTCTTAAGGGAATCCAAGGCCACCATGGCTCCTGAATAGAAGCCTAAACTTAGGCCAATATCATTTCGGGTTGCAATTTGATTGTTCGTCTTTTTGGTATCGTTCAAATTGATACGGTCTAAACGGAACGGAAGCATATAAACGACCTTTAAGGTGTTGTCCACATTGATACTATCAACCAAATTGACCTTATCCAGAATCAAAGCATTTTTAACCTGCAAACCGTTGGATTTGTTCTTGGGCAATTTGAGCACCATTCCTGCTTTCAATCCATTTTCCAGTGCCGGATTAAGGGCAAAAAGCTCTTCGCGAGTAATATTTAGATTTTGGGTAAGCCTGAAAATATTCTGTTTGGGCTTCACCTCGTAAAAAATGAAGTTGTCCGTATTGACCGCTCCAGCATCCAATTTTTCTTTCGGAAGTCGAATCACCATCCCTTCTTTTAAACCACCCAATTCCATGATTTCAGGGTTTAGCTTAACAATAGAGTCGGAAGGAATTCCATATTCCTTGCCCAAACTATATAAGGTCTTTTTAGGCGGAACGGTGTAGGAAACAAAAAGGTCCACTTTTTGTTCTTTCAGACTATCCCCTTTAGGTCTCGGCACCTTTAAGCTTTGCCCTGTCGCCAAATAGTCTACACTTGAACTTAACTCTGGATTCAATTTTACCAAGCTGTCCACTGAAATATTGAATTTGTGGGCGATACTCCATCGGGTCTCCTTTGGGGCAACGGTATACGTATCAAAATCCAAGTCACGCTCATCATCAGGGTCTGGTTTAGCGTATTTCGGAATTTGGAGTACCATGCCTTTTTTCAAAGGTTCAGCATAGAGTTGCCTGTTATAGCGTTTCAATTGCTCTTCGGTAATCTCATACTGTTTTGTAATGCCAAACAAGGTTTCCCGCTTCCGTACGCGATGTCTGGTATACCCAATAGGCTTTTCTTCTTGGAGTTCCTCTTCGGTTTGTTCCGTTTTGGTTTCCAAAGGGCCTTGGGTAGGAATAATCAAAATCGTATTGGCCTTCACGTCGGCGGCAGTTTTGATTTCCTTGTTCGCTTGTAAAATACGGTACGGGGTAACGCGGTATTGCCGAGAGATGGACTGAAGTGTTTCTCCTTCGGCTACGGTGTGCGTGGTATACTCTTGCCCAAAGCCTTGAAATACCAAAGCAAAAAGGGCCAAACATAAAAGTGCAATAGATTTTTTCATTCCCATTCAATAGTTGCTGGAGGCTTCGAACTAATGTCGTAGACTACTCTATTAACGCCTTTTACCCTATTTATTATTTCATTTGAGGTCTTTTGAAGGAATTCGTAGGGCAAATTCACCCAATCTGCAGTCATTCCATCCGTGCTTTCCACAGCGCGAAGGGCTACACATTTTTCATAAGTACGTTCATCACCCATAACCCCCACACTATTAACGGGCAACAACATTGCTCCTGCCTGCCAAACGGAATCATAAAGGTCCCATTTTTTCAATCCTTCAATAAAGATGGCGTCCACCTCTTGTAAGATAGACACTTTTTCTGGGGTAATGTCACCCAAAATCCGAATGGCAAGCCCAGGACCAGGAAAGGGATGCCTGCCTAAAATATCTTTCGGCATTCCCATGCTAGCCCCTACGCGTCGCACTTCGTCCTTAAAAAGAAGTTTTAGAGGTTCAATGACTTTAAGCTTCATGTAGTCAGGTAAACCTCCCACATTATGATGACTTTTAATTGTTGCGGATGGCCCTCCAGTTGCAGAAACCGATTCGATAACATCCGGATAAATCGTCCCTTGGGCCAACCATGTGGCATTTTCCACTTTTTGGGATTCATCATCAAAAACATCGATAAATACGCGACCTATGGTTTTTCGTTTTTTCTCAGGATCGGATTCGCCTTTCAAGGCATCCAAGAAACGTTGGGACGCATCTACACCCTTCACATTCAAGCCCATACCCTGATATTGTTCCAAGACCATATCAAACTCATTTTTCCGCAACAATCCATTGTTTACAAAAATGCAATGGAGTTGGCTTCCAATGGCTTTGTGCAATAACAATGCCGCAACGCTGGAGTCTACGCCCCCAGAAAGCCCAAGAATGACATTTTCATCTCCAATTTCCGACTTCAACGAAGCTACCGTGGTTTCCACAAAGGCGTCTGGAGTCCACTGGGCGTCCAAGCCTGCGATATTCACCAAAAAGTTCTTTAAAATGTCCTTGCCTTGGGTCGTGTGATATACTTCCGGATGAAATTGGATTCCGTAGGTGGTCTCTCCTTCCATCTTAAAGGCTGCGTTCTCTACATCTTTGGTACTTGCCAAACGTTGTGTATTCTCCGGTAAGGTTTTTATGGTGTCGCTATGGCTCATCCACACCTGTGAACCGGTATCAATTCCTTTTAAAAAGGCATCTGAACCATCCACGAAGGAAAGATTTGCGCGACCGTACTCGCGGGTCGCTGACGGCGCAACATTCCCGCCATGGAAGTGAGCTAAATATTGAGCCCCGTAGCAAATGGCTAACAAAGGCTTTTTCCCTTTTATTTCTGACAAATCTGGATGGGGAGCACTCTCACTGCGCACCGAAGAGGGTGAACCCGAAAGGATTACCGCCCCATATTCATCGAGGTTTTCGGGAATTTTGTTAAAAGGTTTGATTTCAGAGTAAATGTTCAGCTCTCGAACGCGACGTGCTATCAACTGGGTGTACTGAGAACCAAAATCAAGGATGAGTACATTGTTCTGCATGGGCAAAAATAGCAATTTGCACCACTTGAAAAACTATCTTTTTCGGTATATTTATCACCAATCCTAAACCTACCGATATGAAACATATCACTGCTATTATTTTTGGCATTGCCATCGTTTTAGCTGCCTTTTTTTTAGGAGATGCCTACGTAAAACGAGCGCATCCACCCCAAATGATTTCGGTTACAGGGCTTGGAAACGAGAACTTTACGTCTGACCTGATTGTTTGGGAAGGTCGTTTCTCAGCTTACAGCCCTTATTTGAAAGATGCCTTTGAACGTCTCAACGAACAAAAGGACATTGTTAAAAACTATTTGGTCTCCAAAGGCATTCAAGAAGACAATTTGATATTCAGTTCGGTTCAGACCTTGGAACGTCGCGACAACCAATATGAAAATGGGAATTATGTAGGGACCATTTTTAGAGGTTATGAACTGAGTCAGTCCGTACAAATTGAATCGGAAGACGTCGCATCGGTTGAAAAAGTATCGCGTGAAATCACAGAACTACTCAACAAAGGCGTACAGTTCAATTCATCACCACCCCGCTACTATTATACCAAGTTGGCGGATTTAAAAATCGAAATGATTTCAAAAGCCACCGAAGACGCGCGTATTCGTGCAGAAAAAATTGCGGAAAACGCCGGAGGTGCTTTAGGGGAATTGATTACGGCCCGGATGGGTGTTTTTCAAATCACTGGGCAAAATTCTGGGGAAGACTATAGTTGGGGCGGTGCGTACAACACTGCATCCAAAAATAAGACGGCCTCCATCACCATGCGACTCGAATATAACATCAAGTAGCTTTTTTCTTAACATAATTCATCATTTCTTTGTCAGCCAAAACCGACCTATTATGATCAAAGGTTTCATTTTTGATTTGGATGGGGTCATAACCGATACAGCAGAGCAACATTATGTCGCCTGGAAAAAACTATCAGACCAAATGGGTTGGCAGTTTGACCGGGAGCTTAGCGACCAACTCCGCGGAATCTCTAGATTGGATTCCATCAAGGTAATACTCGACCATAACCAAATTGAAATCTCCGAGGAAGAATTGAACCACCTTGCCACGGAGAAAAACGAAAAGTACGTGGAAAGCTTGGACGAAATCACACCTACGGATTTTCTACCCGGTGCTGAAGAGTTGCTTACCCATTTACGCCAAGAAGGATTTAACGTAGCGCTGGGAAGTGCGAGTAAAAATGCCAAAAAAGTACTGGAACAGCTGAACGCTGTTCGCTACTTTGATGTTATTGGGGATGGCAACAGCGTTTCCAAAAGCAAACCAGACCCCGCTATCTTTCTTTATGGTGCCGATAAATTGGGATTACAACCTGAGGAGTGTATCGTTTTTGAAGATGCCGAAAAGGGAATTGACGCGGCAAAAGCAGGTGGATTTTATAGCGTTGGTATTGGACCGCAGGACCGCGTTGGCCATTCTGATTTGCGTTTTGACGAAATGTCACAGGCCACATTATTTGAAATAAAATCTTATTTTAAAGACTTGTTTTAAAAGGTCTTTACAAAAGAAGAAAATACTTTGTAGCATTATGCTCTTTGCAGTCATGCTTAATGGTCACTCTCAAGAAGACGGTTGGATCCTATCTGCTGGAAAAGTTGACAAATACACGGGAATCGTTGCTGCTAACGGAAGGATTGGCATACTGCCTGAAGACAAACCCTTCCAGACCAAATCCATCATTCTCAATAACGTCTACGACAAAGAATCCCCTTTAGGTGTTAGTAGAATTCTCCTTGGAATGAACTTTGCCAAATTGGCGCTTGAAATCGATGGGGAACTCATTGACGAAACCAATGTATCCGATTGGAAGCAAACCTTGAACATGAAGACCGCTGGCTTTACCACTAGCTTCACTTTCAAAGATAAAGCCAAGGTTTCCTATACCATTTATGCTTTGCGTAACATTCAATATTCAGGGTACATTGATATTAGTGTAGCGCCACTGAAAAATATTTCCCTAAAAGCAACTGGGATTATTGAAACCCCAGATGAGTATCATAGTCCCAATAGTACTTTTAGAATATTGCAAGATTTGGAAACCACCATGCCCATTTTGCAAACCGTGGCCGAGAGCCGTTTGGGGCGGCATATGGTTGGTACTTCAGCAACCTTTATTTGGCACGCCATTAATTCCACTCGTGAACATCAAAGGCCTGAATTGACCCATGAATTGGAGTCAGCGTATGACAACCGATTGTCTTTTGAGCAAGAACTGAAAAAAGGCGAAACTTTTGAGTTTGCCTGGACCGGAGCAGTATGCAGCACCCAGGACTTTGAAGACCCACAAACCGAATCTGAACGCTTTGTGATTTTCAATCTACTGACACCAAGAGAAGACCTGTTGAACCAACACAAATCCCTTTGGGAAGACCTCTGGAAAGGAGACATCGTCATTGAAGGAAATCTCCAAGACCAACTAGATGTGCGTTTAGCCCTATATCATCTATACGCTTTCTCGCGTGGGGACTCTGATTTGAGCATCGCGCCGATGGGATTATCTTCCCAAAATTATAACGGTCACATTTTTTGGGATACCGAACTTTGGATGTTCCCTCCTTTGTTGATGCTGAATCAAGATATTGCCCGTTCGCTAGTGAATTACCGTTCAGACCGATTGGGGAAAGCCAAAGAAAAAGCCATCAATTTCGGTTACAAAGGGGCCATGTTTCCTTGGGAAAGCGATGACACTGGAGAAGAAGCCACGCCCGCGTGGGCCCTGACCGGAACCTTTGAGCATCATATCACAGCAGATGTAGCTATTGCCTTCTGGAATTACTATCGCGTTACCCAAAACATGAGTTGGTTGAAGGAACGAGGCTATCCCATGATGAAAGAAGTAGCCGATTATTGGGTGAGTCGTTCCATCAAAAATGAAGATGGTAGTTATAGCATCAAAAACGTGGTAGGGGCCAATGAATTTGCTCCCAATGTAGATGATAATGCCTTTACGAATGGTTCTGCCATAACTGCGTTACAGTATGCCACCGAAGCAGCCAAGACCGTAGGCGAAACACCGGATCCAAGCTGGGACGAAGTAGCGGCTAAAATCCGGATTTTGAAATTCCCTGATGGCACAACGAAAGAGCATGCCACTTATAATGGCGAACGCATCAAACAAGCCGATGTAAACCTGTTGACCTATCCTTTAAATGTGGTCAATGATGAAGCCACGGTCTTAAAAGACCTGAAATATTACGAGCCAAAACTTGCTGAAGAAGGACCCGCCATGGGACAATCGGTGTTTGCGGTGATTTATGCGCGTCTGGGGGATGCCAAAGAAGCCTACCGGTTGTTCCGAAGAAGTTACGAGCCAAACAAGCGACCCCCCTTTGGCGCATTGGCTGAAGCGGCTACAAGTGATAATCCGTATTTTGCTACCGGAGCAGGCGGAATGTTACAAGTAGTGCTTTTTGGTTTCGGCGGATTGGATATCACCGAACAAGGTATTGTTCAAAAAAATCCGATTTTACCGAAAGAATGGAAATCTCTAACCTTGAAAGGAGTTGGGCCCGAAGGCAAAACCTACACGGTAAACTAATTGAAAAGAGCCTCTAAATTAGAGGCTCTTTTTTTGTAATTAATTCTATTTCAGGCGGTTGTTTTAAATTGTCTACTTTTAGTAGATAAACCAACCTCATGAAACTTTCCAAGATATTTCTAATCTTTTTTTTAGGTGCCATCCTTCTCGTTGCTGGACAAGAAAACAAAAGATTGGATAGTCTTTTAGTCGTTTACAAATCGCAAGAACAGGATACGTTAAAAGTCAAAACCCTCGATCAACTCTTTTCTGAGTTGCGTCACGAGGATTGGGAGAAGGCCAATGCATTCAATAAGGAGTTAATTTTTCTTTCAAAAAAATTGAACTATTTAAAAGGGGAAGGAATAGGTTATTTAAATCAGGCTTATTACTATCGTTTCCTACCAAATGTTGATTCTGCAAGATTTTATTTCTCGAAATCCGTTGAATTACTTAAACGTAATGTTACCAAAAATGAGCTGTGGAAATCACTAAACGAATACGCCGTTTTTGAGACTTTACAAGGTGACTTCGACAAAGCAATTTCGTTGGCAGATGAAGGACAAGTGATTGCTGTTGAGCTAAAAAGTGGTACTAAACTCATTGATAATATACAGCGCAAATCAGCAATTTATATGGATTCAGGTGATTATGAGTTAGCGATGGAAGCGACACTGAAAGCGTCTAAAATTGCTGATACTGTGTCCCCGCACGACAGTAAAAGAAAAGCAATATGCCTAGGTGATATTGGAAGAATAGAAATGCTCAGGGGCAACTATTCAGAAGCGGTAATACCCATAAAAGAAGCTTTAAATATTTTGGAGAAGCTGGATGATGACATCTGGTTGGCAACCATGTTGATGGAACTTGGAAATGTATATTGGTATTTGGAAGACTATGATAGTGCCATCGAAAAATATAAGATATGCCTTGAAATTGGTAAAAAACGGAAACGCCAAGATTTGATAGCATTCAGCTTGGGTAATTTGGGACTTATCTCCATGAGCACCGAACGTTACGGTGAGGCCATTACATATCTCCAAGAAACTATTAAAATGAAAAAAGCTAAAGCAGCTTCCCTAAATAATCTCATTATAGACTACAATAACCTCGGGATTGCATATTTTGAGACTGGACGCTACCGCAAAGCTTTGGAAAATCATTCTATCGCTATAAAATTGGCGGACTCTATTAAGGCACTTGACCTTCTTCGTGACGGATACTCGGCAAGGTCTAAAGCATTCGAAAATATAGGAGATTTAGAAAAAGCCCTTTCAGACCAAAGAAGCTACCAGATTATCAATGACTCTGTTTTTAACACTACCAAGTCAGCGCAAATAGAAGAACTAAAAACCCAATACGATACCGAAAAAAAAGAACAACAAATCGTTCTCCAAGAAAAAGAAATAACCGTTTTAGAACAAAAAGCGGAAATCAGTACTCTTCAAAAAATACTTTTAGGCGGGGGCCTGGTTTTATCCCTAATCGGTTTTTACGGTATTCGGCAAAAGCTGAAACGCAATAAGCTCGAAAAAGAAAAAGTAGATGCCGAACTCGCTTTTAAACGGAAGGAACTCACAACGCATGCCCTTCATCTGGCCAAAAAGAACGAAGTTTTGGAAGGTTTGAAACAAAAAGCCCAAGAATTAAAAGAACATGAACAGTCAAAAACCGGATACCAACAATTGATTCGAACCATCAATTTTGATTTGCAAGACGATAACAATTGGGAAAATTTCTCGCGCTATTTCGAGGAAGTCCACAAAGATTTCAATCGCAACGTAAAAACAAAGTATCCTCAGGTAACCTCAAATGAGCTTCGTCTTTTGGCGCTATTAAAAATGAATTTGTCCTCAAAAGAAATCGCCAATATCTTGAACATTTCACCAGAGGGCATCAAAAAAGCCCGATATCGCCTTCGTAAAAAATTGGATATTACCACTGAAGATTCATTGCAAGATTTAGTCCTAAGCCTTTAAAATTTGGTGTCAGTTCGATTGTCAAGAACCCACTTCAGTACGTATTGAGAACCTAAACCAATCTCCTTTCTGTACTTCTCGATACAATTTCCTTTCGGAAATCACTCGAAGCGACTACGATTCTCATACGCTACATCCCTTTTGAAAATGAACCTTCAAGGATGGGTCAACCTATTGTCCTTCAACTAATTTAAAGGTGTCCACCTGTTGTCCACCCCTCTTTTTTCCTACCTCAATATCAGTCATTTAGGTTTGTAGTGTTATTGAAAATCAATTTTGACAATAACAACCGTTTTGTGGTCTTGCTCGGCTAAGGGCTGCAGACCGTTACCGGGCGAGTCACACAAAACAGCACCAAAAGTTCAACCACAAAACAAGACATGATGAAAACAACAACTAGATTATTCCGAATCGGTTTAACAACACTGGGGTTGGTAGTCGCTATCGCCTGTAGCAAAGATGATCCCGGCACAAGTCCAACCGACCCAACAGACCCTACAGACCCAACGAACCCTTCAGGTAGCACCATAGCAGAAGTAATTGCTTCAGGAGATGAATTTGAAACTTTCCCTGAAACTCAAATGGTCGATACCATAAGCAACGACGGAGACACCGAACGTATTTTTGATACAATCGATCAAAACGACGATACGTTAACTCAGCGATTCGTTTGTACCAAGAGAAGAGTGAGCATTGAAGATGGCAGTGAAGATTTCTTTATGTTCAGCCCCAACGAGTCCCTTGTATATCCGGGAAACTTGATTCAAGGAAAAACAAAAGACAACGGTACCCCAGAATCTATACCCTTGGCTCGAGGTGGTGGTGTGATTTCATACAATTTATTAGATGGAAACCCGGTCACTAGTGTTCCTGTGGAGCAAATCTCCATTAGCTCCGTGCGAGATGCGCAAAACCAAATCATCGCTGGCTCTATATTGGATGGAGACCCTAGTGTACCGGCAGATTTTAGTCTTTCTATTGAATCTGTGCAATCCAAAGAAGAATTGGCCTTAAAAATGGGGGTCAAATTCAGAACCTTTAATGCAAAGGTTTCAAGTCAACTGCAAGTAAGTACCAGCGCAACCGTAAATAGCGTTTTGGTCAAACTAACCCAGCGTTTTTACACCATGGATGTTGATATCCCCACAAGTCCGGATGCTTTCTTTGACGAAAGTGTAACCGCTGAGCAATTGGGTGAATACGTACAACCGGATAACCCCGCGACCTATATCCAATCCGTGACCTACGGCAGAATTTTCTACATGTTGTTTGAATCTACCGCTTCAACCTCCGATATGAAAGCAAAACTAGAGGCCGGATATCGCACGTTGGGCACTAGTACTGAAGGTGAAGTTGAATATGATTCCTTTAGAAGTTTACAAGACTTGACCCTTCAAGTGATAGCCTATGGCGGTAATGCGGAAGAAACACTGGACGCCGTGGGGAACTTTACAGATAATCAAGATATTGGAGATTTCCTGGCCAAAATTGGAAAGAGTAGCGACATCAGAACAGGCAAGCCCTTATCATATATTTTGAACAGTGTAGAGCGTCCTTCCAGAATCGTAGGAGCGAAACTAGCTACCGAATTTGATATTGAAACCTGTGAGCTACGCGGGGTATATCCCCCACCTGGTTTTCTCCCACTATTGGACTTGTTTGATGATGATGGAAATGACGGTGGTATTGGTGCTATGTTTCAAGTTAGGGATGGTGATATTATTTTATTTAACAAAGCAGGCACGCGTTATGCGTGGTATGATGGAAACGACCCCATCGTTGAAAATCGCATAAAAGGACAATGGGATATTACGGATACTGACGGCCCTATTGGCGGAACTACGTTTAATTCAATTGGCGCCTGCACCCGCTTTTCGGACACACAAATCTACATCTTCAATGAAAATGGTTTGGCTGCCGAAATCTTCAACTACAATCCCAATGCAGCACCGAACAGTGGACCAATAGGCAATTATGTTAGTTCGGGAGGAGCAAATACTATTTTCTCCGTGAATGAAATATTTGGTGATAGCGGTGGATTCCCCTACACCAACCAAGGCTTTGTTGCAGGTGCAAGATTCGACCTTAGCGGCAGAAAAATATTTTTTGGTGATGACGGTAGTACTTACGCCTTATATAATAGTACCGGCAATGGTTCTTGGGGCCCTGAAGTCCAGACTACATTATTTGGTGGTGGAAATGGCGCAACGCTGTTTGAAAAAGTTGGTGCAAGTACTTTCATTTCTTTTGGCGGAGGCAGCGGAGGATGGCTGTTCATCAATGACAAGGGTAACGAGATGATGGAATACAAAGTTGATACCGATAGCTTTAATGGCCCAAGGGTAATCAATTAAGTTTAGTTTGAGTTAGTAAAAAGCAAAAGCCCCGGGAACCACTCCGGGGCTTTTTCCCTTCTAAATACTTCGCTAACAGGAAGCTTGGTTTAATTACTTACTTTTAAAAAGCCAATCAACCGCTATGAAAAGTCTCTACTTACTCCTGGTCTTACCTAGGTTTTTCCTTTTTTCGACCCAAACTATAATCGGTCAACAAAATACCAAGATTGATAGCCTATTGAAAGTGTTCAAAACCCAACCGAACGACACCAACAAGGTAAATACCCTTCAAAATCTATTTCAATCCTATTTATACAATGAACCTGAGTTGGCTTTGGATTATGCCGAAAAGGCTTTGGAACTAGCACAAAGTCTAGAGTACAAAAAAGGTGCCGCGAGAAGTTATTATGATATTGGAGTATACTACAGTAACGCATCACAAGAAGATTCTACCTTAACCAACTACAACAAAGCCGCGAAACTATTTAATGAAATGTCCTCGTTAAAAGGCCATGTTTTGGTTAAAAGTGGAATGGCCATATTTGAGTTTGATAGGGGGAATTTCGATAAAGCACTCAAAATAAATGACAGTGTAATTACTCTATTGAATACCAGGCTTAACGACTCTGTTGCCTTGGCAAGAGCCTATGGGATTCAGGGTTCGCTCCACGTACAAAAAGGCAACTATCAAATTGCCCTAAAACAAATATTGAAACAAGTCAGTTTGCTAGAAAACTTGGATGAAAAAGTCATGCTTGCAGATTCTTACAATAATCTTGCGGCTATAGAGCTAACCAATGAAAATTATGAGGAATCAATTGCCTACAATGAAAAAGCCTTGGGCATTTATAAAGAATTCAACGATGTTTTCTACCAAGCTGTAGCGAACAACGACATTGGAATGGCCCATTATAACCTACAAGATTTTGAAACTGCAGACACCTATTTACGAACTGGACTTGACCTTGCACAGAAAATTGGAAATGTAAATTTAGAAGCTACCATTCTGGCCAACTTAGGCATTACCAGTACAAAAATGGAACGCTATGACCAGGCATTGGTTTTCGGGAAGAAAAGTCTTCGCATTGTACAAGAAATCAATAGTAAAAATAAAATAGTCGAAAACCTGAATGGTTTAGGGGTGACCTACAGTGCCATGGGTGATGAAATCAACGCCATAAGCTACTTTGACCAAGTGATTCCGTTAGCCGATAGTATTGGAAACAAAGCCTTTCATAGTTTGGCATATGAGGAGCGTGCCACCTCCTACGCTCGCTTGGGCAACCATAAACACGCCTACGAAGATTTAAGGCAATATCTAAAGCTTAAAGATATCCTGTACAACGAAAGCAAGTCCCAGCAAATAGAAGAGATGCGTGCCATCTTCGATACGGAAAAAAAAGAACAACAAATAGCACAACAGGAAACCGAAATCGCCTTGTTGGAAGAAAAGGAAAAAGTAAGCTCCCTTCAAAAATGGTTGTTGGGTTCAGGCTTAGGGCTTTCCATTTTGGTTTTTGGATTTGGGTATTATGCCATTCGACAAAAAATGAAGCGGAACAAACTTCAGCGAGAAAAGGTCGCCGCGGAATTGGCTTTTCGCAAAAAAGAACTGACTACCCAGGCCCTGCATCTGGCCAAAAAGAATGAACCACTTGAAAACCTAAAACAACAAGCTTCAAGGCTT
>ERZ1740065.582-NODE-582-length-20044-cov-12.149632_pt1 | contig 20044 bp, 23 predicted proteins | sample MGYA00581738_ERZ1740065 | MGnify/ENA primary metagenome ERZ1740065 (study PRJEB43018, sample SAMN04849749) | marine metagenome | isolation source: floating plastic debris | place: Pacific Ocean | collected 2008-09-01 | study: EMG produced TPA metagenomics...
GGGGGGGGGGGGGGGGGGGGGGGGGGGGGGGGGGGGGGGGAAGAGGGGGGGGGGGAGGAGAGAAGAGGAGGAGGAGGGGGGGAGGGGGAGGGAGGAGGGAGAGAGGGAGAGGGAGGGGGGGAGAGAGAGAAAGAGGGGGTAATGAGACTAAAACATAGAGTATAAGAAAATGTGTGCTGCCATTACCCGGATTATCTTGCCGGTGAGATTCTCTTGGGAACTGAGTTCAGTGAATTTTTCTATCGCTTCGTTGTCCCATGTGAGGCCAAAGATTGGGAACAGGGCACCAAGAGAGCACCTGAAGGCCTGGACGGGTATGGCCAGCAGGTCTTCATGAACCTGACAGATTTTGGTCTGAGGCACAAGCTCGCTGTTACCGTAATCAACGAAGTGGACCTAGCAATAGATGGCAATGGATGATATATCGAGACATGAAGTACAGCGCGAAGTCAAGAGCAGTGATACAATGTACCTGGCAGGTGTTATCTTGAGACAGATCAGAGGTAATGACGGCCCGGTACCATAGTTCATCTTCGCTAAACTGCGCTACGCAGTGGACGCCTGAAACACGGTATCTATGGTAAATCCACGAGTTTGGGTGGGTAGGATGTCATAGATACATGGGGCCTCAGGCTAAGAGAATAGAATAGACTGGATGATATCGTACCGACTTTGCAGAATTCAGCAGGCAACACCATTGCGGCAGCTTTATCGGAGCTGCCATACAAATGATCTATTAGTTGAGTAAGTGAGTCCAGAGATTCTGTGTCTGATTGGCAATAGAAGTGAGTGGGATTCTCAACATGGCTGACCATGACTGGCCGCGCATCATCATCCACCTTCAGGGGAGTTCCTGTATATCTAAATTAACATCAGAACAAAGCCATGATTCATAGAATCACTACCGATCCACACCAACAGGCCCAAATGTTTCCTGTTTTCAAACATCAAAGCACGTCACGTAGTCAGTGTGTGCAGTGAGCACAGGTAGTCAGTGTGTGCAGTGAGCACGCTAGGTATGACACTGTGTATATTTAGTTGTGGGTATGACTGTTTGTACCGTAAATCCAAATATTTTAGCGACCTCATAATAATAGCTAAAATAGCGACTTCAAGAAAAACACTATTTTAGTTGAATGCTCTATTTTTGATAGCCCTTTGTTATATATAAGCTGGAAAGGTTATTATTAAAAATACTGATTTGAGCGAAACGCTATAATATTTTGTCCGCTAAAATATTTGGCTTTACAGTATGTGACGTGGTGTGTAGTACACTGTTGTGACAAAATACGCTAGGTTGTACCCGTGTCTAACCAACATCACAGCTATCAGCATGTGTAGTCGGTATAGTACACTGTGGAAGGGTGTGAGGAGAGCCACTCACCTAAGTGTCAATGGATCGGGGTAATGACTGCTGACAGTATCGTTGGGTGGTCTGCTCTCCCCAACTACATCTATAAAAATCAAGCAGACGGTCAGTGAGTCAGTAATACTTGAGTCTTTATTCTTCAAAGAACTATTGAATGACAGACATGGGAGGGAATAAGAAAGAAATCGACTAATAATATCAAGTGAACTATATCGAAAATAAAACTTGAAATTTGGTTAGGCATGTTTGATAAAGGTCTTTGGAAGGTAGCAGGTGAGTATTTGAGATCAGTCAGTGACATGGCAAAGAATCCATACGACAACGGGTGACAGGTGATTATGACAGGTGGTTGTGACAGGTGTAGAGGGGGTTACTCCTCCTTACCATCCTGGTTTATGAGCTTTATCTCGTATGGCTCCTTGAATTTTGAGAAGGAGACGGTGAGCTGTTTGCCTTCTAATGCTGTGAATATCTCGTCGGGGGACATGGACGTCAGTGGCTCCTCGACTGCACTGCACCGAATTGCTATCGGCACAATGTTGAGCAAACTCTTGGGAATCACTTTGATACAGCTGTTCTTGACAAACTCAGAGTTACCAAAGTCAACGAAGCGGACAGCGGTTGTCCTGCCGCCGTCGGCAGGCTGAGTAACCACAGCCCTGGATAGAGATGGAGACACATTACACATGAACCGGTGACACAGCTAATGGAGGGAGAGAATGGGAGGGAGGGAGACTGACCTATACCAGGCTTTGTCGGGGGAGAACTGTGCCATGCAGGCGTGTCCGACCAGTGAATATACCTCAGGGTCACCAACAGGTCCTGCGCTCTGCAGCTGGGCAGTCACTTCCTCCAGCAGCTGAGAGTTGAGGCTCAGCTGTAGATAGATCTCTGACGAGCTCTCCACGTGCGACAGGTAAGCCTGATGCTCACCTGAAATCCATCGACCCATTGCGGTAAGGCACGCCGCTCATTATATATCGTAGTACGGTATAGTCTTATAGAGCAGTATAGTCTTATAGAGCAGTATAGTCTTATAGACACAAGTTTTAAGGGGTGCGAACTATAGCATTTTTGCTCTTAAGTAACAGTATTTTGAATAATAGGGTTAGAATGTTTAGTGATTTCTTTCGAGTTCATGTAACATGAAGAGTTATTGAAAAGATAGTGTCAATGTTTTTGGCCAAGTCTCCACTACCGTGAGGTAGCTATAATTTCCATATATGCGGTAGTACTATAGGACAGTATAGTAGTACTATATTGCAGTACAATGCTATAATACTATGTAGTACAGTACGTCACATATATATACAGCATGAGTACAATATATTATTACAGTACAAGAGATGTAGCAGCGAGACTTACCCAAAGGTACATTCACTGGAGGGAAAACCCTCCTGGTGGGTGACAGGGAAGATGTGGGGGTTTTTGACGGGTCCGATAGGCTCATGGCGCGGACAGCCTCAGCACAGTTATCGGTGCCTGACGATCCTCCCTCATCAAACGGTTCGCCGGAGGAGTTCCTCAGCGTTACTGTGGCAAGGTTATCGGCGAAGCTCAGCACAGTCACCGACAGTTCGTCTGTAACCAGCCGATAATAGCAGACATGATTATAGGGGACTCAGAAATGATGGCAGCAACAGCCTGTCCACTCACCCTCTCCAGCCCAGGCAAACAAGTCTTTTGAAGGAACATTGGAGTCAAGGCAACAATGCCATGCCAGAGGGGGCACCTGAGCAAGAGTGTTGCTGATTTGCAGCACACTGTTATTGGTTGTCTCCTCGTTTCCGTAGTCAATGAATCGGATGCTGGTCTTGCCGTCGACAATGCTGAGAACCTGAGCGCGGTTCCAAGCGCCGTCGGCCGAGTACTGAGATATACAGGCCTGGCCCACTCTGACAGCTGACAGCGGCCGACTGCTGCCGGCCTCCTCGGCTACACCAGCCTGCATCTCATCAATCAGAGCCGTGTCAGAGGACCTCTGAACATAGAACGACTGCTGGCCATCGACATGTGTTATGTAGCCGCGGAACTCGCATACTTCTAGAGATGGGGTGGGCAAGAAGAATGCTCCCTCTGTCTTAGCGTACTTCGTGGTCACGCTATTGCCATCCTTATCAAGCAAATCCACATGCACTTTACCATCATCCTCTCTCAGGAACTTGGCTGCCACAAGAAAACGTTCATCCATAGAGAAACAGAGATGCTAAACATATGAAGCGAGGAAAGTAATCACTTACCAGTGGCATCTAAGAAGATGTATTTTGACTTGAAGTCAGAGAGAGATGACGCATCAGATGCACCGGCTAGTCCATCCACAGAACAGCGGATAGCCTGCGCCGGCAGCTCCGCAAATGTCTTAGTCAGCTGACGCATGCTGGTGTTCTTGACGCTCTCGCTGTTCCCATAGTCGAGATAGAACACCTTCGAACGGAATAAACACATCAGAACAACACTACAACACGTGTATCAAGCTGATATCACCCTGCAACGTTATACATGGATCGAATACGAATTTTTATTATTATAAAGTTCTTTTAGCTGCCATCAGGTTGGGTCACCTCATAAATTGATACGGATGGATACAGATAGAAACACCTAGATACAGTAGTACTAGTCATATTTAGTCATCAGGGCCAGGAAGGACAGTGCTGTATTATAAGCCAGATCGCGGCACACGATGAGCCTTGGTTACCGTTATCATATCTCCATCGGTGGATAAGACTTGTGCTCTGTACCACTCGTTGTCCTCTGAGAACTGGGCTATGTAACAGCCGCCAGTTTTCACATGGTCCACAGGTTCACCCTGGCCGCTGTGATAGAACGTCGCCATGTCATTGTAGAGGGAGTCTATCGACTCCTTATTACTGCGACGCTGGACATAGACGTTCGAGAAGTCTTCGATATGAACCACCATGATCAGTTCCGTCTGGCCAGCGGAGAGACCTAAGCGTATAGAGGCATGACGTCATCAGCCAAGCCATGATAAGCAACACTGTCTGTCTTACATAGCGCTGGTTATGTACTGACCCAGATTGGATAGTGAGCATTCGGCGATTGTACATCCAGGTTTCTCGGGAGGCATGTCCCCAGCGGGGCCAGTTGGTGGGGTGGTGGAGGACGCTGGCCTCTCCACCACCATACTCGAGGACAGCGAGCCCAGACGAGTTACAGACGGTGAAGAGCCAAGACTGCCTGAATAAGCGAGAGAGACAGGTGCTACTGTAGAACTGGATTTGATACCAGTAGAAATTTTAGCGTTTCTTTCAGACTCGTCAAGTACTCGAAATGATAGCCGTCTAACGATAGCGATCCTGTGAGTGAGAAGACAACTCCTATATAAGTTACAATGAATGTAATTTCCATAGTGCAATGTAATGACAGCAATGTTTGTCTATTTTTGCTGCCGTTGGATCATTGCTATCAAATCTGGTTCTACAGTAAGTCTAAATAGAACAGACACCGACGGCAGAAATCCTGCATAAGGGGTAGCGGACAAACTATGTGAGTGATCAGATATCTGGCTGCTCTTACGAGAGGGTTTGGCGACGCTGGCGTTGACCAATGTCTCCATGAGGCTGACACCATCACCGTGTGAGATGTCGACAAGGTAAGTATCATTGTGCCGTGCAAGGAATGTACACAAGCAGCCGTCTGTCAAGGTCGTATCCATGAGGTTATGCGACTCTTCTGACCACTGGTCGCCTAGCATTGACAGACAGAGAGTAATTACATAACACCAGACCACTGGTGTCAAGGTCATCCAGTGATCTCTCTCTCTCTCTCTCTCTCTCTCTCTTACCTGGGGCGGGCAGCACGCCGACCAGAGAGCATTTAAATGCCTGCGTGGGAGTCTCTAGTAGGCTGGGTGAGACTGGGTAGATCGACTGCCCACCGACAGTCTCCTCGTTTCCGTAATCAACAAACAAGACGGAGAAATTGCCGTCACCAGCAGCACTCACAATCTCGCCACGGTACCACTGGCCATCTGTGTCGTACTTCGCTATACAGACATTGCCGACAGATGGAGCAGACATCGGCTGCAAGGCCTTGGAGCACTGAAACCAGAGGTAACAGCATGCACTCAGTTACCTTAACCTCACACAGCAGACTGAACTAAGAGTGGAACCAACCTCCTCGGCCATCGATGCCATAGAGGCGAGAACATCCTCACATCCGTCCTTCTGAAGCCAGAAGCAGCCGGGGTGGAGCATCCAGCTGACGAAGACCCTCTCTTTCTGCCCGCTCTCTAGCGAGAACTGAGAGTAGCTTGCCTGAGAGATGGCTGGTGATTGGGCGACAGTTGGCGGCACGGCAGCGGCTGTGGGCGCTGCTGCAGAGGCTGATGGCTGGCTCAGCGGTGACACGCGTACCTCCTCGCTGGCTAAGAACGCAACGACACAGTTAGCTGAGGTAAGTATAGGGTACATGTGCTGAGGTGCGTATACGTACCTGGAGTAAGTGACAGCAGTAGGTCCTGTCCATCAATACTCAGCTGTACGACATGTAGGTCACCTTCCTTCCTCAGCACTCGGATTGACATAGCCGACTCGGAGAAGATCAGGGAACTAAATTTCTCCTTCACTTCAGTGGATACACCACTCTCTGGGATGTCCAGCGAACATTTGATGGCCTGTACAGGTAGCTCAGCCAGCGCAGGTAGCAGCTCTCTCACTGAGTCAGACGACACACTCTCTGTATTGCCGTAGTCCACAAAGTACACCTGTATCAATAATAGTAACTAACTGGACTGTGGGTGGTAGACTACTGGACTGTGGGTGGTAGAATACTGGACTGTGGGTGGTAGAATACTGGACTGTGGGTGGTAGAATACTGGACTGTGGGTGGTAGACTACTGGACCGTGATCTGACAGGATGTCGCACGTAACTATGGTTCTAATATACCTTCAGCGTGCTGCCAAGATTCTCTTCCAAAACAGCCCTGTACCAGCTGCCATCGGCGGAGTAGAGAGCGCAGCACATGCTGCCAGGCTGGCAACTGGATAGTGAGGGCACGCTGCCTGGGTAAGTGTTAGCTATTTCACCCATCAGCGCCTCCAGCTCAGACTGAGATTCTACTTTCTGACAGAAGAACTTGGTTGGCGAGATCTCGAAGACGGGGATGACATCTGCGCCAGCATTCTTTGGTAATCCTGAAACATGATTGCACTGAAAAAATATCCGAGGATGATTCATGTATCAGAGTGGATAAATAACCAGCAAGTCGCTGAATACGGTCATAAAAATATCTACGTAGCCTGAGAACAGAGTGTTGAGCGCATACCAGGACTTTTGAATATGGACACAGACGAGTTGGTGGTGGTGGCAGCAGGAGTCGGTGTACCAGGTACACTTCTTTCATCGGTAGTCTTCTTTGCAAAACCACCTAAAATCGGTCAGGTTAAAGCTGTGTTTTTATCATAGCCATCCAGTTTTGGAGAGGAGAGCAGTGATTGAGACCAGCTGCACAGCTCCAATACCACATATGCTCGGCCTTACCCTGTATCAACAAGTCAGAGATCATCTCCCCACTCCTATCCAGACAGACGAGGACGCTGCCACCGGCTCGTCTGGAGGATACTGTCACCGTACAAGAGTCAGCCATTGCCTGATCCGCGAACGCATTGCACGCGTCTTCAGGCCAACTGCTTCCAGACGCTGGCGCAACGCCATCTAGACAAGCCTCCAGAGCATAGGGAGGGTCTTTGGCAAGGCTCGGAGGGAGAGCGACGACAGAAGACAACTCCACAGACTCAGTGTTGCCGTAATCAATGAAGTGTACCTGTCATACAATAGAGTATTTCCATAACTGACTGAACCCAACCATGTTGCTGTAGTCGTACATTTATTGTTATTCAGCTATCAGATCACTAGAGCTAGGCTGGGCAAGGCCGAGTGAGGCTGGGCGAGGCTGAGTGAGGCTGGGCGAGGCTGAGTGAGGCTGGGCGAGGCTGGGCGAGGCTGGATCTATATTGTCAGGAAGCAGCCCTTACTACTTCAATCAGCTCCCAACATAGATACAAGTATCGCATCATATGATGCCATATCACAACGCAAACAATCTCTATAGCAATGACCCTACCATCTTCATACCTTAGCCTGGTTTCCAGTGACCTCTAAAATAGAAGCACGGTACCATGTCTCGTCTACGCTGTAGAGTGCAGCACACAGGCTACCCGGCCTCAGATGAGAAACGGAGTGTGGAGAGGAAGTAGCGCAGTGGCTGACTAGATTAGTTGCGAGATTATCGAGGGATTCAAAGTCGTCATTGAGCTGTAGCCAGAACCTGTGAGGACCGTCACTGAATACCACCATGCCGGAGAACTTGTCGGGCACCTGCCGAACCTATAATTGCCACATAATGGTCAGTAAGACACAGCACTGCCAGAATGGAAACAGAGAAGAGATAACTCTCACCTCTGTCACCCGTGTCGGCGAGGCGATGGGCGAGGCGTGCAGGGAGCTGCCGTTGACAGGGTTGGCTGCTAAGAGACCTGCGTTGTGCGGATGGGGTAGCTTCCTGGGCGGAGTCTTGTGAGACACCTCACTGAGGAGGCGGCGTGTAAGCCGGCCAAACCAGTCATTGACATTGCCTATAATGTGTAAGCATCTAGTGACACTACTCGGCTGGTCATCTCTGGGATCTCATGCTTTCAAAAAACCGTACTGTAAAACTGGATTTGACAGTGATGGTCTAACCATAGCGAAAATGACAATGAAAAATCATTGCCATCATTCAGTTGCACCACAGGAATTATGCCCATTATAACTTGTATAGGAGTTGTCTTCTCATTTATGGGATGGCTATCATTAGATCACTCTTATTTCTTGATGAGTTTGAAGGAAATGCTAACGTTTCTGTCGATATCAAATCTGGCCCTGTTACGTAGGCATGTGTTGAGTTTAACAGTTTTACTTCATTGCCTGTTCTGGACAGTATTAATCCTCAGTCTTCTACTACACTCTAAGCTACAGCATGTTTTAGTCACAGGTTGCAAGTCGACACGTTACCATCCAATGGCCAGCTAATATCAGTACTGGAGCCATAACATTTTAATCGAGTTATTCTAAGATTAACTAAGATTAATTGCTCAGAAAATTAATTTTATGCCACAAGATTAATCTTGTGATCATTTGAGGGTAAATTCCAATGAGAAACCAAGAGCAATAGACTACAAGGATCTGTGAACAAGTATGATAGCATATTTACCTAAGCAAACTCAACACCAGCACATTTGAATACCACTAATGGCCCACCAAAGACATTACAGTGATGTGAACGTCAGATGCTGCAGCTGGTAGCAGTGATACTGTTGTGAATTCTATAGCTCAGGAACTAGTTTGTAGTGGCAAGATTAAAATAAGATCAATTCAAGATTATTTTGGATAAATGCAGTAGTTATAACTCAGATCCCGCTCCCAGCCACCCCCCCATAAGAAAAGGCATGAATACGTCTACCTGTCAATACGACACGTAACCAAATGACAAACAAAGAACACATGAAAACGATATCAAAATATCTTGCATCAAGTTGCCTCAAAAATGTTTTTAGTAAAATCACCTGTTATGTGGTAAAGTTCCACCTGCCAGACATCTTCAGCCACTTGGCGAGATGTGAATTGAGCTATGAAATTCTGGTTGAGGCACATGGCCTTGAACTTCTCCTCGTGTTTCTTGTCAAATGGACTGCTGTAGTCAATTCGGGAAAGCCGACCAGTCACACTCTGCCGAGGAAGCTCAGCAAATGTCAGGGTCATATCACGGGTTTCATTGAAGCTGACGCTTTCGTAATTGCCATAATCAATGTACACCACATCCACAGTCTCTGCATTTTTTCCTGTAACCAGAGTTATAAGTAGTCATCGTTATCGCAGCACACAACCATCTGGATGATATCAAAATGTGTCATTGACAATTGTAGAACATAAACATGACAAGGAGGAGAACAGGAACTACTCTAGTTGGCTGTTTCAGTGGAATGGTTACTTACCCTGCACAAGTGCTCTGTACCACTGCCCATCGAAGCTGAACTTGGCAAGAATAAACGATCCGGCTGACAAGTCTGTTGCAGGCTTGGACGATCTCTCGCATTCTGATTGAATATTCTGCATGAGTGTTACAAACTTCGCCTAAAACCAGTAATATATAGTGTGTGAACGCCCATTACAGCTTGGAGACGCTGATTGTAGGTCATCACACAACATAATAGTTGAGAAGTTGATTCATGAGTGCAGAACTGACTTCTGAACCACAGAGCTTTAGGGTCAAGAGACAGCCATCCTCGATATTAGTAACAAGGACATTGTCCCACAGCCCATCACATAGCGATGCTTCGGCAACCATCTTCCGAGCAAGTACTGCAAAAGAAACCATGCCATACAGAGACAGGTTCAAAATGGGCGCTGGGTATTCTGTATAGTCGCTGAAAAATAAAGCTAGATTTAACAACCAAAACTAAGCGGATATTTTTCAACAATCGGATATAATTGATACAGAAATTTCTATACCCAGCACACGTCCTGATGGGATTTTGCATAAGTTCTATCCAATAATTATCTGTAGTTTCTTCCTCCCCTCAGACCCAGACAACGACAAAAACGCCGGTAGAAACGTAATAATGCATGTAATCCCTTTGGGCATGCGCGAAACGATTAACCCGCGCTGTATTAAACTTTTCTGGCGCGTGGGTCTTTGTCCATTATCAGATTAATTCAAAGCCAATACTGAATTACTGTATTCGATGTGTTGAAAAACTACTTGCAGAATTTTTCTCATATTATGCGTAAAATTCTACTACGTTGTGCAATCTGAATGTGCACTTTTGACCTCAAACTCCTCTTTCTAACTACTCCATTACAGCTCTTTTTCTTACCATCACTACACGTGAGCTTCGACAAAGAGGGTCGGCCCTCTTTGGCTTCGATGAAGGCAGAAACCGGGGAACAAACAGGCTCTCAAAGCTATCCCCTCCCTGAGACGATCATAGCTAGGAGATACTATCAAGTCCTAAACGAGGTGAATGCAAAATCCTGTAGAATCGTGCAGCGCACATGCAGATACTTCATTGTCTTATTCCAGTCCGCCAGTGCGCCTAACTAGCGTACGGACTCTGACTTGATGATTGGCAACACAGAGAAACCTGCTCGAAATTTGAGATGAAGCGGTCTTACCCTTTCAATACTGCAACTCAAATTGGAAGCCTAAATGATGACGTCTTAACAGTATTATTCAGCTACCTTTCCCATCAAGATCTATGCAAGATCTCGTTGGTCTGTCGCCGGTGGAAGAGTATTGCATATCAGCGTATATTTTGGAAAGAAGCTACACCAAGGCTGAGCTTATCCACCACGCGTCATGCAGATTGCACCACGATTGCTCTTGGTCTCGCCAAGCGTGGTGTGTCTCATGTCATCATCCAATCATTATCAAGGGCTAAAGACTTGTATGTGTTGTTCTCAAAAATGTCCAGCACACTGAAAAGTATCAGCATCTCAAGGTGTGTCGACGATCCAACGGTTTTGAACATATTACCTCCAGATCTGAAGAATCTACGTTGCTTGATCCTGAATGACATCAGTACTAGTTTATCTAGTACCGCTTTCAATCATATCTGTGTAACACTCACTGGACTGGAAGAGCTTGAGTGCACCCATCTTCATATACCATCAACCTCTTACATACCGGCTATAGCAGACAACCTGAAGAGACTGAGGCACTTGAAGTTGAACTATTCCAAACACAAAATTTCTTACGACTCATTGATTGCTTTGGAGTCTCTACCACTGAGATACCTGAGTCTGAGAAAGTGTCTCAACTGGAAATTGCACTCTTACTGCATCCTGTCCAAGATATTTCCTCAGCTGGAACATTTGGATATTAGTCACTGCGCATTTAAAGCAGATGCACATCATCCATGTTCGTTTAAAACCTTAAAATCTCTAAGGATCAGCTATCTCGGTTTCTACGATGTGAACTACAATGATGCTGCCGTACATGACAGATTCACTGATTTGATTAGTGAAGCTGATAATCTTATTGGGCTAGATATTGGTTCCGGCATAAGATCCATAGCGCCGTCTTGTATCGATGGAATCGTGACCAAGAATCCTATGTTGGAGTTGCTTTACTGTCACTCTGGATTGCTCAGTAATGCTGCAGTGTCCAGACTGCTGCATGGTCTGCCAAGGCTCAGATACGTGTCCATGGAGTTATCTGACAAATGCGATGTCAACCTAGTGAAGCAATTCCTCCATTCTCATCCAGGGCTCCGTGCTCTCCGTTTGATTGGCCATTTTGGCGAGCTTACAGTACAGCAACTGCAAGAACTGCAGCAGCATCCAACCGTCACTCTGGCTGATTCAGAGGCGGACTTTGACCCTAATCTTTTCAGGGTGGCAGACAAGCACGAGCCATCCATATTTTTACCTGCTGATTCATATTCTAAGAAGTTTCTGTGAAGTTGCAGCTCTGATACCAAATCACTTTGACACGGGAGTTGTCTACTCTTTGTATTTAATCTTGCATCATCTTTATGCTGAGTTTTCTGGTGCTGTATTTATTGACCAGTCAATACAAGGCACAATGATTCAAGCACTTGTCTTACATCTGCGAGGACATATTATTCAGCATGGACTCATTTGCCTTCAACCTTTTAGTCATCCCGGTTTTACTACTGATCTTGAGCTGCATCTTCACTTTTCTGCCTGGTGGAAGTATTCCTGGTAAGTACTAGTACCACAATCTACCAGCGTCTGCAATGCGTCTGCTTGTCTGTAAGTATGTACGTCTGTCTGTATCTCGGTCCGCGATATACCAGGTCCAAGATGGAGGCTGCCTGTCCTTGGCCACCTGCACTTGCTACGATCCAAGCCGCATCTCATGCTGACAAGGATGCAGAAGGTCTATGGCAGTGTGTTTCAGCTAAGACTGGGTCCCAACAGAGCAGTGGTGATCTCTGGCAGGGATACGATCAAAGCTGCGTGTGCCAAGGCACAGATCTCTGGCAGACCCCATAAACTCTTCAACAGCTGGAAGAAACATGAGAGGTACGCATGTGGCTTATTCCTTATTCCTTATTCCTATGGTGATGAATATCAGCAGCACAGCAGCAGATGAGAAAGGGAGGACCTAGGCGGTACACTTGGGTCTGGGTGAGGCAAGTGGACACCCAAGCCTTCGCTGGCTCTGATGGAAACTAACAAAAAATCAGAAATTGTGGAAAGATTGGGTCTCCAAAATACGCGCTGGCAACCGCAGCAGCCAAGCTAATGGCGTTTCCACCCGATGAAAGCTGGTCATTTGGTGTTTGCTGCCATGGCAACATGATTAGGAGAATCAGCTGGATACCTATGAAAATTCTCAAAAGATGCCCACCTTTTTCTGGGTTACCTGGTACAGAAAACAGGCATCTAGCTTACGGCCCTCTATTGACGCCATTGGTATATTTAATTAGTAAATAAATGACACTGCGAGCTAGTAGCTAGTAGATTACTGTTTCAGGTACTTTGCATTTGGACACAGCTCGATGTGTTTCAAATACAGGAAGATAACCATGAAAGCTCTGACTGAATTTGCCAAAAATCATGTGGATGAAATGGTAACCGAGAAATCGGAGCAGCTGGCTGACCAATTGTGTAAGTGCCTGTGCTCCACCTGCTAGTACTTACTCTGGAAATTCTTAGACCCAGTTTGGAAGACCCGTACGTGTACACTTACCCATACATGTACATTGATCAGATACCGTAAAAATTTTAGCAACCTCACAATAATAGCTATTATAGCGACTCGGAGAAAACACTGTTAAAGTTGAGCGCTATATTTTTGATAGCTCTTTATGCTACATACAGGCTCAAAGGAAATCGCTAAAAATTCTAGGCAGTTATTATTAAAAATACTGCTGATTGGAGCAAATATTTTGAAAAATTTGGGCTTACAGTATACAAACAGCTCAATTTCACATGCAGATCTCCAATTGCAGGTTGTTGACAGGTGGCCAGATGACTCACTCATACACCCATGTATGTATGCGTCAGAGTTTTGCAGGCTGTTTTGCAGGTTCTGAGTCTCCCAATACTGTTTTTAATTCCATGAAAAATCTAACAAAATCTAGCTATTTTGTTAATATATGTTTCATTCCTGGTGGTTGATTTACCCAAAATTGCAATTGTTTGTATCTGGTTGCATAATAGAGGCAGCTATAACACTGAGATACGCTGTCAGAGAGCCTATCCAGGATCTCCGATACGCTGTCAGAGAGCCTATCCAGGATCTCCGATATGCTGTCTTTACACTTGAGTAAACTAATCATCTGAGAAGAGATTCAGTACGTAAATAAGAGATTTGGTAAAAGCTGATGCAGACAGCTACTGTGTTCCCGCGACTATAAGACACGCCTACACCCCAGATAGACATCACTATAAATTCATATAGGATCTTGGATCTTAGTTTCATGAGGGAAAATTAATTCAGGACAACTAAACAAAGCTTTTAAATTAAGTATTTACCAGGAAATAAAGACAGATTTGAGGTGACCTCACTCCCTGAGCCACGCGTCTTATAGTCAAGGTAATTACCTCACTCCCTGAGCCACGCATCTTATAGTCGGGGAATACCTCACTCCCTTAGACACGTGTCTTATAGTCGGGGAATACAGCCACTTGTACTACTCGTTATTGGCCTGTACAATCAACATCACTGGCCTCTCTGTGAACATCTTGCCGCTGCCAGATTCAGGTCTACGTTGGTTATCAAACCCTTGAGCGATGTCTCCGCCCGGAAATGGCATCCGTTAATATTTATGGTTGTATAGCAGTGAAATGTCTCACTGCCCCGAGATATCAGTCACCTTTAATCGTTACGGCACGGCAGCCTGTGATCTGACGGTCTGACGGTTCATTCATAAATCCCGTGCTGCCTACGCACATGCACTGATGTCGCATTAGCCAGTACATCTGTAGCCTCTGATCCCTGCTGAGCCCTGGTCGTACTATCCCAAAAATTCAGCTTGTGGGAGGGGGGTAGAAACAGGGGTGAGATGTAGAACGAAAGTGCAAAGAAGTTTCACATATGTTTATATCTACCCTGTGGAGACAGGAACTCAAATGAGAGACACCAGTGTTTTAGCTGTTCAAATTTGGTTCTAAAGTTTTCACTTTTGGTTTCCCGATGCGGATCTATTGTATTTTGAGCATATCTTGCTGAACTGAGTTGAAGTTCTGTAGAACCGGATTTGATCGCGACAGAAATGTTAGCGTTTCCTTCAAAATCATCAAGAAATAAAAATGATAGCAATCCCGTAAATGGGAAGACAACTCCTATATACGGTATAATTTCGGTATTTTTATTTGTATGTCGGCACGCATCGCGGATTATGATATTGCATTTTGTCCACACTTAAGTGCAGACAAAATGCAGACATTAAAATAAAAAATGTAATAATTTCTGTTCTAATGATAGCAATCCTGTAAATGGAAAGACAAATCCTATATAAGGTATAATGGGCATAATTTCTACAGCAAATTCCCACGATAGCGATCATTTTTCACCGCTATTTTCACCGCTGTTAGACCGTCGCTATCAAATCAAGTTCTATAGCATGGTATAACGTAAGCTGTAAGGAGGGAGCTCTAAGCTTTGGCTTCTCAAAGTCGAATGTACATGACATCGTCTTGATTATTTACGTTTTGCAGGTCAGCTGTCAGATCAACGGCAGCATGCTGAAGTTGTTCGTCGTTGCGTTGCAGCGATCAGCTTTCACATGTGTTTTGGACGAGTCACGAATGACACAGGTAAAGTGATGGCCGAAGTGATGGACAGCATTGATAACATCATGACATTCGCCAAACAGGCCGGCTTCGCGGACTCATTTCCCTGGGCTACGTTCATCCCTAGTGTCAGGCGGAAATACAGCCTGTGGGTGTATTGCAGTTCTTCTCACAGAACATCGTGAGCAAACAGTGTTCATTCTCGTATTACTATGGCGCTACTATTTGGCTCAGGTTCTTGAAGGCGCAGGATAGTTTGGTACGACTCGTCAAGAAGCAGGTGGCTGCCCATGAATCAGAGTCTAGGCTGTCCGACTCACATCCCGACCTGTGTGACAAACTGAAGGACAGCTGGGCCCAGCAGACGTCCGTATGTGCCACTCCATCCACCTGGCTGATTTTCGTCACACAATTTTGTGTTGTACTTTGAATGCCCATGCTTTAGCCTAGATAGGGACCCTATGCTTTAGTAGCCTGTCCATTTGAGTTGGTAGTATATGATCCACTTCAGAGAGAGAGAGGACGGGAGAGGGAGGACCAGTCCTGTTTCATTGCTATACACTGGACTCAGCCCTGTCATCCTGCCGGCAGTGAATCAGACCACCATGATAGCTTGACACTCATCTCTCCGTTCATTGGTTGCTTTTTAGGCAGACGGAGTGAATGATCCCGACAACCGCAGTGGCATTGGAACTGCGCAGGAGCAGACAGGCATGCTGCTGATAGCTGGGTGAGTAGGTAGAATGTGTGCAATGTAGCTGTCTGTCCAGTCTTGTCTGTACCGTAATGACTGACAGTACGGAGACCGTAGCCACATCCCTGAACTGGGCTGTGCTGATGTTGGCCGTCCACCCCATCATCCAGGACGAGATTTTTGAGGAAGTGATGTCACAGCAGACGTGTACAGAACTCAATCCCAAGATGGAGGCATTCCTTCTAGAAGTTCTGAGGTTCTGTCTCTAACTATACACTGATTTCAGTTACCCATTTGGCAAGATCTATGTTAATATTATTACCAGTGCTGCATTTCTTCAAAATAATTAATATCAATTAATCTTTGATAGTATTTTTAATCTTGAATTAATCTTATTTTAATCTTGCCACCAAACAGTAGTTCCTGAGCCATAGAATTCATAATAGTATCATTGCTACCAGCTGCAGCAGCTGACATTGACATCACTGTAACGTCTTTGGTGGGTCATTAGTGGTATTCAACTGCACTGGTGTTGAGTCTTCTTACATAAATATGCTATCATACTTGTTCACAGATCTTTGTAGCGTATTGCTCTTAGTTTTTCAGTGAAGTTTATCCTCAAACTATCCACAAGATTAATCTTGTGGCATAAAATTAATCTTCTGGGCAATTGATGTTAGATAATCTTAGAATAACTCAATTAAAATGCAGCACTAATTACTACAGCCATTATTCCTCTATTATCATCAAGGTTAATATTATTCTTATTTTGTTACTATTATATCATTGAATTATTCCAAAGTATCCTTTAATGCTGCTGTCATTTTTCGTTGTTCATATCGCTGAAGAGTTTGACATACCCTAACCATTCAATTCATTGATAAGTGTATAATGATGACCTTTTACAAGCAGCAATGAGGATATACCATTATATTATCTGGTATTTACAACTCTAGGTTTAGCATGGCGTCACCTCTGGCTATGCCGCACTTCACGCTCGATTGCGTGGAGATCAATGGCTATACTATACCTAAAGACACATTGATCCTCATCAACCTCTGGTCGGGCAGTAGGGATCGGCGGGTATGGGGAGACAACGCTGAAGAGTTTAAACCGTCCCGATTCCTGGACACACAGAGCCAGGTAAGGAAACCGATGGAGTCAGGGTGAGGGGCTGAGTCACAGCGGGCTTGGACTACAGCTGACTCCTGGCGGAGTGGGCGGAGTCAGAATGAAGTGCGTGGGGTCAGAATGAAGTGGGTGGGGTCAGAATGAAGTGGGCGGAGTCATAATGATGTGGGCGGAGTCAGAATGAAGTGGGTGGAGTCATATGATGTGGGCAGAGTCAGGGCAATAACTGTATTGAAATGAACACTTGCCAGGCGAAGTTGATTCAAAACAGTTCAATGACTTTTTGATGATCTTGCTTTGGAGATCTGAAAATTGAGTTCGATTAAGATGTTTACAGAATTCTTATGTGTGGACAAGACGATATTTGAAATTTAGCATGTCGGGGCTCTCTCCAGGATTTTTTGACTTTGGGTGCAAATGGCTAATTTTGCCTTTACCTCAACTCAGAAATGGGTGCATATGCGTTACATGTGTTATATGCAGACAGTTAGTCATTAGTCACTTTGGACTCCAAATGTGTAGAATACATAGATCATCCTCCCTCCCTCTCACCTGTCAAGTCTCCCGAAAAACAGAATCTCCAGTATTCTCAGCCCGACAGGTTGACAGCTATGCCCTCCAGTATCCAGCAATTCCCCACGACTTTCCCATGCTGGCATCTATATTCATTGAATGAAATATATCCATTTATTAACTACAAAACATTAAGTTCAAGCAAACTAGTCTCTGGAGCAGATTTTACCAATAATTTTGGTGTGCCATAGGAAAATAGTCTTCCTCTACTGAAGTTCAACGCAATATGAGAGTTGTCTTCTCTTAGACGTCAGATTATGATTACGGTTATGTGCCACTCACTCATGGGCTCCACTCACACTCTGCATTACATGAACCGGAATGTTAACTGGTGGAGAGTATTGGGAAGCCTTGAGGCTATGTTTCATCCGGCCAGACATGGACATGTGACTGGACATGTGACCGGACACATAACCGGATATGTGACAAAGTATCCCAGTGCTCATCACATCACATCTTTTTATCTCTATACAGCGGATTGACCGAGCCTTGGCTGATGAAGTCATAGCGTTTGGTAGCGGGAGGCGACGCTGCGCTGGTGAATTTCTAGCTAGAGCTGAGCTGGCCCTCATGCTGACAGTCATCGTCAGGCGCTGCCGAGTGGAACTCGTCTATCGACATCAGGAAATAGACTTCTGGTCGAACAACGCAGCACGCAACATAGCTCCCGTTGTGCCGCTGCGGTTTACCGCCAGATAGATACTTGTCAGGTAGATGCCAACACCTTGCCCGCCACTGAGCTTCAGCAGGTAAACTCCCTCATGGTACACTAACTATACCACTGCAAGGTATTGCCTCTATCTTTGGAACCTATAAAGATCAGTTCAGTACCACTCAGTGGTAGGTCAATGTGCTTAATAGGTAACACCCAACAGGCCGATCAAATGATGATTGGCAGCTTATTCTGGTTGTCTTATTGCTGTGATGCTGGAGCTGCTATTTATTGATCAATTAGCCCTGTGTTTGTGATGTCTGTTCATTTTTTCTAGTAAGGTCACTCAGTCTTGTGATATTAGATGTGCAGTTCAATGTAGGCACCATGTCGTCATTGTGCTGCTGGTTTTTTCTTGTCTATAAAACTATTTCCTAGGCAGTGGGTGTGTCTTAGTTCTGCGGGGTTAGGCGCAATGTCTGAAGCAACCCATAGTGTGATAGTTTTTGTAATCATGTGTATTTGGAGAATGGCAGGCAACATGCATTCCTTAGCAAAGTACACAAACATCCATCAGTATAACTTATATTACTTCAACCATGATTGGAAGGATGTAACCCATATAAAGGACAAATATTTGGTCCGGTTATAAAGGAACATTTTTTTCTTGGATTGCAGGAAATCCTACAACTTCAGCCTCTATTTTACAGACAAGAGAACAGGGCTTAAATTGTAATTTTCTTTATAAGGGAACTCTAGCGGCCTTTGATTATGGTTTCAAGCTGATTGTCATGCATAGGTGCATAGTCAGACTGAGGTATGGCACTGAAACAGGGAAATTCTGATTCACATATGACAGTCAGGTAGCTGCTGCAGTTGCTACACACAGATGAAACTGTGAGCCGAAAGCGCCTGATGTTGAAATTCCTTGTGGCAGAGATTGTGGCCTACCGTTCTCTCTAAACGTGGCTGCAATTCTCTTACAGGAACTGCGTTCCCTATAAGTTCCCCATGAATTTAAGCACTGCAAGAGAAGACTGACAGTTGATGAAATCATGGTATTGATTTGACATAGTCATCTTTATTTGCCTCCAGCAGTACAACGGTTCATGTTAGCAGTCATTTTTCCAAGGTTTGGATCCCATTCTAGATACTACTTTCCTTTGACTTTGTCACTCACGCTTTTAAACTTTGCGAAGCCACATTTTCCTACAATCAGCATGCCATGTACCAGAATTCATGTCACTCTATCACACGTCTCTGGTACCCGGATGTAGCAGCCAGTGAATGAACTTACCGGTCTCACCCTGAGGTACAGTCACGAAACCGTCGGGTGTTCGATTGCAAGTCAGACCAAATCTGCAGTCGCATATACCAAAACTGGGGTTAGTCACCGTTCTGATGAAGCAAGCTGTCGAAACAGAGATAACAATAATCACACACACAGTTGAGTTGTATGCGTACTTTCAGAATGTCATGTCATCATGTCATGGGTGAGAGTGACAGTGTACGATAGGTCCAGTATTGACTCAAGCGTGTCATTGATTGGACAAGAAGGTGAAGCAGTAAGGAAATCGGTATAATCATAGTTGGCGAATTATCAAGGCTGGCCTCCTCATTTACATCTCCATTTACAATGTTTACAACTATGTAAAAATGTTAAAACATTGATTTATTTTTCCAACAAACTTTTCACCAAAAACTGCCAATCTACTGATTCTTGTAAAATACGAATAGTTATCATTATTGTTTAGACTTTAGAGATTGGTGAATACTGCGATAGCGGCAAATGCTGCGATGGCGGCGAATGCTGCGATGGCGGCGAATGCTGCGATGGCGGCGAATGCTGCGATGGCGGCGA
>ERZ1740065.583-NODE-583-length-20042-cov-12.025567_pt1 | contig 20042 bp, 12 predicted proteins | sample MGYA00581738_ERZ1740065 | MGnify/ENA primary metagenome ERZ1740065 (study PRJEB43018, sample SAMN04849749) | marine metagenome | isolation source: floating plastic debris | place: Pacific Ocean | collected 2008-09-01 | study: EMG produced TPA metagenomics...
CCCCCCCCCCCCCCCCCCCCCCCCCCCCCCCCCCCCCCCCCCCCCCCCCAGTAGTCTATCTTCTCCTGATGCCATTCCTGTGCACAAAATGTTATTCCTATGCCAACCAGTGAGGGGTTTACGTTACTGCAGTCAAACAGACTAGCAGTATAACTGACACATACAATTCATTCACTTTCTGTGTTATAATAAAGTTGTATGTTTGTGCAGTAGAGGCTGGGTTGGCAAATCGTTGATTATGTGTACTTGCTGTGGTTTGTGAGGGGAAAATAACTGAATTGAAATTCAAATGGCTGGTGTCTGACCCATCTATGTGCACCAAAAACTTAAAATCCCTATAACGTAAAAATATTTGTGCTCAAATTTAAATTCGACGATACCGTTTCGTCCCATGACCAGCTTCAACATCTAAGCACTGGAGAAGTTTCTATCCACCTCTTGGCATGAGTGCAGTTTGAGAAAACAAGCACTTTGTATGCAGATGTCATGCAACTATATTTGGCAGGTAGTGTGAGATATCATTATTATGGCTTTTCCTATTTCATTACAATAATCACTTGCCTTTTGTATTTTACAGGCACATCGATGAATGCTAGATAATCACAGATAAGGAGAACAAACTTTATTTGACCTTCCTGAGATTACTGACACTGGGTGCTACAAACTGCCCCTTGATAGAGTGGTATGGGGGAGAAGAGTGTGCTGACCTGTTAGTGATATAATGACAGACAGTAGCATATGGCCTGTTGCACCTTGACTTTGATAGTTTTGTGGAAGTCAATGGAGTGGTGAAGCTAAAGGAAATTTTCTGAATGCATTTTCAGGATAGCAAGGCAATGACTACATAACAGCTCATGTTGAGGAAAATTCCATGAAAAGAAGCTTTCGGAGAAAGAATTTGTCTTGCTGGAATATTTGCAAAGATGTTGAGAACAGATCATCAACTCAAGTGAGTTATCGGTTCAGATAAGCACTTATCCCAACGCCGTTTCATGTTACTGTTGAGCTCAAGTGAAATCAGTCCGAACATTTTTTCAGAAAATCTTACTCAAGGAGGGTAGCTGCTTCACACGAAGTTGAACTAACAGCGATGTATGACGAGCCACAGTTATATGCTAAGCACTAGAGAATGTATCTTCAATACATCAGACAAATACAGAGTTGGATAGCAGTATACTGATTGGCATGACTCTATTGTAATAAATACACCAGTGAGAGGCTCAATGGCATTGTGGGATGGCATTGTGAGATGTCATTGTTGGGATGACGCAACAGTGGAAAGAGTATTTAACTGATGTGCAAAAACTGCTTTCAATACTGATCAATGCCACACGTCCAAATGAACACAGAAGATGTGGGAGGGCTAGTAACAATCACCTAGCAACCACATTCTCTCTGCATAAACACTTGTGTATGCGATATATCATTATCATCTAGTTCCACAAACCATGATCAATTATCTTGCTTGCTGGTGGCAGGCATGAGTTTCGTGTCAGCTTCTCATGGTGCTTCAAAAGTGCCAGTATCACTCAGAGCCGTTTGTTACCATCATGCCAAAGCACCCTGTAAGAGTTGGCAGCTTGTAATAATAACAGTAAGATTTTTCAAGCTAAGGGTTAGCGAACAAGAGCAACCCAATCAAGCGTACGGATACCAATACATCCTGTATAAAACGCTGCTCACAGCATCTCAACCACCAGTATCCTGTTCCGGATCACTCTACAGTCTCGTTTCACTCAGTGATATCATTTGCCATCACTCTACTTAATCTAAGCCTGTTGCAGCAGGATAACTTTCAGTTGCTACTCAAGCAGGTCTATCTTAGTGAGTAATGAAAGTGTTTATCCTGAATTGCGACATACTGAGATGGAAGTGTAGTAGTTTTAAAATTTACTAATCAGGTTGAGCTGATCCTCATTATCTAGGAACCATCTTTTTGCTGTATGGTATGCATTGAATGCTTCCCCGGGCACTTGTTGACAGGCTGGTATGATATTTTGGCAACTGCGGCTCACTTTCCGTCATCCGCTGTTAAAGATTAATGAACCAAGTTACACCAGTGACAAGTGAATTTCACTTGTTGTCCTCCCCTAACTCATGTGATTCGGTGTACAGGTTATTCTATGAATTAGCATGGTCGAGATGCACTACAAGCTCATTGATGTAAGCAAGCAGTATTTTTCCCAATCACAAGTTAATGATATTTTCCACCATGCATACCTCGTGCTATTCCACATTGCTACTGGTGGAGGTTGTTGGCTCTGATGAAAGCCTTTCTAATTAGCAGGAAGCTCAGCCCCCACATTGTAGGAGATCCACATTCAATTCAACTATATAGGCATTGACACTTAGCTGATTTTCGTCAATGAACGTAACTTGTGTCATGATCTCTCAACCATTGCAATGACGATAGCATGGCTGGATGCTTGGGCAGCTCTCCATATCGTGATAACGCACTACCGAGGCTATTTACGAACTGACTCCTGTGAGCTGTTATTATCGCTAGTAACGGGTCAATTTTTTTGCAAACATCACTACCAACGTAAAAACTCATTTTGGAACCGAGTATAAGATGAGTGGCATTGTGGAGGGTTTGATGTGGTGCCTTAGGGTCATCGGAACAAGCTGGTCCAAATATGAGTAGGCCTCATCTACATGCGGAAGAAACGGGTGACGTGAAATTATGATGTTTACTAAGCACAAAATTAGGGTATAAGTTTTATAATGAACCTAAGCGACATTTCGTTGTTCTTAGAAATGTGGTTTGTTTTGTCTCTGCCTCTGATATTTTGTTTGTCATATGGAATCTAGCTGTAATGGTGAAGGCTCTACTTGTAACTGTCTGTGCACTCAATAACCACCCCACGCGATCTGGCAACGACCAGAATTTTTATGGAAGAGATAAAATCTTTGCTCTCAATTTCATCAGCAAGCATATTTTTTGAGCAAGCATGTGGCCTAGAAAAGCATTTGCAGGCCATTCTTCCCTGAAGCATTTGTGCTGTTTTATCTCCCAAATGCTTGCATAGCTGCTTGTCCGTTAACATTATAATCAGGGACAAGGCCCGATGTTAATCCATGTTGTGATATGTTCCCACAATTCATTATCTGATACATCTGATACATGATAGGGTACATAAGCTACCGGACGTGGTGGTGAGAGACCCATGATCGGGCGTTTTATTGATTAGGCCATCTCATTGATCCAGTTGTCTGGTGAGCCTGTGTGACTTGAGAAGGATGCTGTAGTTAACAATTGCCCACATCCTCACACACCAGTCTCATCCCTCTCCCGCACATGATCCCTCGCCATTTCCTTTTCAGCTCAAATTGAAGGATGTGATTGATGATGGTGATTACCTCGCCTTGACTCAGATCTATCCTCACAACAACCATGAAATGAGTAATGCAGTCTCAAGTATTGAAAATACAGATTTTGTATAACAGACAAAGCCAAAACCATTATACATGCATAAACACAGGTACCACACCACACCACAAACTGCAACATACGATCTATTACATTCATAATACTGAGACATCGTATGACGATATTCAACTCCAATTATATGCATTCAGTCCCAGCAACGTACAATGTACATACTAAGCACATACAATTTATGTGCCAGTGAGTAATCGTATTGCCATAATTTTTTTTTAATCCAATCAATGATTCATGATTAGAAGGACGAACCATGTGTTTGTGGCAGAGTAACAGTGTGACGTAGTCAGCTGGCTCTCATGACCATTTAAATGTAAATATGAAGAGCCATGTTGCGCCCTCTGTATAGCCTGACAGCTGTGCAGCAGTTAGCTATGATTTACTGCTTGACTCATTCCATTTGGCCCGCCATACACCGGCTGAGTCAGGTCAGCAATCCCACGTCAGCCGTCATCACACAGCAGTAATTTCTGCCAAAGGTAGTCTGCATGCTCCCACGGTTAACCTTGTGTAATGTACGCTCTTCCTTACTCTACAGCGACATGACTGCAGATCATATCCTCAAGTCATTAGATTGATAGACCCTCATCAAAGAGCAGCTTTGCTCCATTTGTTAGAGCGATACTCTTCATGCTCATATCCTGTCGTACTTGAATTTTTTTCCACTCAAATCACCTGCTGCTCGCTCATGATGAGAGGTTTTGTGAATATCTGTTAGGATGGTGTTATAAAGTTTGACTCAGTCAAGTGTTTTCTACCAGCAGCGGTGTTGAATAACTTCCCACAGTTGAAGCTGGAGTGAAGTGAAGTGCGAACATTGTGATTGACAGCCCGCTGCAGCTCTGCTCCGAATGCACTGCGCTTTGGATGCACTGCATATGCTTCTCAATCGCATTCCGTTGCCTATTGATATCGATTTATACTATTGGTTTTGGTGCATCACTAATCGAACAGCATAACACTTCTTAGACTGTTGGACGTGCAGGTGTCTGCCAGTACCACAGCCTACTCGTTAATTTCACAGTTCAATGATTCTCAATTCAATCGATTTCAATCAACATCACCAGACATACTGAGTGACTTGTCAATGCAACTATATATCTAGTGTCGACATTAACCAACCGCTTGCTACTGATGGAGACAGCAAAGAGTGATATTAAATCATCAAAATGCCTTCTATCCACTGGACTCTGATATCCCTCCTCGATGGAATGTGATGATGACTGGTAAAAAACGATCGCATCGCTATTTACTGAGCTTTTAATGAATGCATTGGTTGTGTAAGAACGAGCAGGTATGCTCGTCTGATGAGAAGCATGCAGGTAACTGCAGGTATCCTTTGTCTTTTGGTAAGTAAGTTTATATTAGACTTTGGTCTGTCAACAGCTTGTCTGTGTCTAGAATAACATCAAAGTACACCTCAAGTTCCAGAATATCGTGTGCACCTCAGATCCAAGGCCATTACATCACCATCGCAGCTATGAGTCATTTCTTGCTAGACAGCCTTGACTTGGCAAAAGATTGTGACATGGAATGTTTTTATTGGTCAACAGTGTCAACTCACAGCCAATCATATCGTGCATAAGGGCACACTGTCATTGGAGACGGGACATTCTCGATACACACACTATCCATCGGCATTATATAAACATCGGATATCAGATCTGTTGATCAGTAGTCAAACAGGCTCAAACCGAGACAAGTGATTTCTCGCGCACCAAAGCTTCTTTATTCTAAGTCATCCGATTACACGATTACTCTACAGCACTTCCTGTTACGAAAACACTTTGACGGTATGTTGTTACATTTCTCCTTTGCCTATATAGTACTGTTCTGTGGCTGATTGTGTCAGATTGACATTGGCGCTATTGCTCCTACAGATGAGTTATCAGCGCGCAGCATTCCTATGCCTCTGTGTGGCCGTGCTGGTGATTGTCATATCATCAGACGTTACGTTGGCTGCTCCTAGCGGAGGCAGATGTCAGTACAGTGGTCGAGAGATGCGGCGACTGGTACATAGGATATGTTCACTCAGGATTAGGAAGAGGTCAACAGACAATGTGCTGATCCGCTCAGTTAAAGGTGAGCTATCTGTCACACATCTGTGCTGGCTGCGCAGGCAGCTGCCCATCGGTGAGCGAAAGGCTATGCGTATCCAAGTCGGCAAGAACGAGCAGGAAAACTGTAATTAGCAGCAGTACTGTGTTAACAGACTTGATCCTGCTCTCTTAACGGCTTGTTTTTGTTCACTAAATTATCAAATCAATCTGTGTGATGATGCATTGCTAATGACGGCCTAATGATGGTATGTGATTCTTTAATCCTTTATTTGGCGTGTAAATTCTGCCTGAGGTTATGACTCCCCCATCGATTCTTCATTGTCTGCATATTCGAATCCACCGATTGTATGAAATGATCAACACGTTTTCACTTGAATGCTGTTAACTATAAATATAAATACCAATATCGAGTTGTTTGCGTCGGTGGAAATATTTATCGATTGCCGTCTTACTATTGTGCGTAGAATTGATCGAGCATCAAAGACGATTGGCTTACAATGGCTCGCAAGGCACCAGTGCATGCCTCCTTCTTTAACCATTATTGAGTCTAGATCAGGTGTACTGCCCAATCTCTGTAGTCCTTGGTTACCAATGTTTACTTGACATTGTCAACCATCGACTCCCACGCTTTCTGATCACCGATGTTCTGATAGTATATGTCTTGTTTCTCTTCTTCCAGATATCCAGCTCATAAAGACTGAGCCTGAGTTACACCGAGTCAAGAGGAGCGACACTTCAATGCATCTACTCGTCTCATTCTGTTTCCACCGCTGCTGTACAGTTCAAGAAATTGCCACAATCTGCTCATAGCAGATCCCCTAGCACCGACTAGCAACTGTCCACAGTTGCCGTACCTCGACTACCTGACGCTTGTCAAGTTCAGCTGTGATACACCCGTGGATCTAGTCACCGTTCTCATGATGCATTAGTCTATGAGAAAACATGATCTCCCATTTCTCTCTCAAACATAATAATGATAAGTTAATTTGGATACAAGTGCTATTCCTAAGCCTATTATAGTTTCTTAGTCTCGCAGTGATGCCGTCCCGCATAGTCAGTAGTGTGATTTTGGTGCTGATGCTAATTTATTTTTGTATTTTATTTATCAAAGATTTGTTATCAAGGTGTAATAAATGAATCTCACAGTTCTCAGCGTCTCATCGTCTTCCTGATTTCCCTTCCATCATACCGTGTCAGCGGTCTACAGGGGGATATTGCGTCATACTTTGGTATGTTACCCCAACTCCTGACACACTCGTGTCAGCCCTGCCATCATAATAGACTTGCTCTCTTGCAGAGTGGTGTGAACTGGTTCCGAATTGCACGCGGTCACGTACTTACTAATATGTCAATAAGTCAATGCTGCAATGCGTCAGTGGCCGACATTAGCTGAGTTGTATCGGCACCTCCTGCAATAATCGTGTGCAGTGATGAAGAACTAGCCAATATTTCATCAATAACTTGTCTGCCTCTTCACGCCTCCACTTGTCTTTAGGTCATGGTTACACAGCAGTATGTTCTTCAACTTCTAACTGGGGTCATTTCATTTTCTTACAATCTCAAGCGCACCGACAGTACATGCATACTCATATGATCATGGCAGTATGGTCATTGTTACACAGCAGTACTTGTTCTCTTTCATGTGCCCTAGAGATCGACTCACCCATGGCGCTGCCAGCTGATCTACTACTCAGGTGGTGGGTGGTACCTATGATGCAATGTTGTCTCTTCTTGATCAGTCCTCCCTTTGTGTTATTCAACCAGGGCTGGCTCTCTGCAATACATCAACAATGGTGTGGCGGCCTCAGTCGTCACAGCTACAATACGTGATATCGTATTGTGGATGGGGTGATGTGTAACTGATTATTTAGGTGATGAATCCGTGCTAAACGTAGTGTTTCTTTGACTGCTCAATCACTATCATACCAGGTTAGCGGTTATGAAAATGCTGCCGGCACCTCTGGATTCTGGTGCTAAATTTGAGCTGCTTGTTTGGGTTGGTTGTTTCTTTACCAGCAGGTCAGTGTCCGACTACAAGCCCTTCATATGTGAAGATTTAATCGCCAACGCCTGGACTAGAACTGACATCTCTCCTTTCCCCTCCTTCCTTCTCTTCTCCCTCTCTTCATTTCCATATTCCCTTCGCCCCTCTTTGATTTATCCTTCCCCTCTCCCTTCTCCTTTCACGCTCCTTTCTCCATCTCCCCTCTTGCTCTTTCTGGCATTGAGCGCCTGTAATTCTTACCTGGTGACTGTGTCTACCCACTCTCTAAATTACCAGCCAACTTCTACACTTGAGATGATTTTATCTGATTCCACTCCATCTGGGCAACTTTACCATTGACCTTTGCTTGGATGTTCCCTACTGTTTGTTTGAGAATCATCTGAACATGTCGGACAGTGTGGCCACTATCAATCAAAGATAAGCTGATATGCATCATCAAAATGGTGCGCCTCACCTGATACCAGAACCCATCATACAAGGCAATGTCAAACAATAAAACATTGCATGATGTAAACAGCAGAAAATACATATACATAGAGCTATAGAGGGACTGTTTGCTGATCGGTTGGCGATCTGCGTATACGAGTTCAGGACTCATGAGGAGATGAGATCTGAGCGTTTGGTTTCTGGTAATGCAATACCTGCATGAGTGATCCGGAAACAGAAGGATCAACTCTGATACTATCATGTGTAGCTGACAAGAGTAGAGACGTATAGCAATGATTTTAGGCTATTTCTGCCAAATCTGATAGTCCGCCCACTTCTTTCAAACTTCATTTAACTTGTGATATGGCGCATGAGATGGCACATGTCTATCCATCAGTATCAATCACTGGTTACACGATAGACTACATTGCAATGCGTCGATATAGCAGCAACAAACTCTACAAAATCAGCTACGATTGATAGATTATTTTTTTAAAAACATCAATGAATGCCAAAAGAATAGATTATGTTCTGTATGAATATGAATCACTGTAGGAAATCGATGAATTTCATCTGGTAACAGCAGCGATATATGGAATAGCTATCAGTAATCGAACGAGGTCAATCATACAAATCATACAGGTCTATTACCTGCTTCCACAGGAAAAATTATATCACCATAGTTACTTAGTGTTTATGATCTTTTACAACACGAACTGAATCAACAGGCAGTCAGACCGCAATGCAAGGCGATACACAAAAGTTTACTCGAATCAGTTTGCACGTATATGTAACGGATTTGAAGCTGACTCAGATAGTTTTGGTCAACTATCCACCTTTCCACCAGTTATTGCCTCTTTTTACCTCATCACACCATTTATATGATGTTAGTTTCGAAAGGTTGGGCGTTCCCACTCATTACCTGCCTCCCCCTCTCCGTGTGCCCTGCCTGCTTCATTCATGGAAGTGTGTATCTCGGTCACACAGCACGGACTCATAGTCTCTATATAGAGCTGTGTAATCACTTCCACACCCATGCAATCTTGTTACACATACGTCATCAGCTTCCCCTGCGGCTCCAACTCGTGTCAATTTTTCCATCTGTATTTTGAATGATAGTCAATAAATCATGGTTGATGGTCAATTGACTATAGCTGGTTTTTGTGAATCAGGTGACCCAGACTGGCGGTTACCTGGTATTGATGGCAATCTGCACATAAAAAAATGGTGTTCCACGAAGCTAGGGCAGAGCTAAAATTCTAGTAATGAGACAAAGTTCAAACTGACACCAGTTTCCAAATCTGAAATCTAGTACAAGTTGTGTGCAGCGATGAAAAATGTCACCACAGAGCGATATGATACACGTTATGATATACGTTATGATATACGTTATGATATACGTTATGATATGTAGTATATAAGGAATGTATAATGCCTAGTGTAAGATATGTCACATGGTTTTCGGCCACTGTAGTAAACGGTCCAGCAGCGACCAACCTACTTTCCTAGATTGCTGATGATTGCTAATCTTTAGCCCATCTTCATTTGTGTTGCTGCTAGGTAAACTAACACGATAACAAGTTCAGTTGTGAAAGTTGTAAGGTGATTCCCATCTATGCGTGACTCGGACGCAGCACCGGATTCATAGTCATTCAATACACTAACTCAATGCAGTAATGAACTGTCATACCCAGTTATGGTGTTTATTGAGCTGATGAAAGTTTACAACAACAAGTGACAACAGCCTTTACAGTAGAGTCGAGTCACTGTGCTCCAACATGCCAGTGTGCATCTGAGCATAAAGTACAGTAGCAAAAATACGTTTCAACACATGCCACCTCCCGGTCAGCACCTCCACGCTAAACATATTTCCGTACACAGACGCGTGTGAACATGTGCATTGGTCTGACAACAACACTGTGTCAGAGGGAGCATTCTGCTGCTAGGAAATGTACCAGTCCCATTTGTCTGTCTGACGCTCATCTTCTTCCCCTGAGCTGGTGCCTTCCAAATACGGGTCATGGAGATTCGTTGGTAGATCATTTTTGTTCACATCCATGAACCTGTCGAAGCTCTGATATGTGGTAAAATCCCTCTTTATTCCTGGTATGTAGACTTTATTTACTTTTTCCCAACATTTCCTGCAAGAGAAAGAAAGAATATTTTATTTCTTTCTGTTTGGTTTGGCAACCGTCTCAACCACTCAACCACTCAACCATACAACACAGCAGACATAATACAAGGAAGGACAGCCCCACTACTCCCACATTGGAACAACTCAAATCTTACATACAGTGAATGTTATCAAGCAGTACAAGACAACTGAAGTCGGTAGTGGCAGGCACAGCCCTTCATGGTTACAGAGGTGAAGGCCAGAACCAATATTGCTAGTTGACACTATAGGAGTACACTGAAGGCAGAAGGAGAGTGTTAGTGCTGCTGGCTGGCTGAGCCCACAGCTGCTGTCAAGTAGTCACTATGAGGTAGTGGCATCGAACCCGCAGCCTGCCCTCTGGTGAGTCATTTAGTGTATGCAAAGAGTGACTATGACCAGAGTGAATGAATGAGTGTCTCCATTCAGCGAGTTCATCATTGCCAATGCTTGCATATCAACTGCATGGAGTATACGGGTGGTATCATATGGTACAAGCATGCAAGAGCTGCAGACGATGGGCACAGGAAATGAGAAGTGGATGACACCATCACAATGATAATTCTAAAACCAAGAAAGTATCACTCTGGTGTCCCAGCAGAAAGTATGCTGCAGTTGCAGTGTAGTGTAATTACCAGCCAGAGACACAAGCTCCTGATTATCCTGCAGATACGAAATAGAGCATTTGTGACAGGCCTATGAAATCACCCATCCCCTCATCTCCATGTGAGGAATTAAAATGAAGACCTAATGTTTATTTTATGAGGTGATAGTCATCGAGGTGTGATGGTGTGAAAGAGAGATATAGAGCAAGAACTAAAACTGGTTGATGATACAGGTTAACCAATCAGCAGATACATACTCAGAGTGATAATTTCATGGTAATAACACAGATGGTAGTTGATAGTTGATGAGTGACGAGAGAAAGAAAGACAACGGCTGCACTGATGCTGCGACTCACTGCTTGTCTCTTGTGGAAACGTCGCATTCATCTACCGCCTTTGATATACCAATCTCCATGTCTTCTATACCTTTCTCCATGATCTCGTTTTGTTTCAACAGTTTCTGTATCTCAATCTGCACCATCGTAATGTACCATGTCATCGTCATCTTCAGTAAGCGAGTCAGAAGATGATTTGCCAGCTTACCTCAGTATCCTTTAGACACTGTTCCAGGTTTTGACAGACATTACTGGGGACGTATTCATTTCGTAGCTGTGCTCTCATATCGTCCAGCTTATCCAGACGCTCCATTATGGTCGCGTGCAGGTCCTCTAGCTGGTCAGCCAAGTCAAAGTGGGATTTGTCTTCTCTATTATGTGGTTGGTGTGAGTTGTATGAATCTAGGATGGGTAGATAGTCAAGTGAACATGCAGTCACTGATTCAGTAAGGTTTACATGATTCATACGTAGCGTCATAATTATCTCATTATCGTCAAACTCTAGTAATCAGTCATCACAAAAAAATGAATTCGTCAAAAGATTTTGGAGCAGTTGCTCGCAGTTCTGCAAATCAGCATCACTAGCTTTTTTTTAATATACTAGTTGATGCTTTTAGCAGCCTGAAAATGAGTCATGATTTATTCATAACCCTGGTGCGTTTTCCTGTACGATACCTGGAATGACTTTTTTGGAAGCCCGATCTCTCTGTCTCTTTACTTCATCCCTCAACTTATCATTGAGCTCCAGAAGTTTCTTTCCCTCCTCTTCAAGCCTGTTCGTGTCCCTCCTAGCCTGGTTCAGCTGTTTAGGATTGGAGACACGCCTGTCGTAGAGGTCATTGACCTGGTCTCGCAGTACATGACTCTGAGAGGGCTGAGTGTCCAGCAGCCAACTCACATACTCATCGTATTCCGTCTGCAATAACCAGCCGTCACTACCTCTCAGACTTTCCAAGCAATTAAAACTATACATTCACATATGCAGCTTCAAATTCAGACCTTTATTTGTTGAAGGGCGGAGCTGAATAGAGGCGACGCTTCCAGCAGTTCTTGAAGAGTGTCACTGTGCGCTTGCAGACGGTGGAAGGCTGTTCCTGGCCCGGGTCCCAATATCATCAATTTCTGGCATTGAGACAAGGAAACAACTCTACACATTTATCGACAATCTCACAACTCTTGGTATCGTCTGCGATAAAGTCCTTTTACAATCATCATCGATTAACAGGCACTACGCCAGGGCCAACAAACACGACCTGTATGGTATGGTGTTTGTAGTCAATAGGCCAGGTAGTTCATTAGTGGGCCGTACAAAGGAACACATCGATGATCACCACATAGACTTGCAATATAGCATTGCTCTGTTTATTCAATCACATCTATTGCTTATGTTTGTGCTGCTGTTGATGTCGTTGAGTTAGGAATAATCAATAAAGATAATATGATACTCAGATCGGTGTGTGAATGACTCAATAACAAAGTATCGAATGTGAAACGAATCAACGCTGCGCTGCTAGCTGGTCAATCGGTCCCTGTTGAATTGGAAATTATTTCTATAATTTATTGCATGAACTCACCCTGTTTAGCTTCTCTTCCACTCTCTTTGCAGTCTGATCACCAGCGAGTGCCTTGCGATTGAATATATCCTGTTTATGCAGCGTTCCCTGTTCAAATGTCTTGAAGTCTTCGTATTGATCCTGTTTAGTAGCACCAGATCTAAGACTGTAGAAGCCGTGCCGTGGAGGGACAGACCTGCTCTGCTCTGTACGGTTTTCATCATCTTCTAGAGCCCAAGTCCGTAACAATCTAGTTGGCTGACTTCTATTGAGCATAAAACGTCTTGAATCTAATTCTTCTACCAGCGCCTGCTCATCAATGCTCCCAGTAGAGTCTGCTGGCCAGTCTGACTGTTTCTGTTTTCTTAATTTTGATTTCTTAACGGTTGGAAGAAAGTTATCCGTACCCAAAACGAACTGTGATAAGACATCGGTCATCCCTTTCTCCGCGCCTTTCCGTCGTACACTTTGGGGTATTTTACTTCTGTTTCCTGGTGCCAATGTTGAACTCTTAGCTCCATCCCAGCCTTTATGTGTCCGAAATTCTTGTGGCCTCTTAAGGTTAGCTTCATTAAGGTGTCCTCTTGTAAAATCATGGGCATCTTGCTTGTTTCCTCTTTCCACCGCGTTCAAGAGATCTTCCAAGTTCTTAGCTCTCTGTTTTAAAGCCATAGCTTGCAGTTCTGTGAAGACTTGTGAAAAGATTTTAATTGTGTATCCTCCTTCATAAGTTTCATTACCACAGCACAATATCAGCAGTAGTCCTCTTTGCGCTGATGATTTTTTCCAGCCTACATGCTACGTACGAATCTATATGCAAATACTATTTACTTCATGGTATATACAGCGTACGCTGACAGTGTTGCTACTTGTTGCTATGAGACGACGCGCGAGAGACGTGAAAAATGGATGTCGATACAATAAATCGTATATGCGGTAATATTGCGCGCCAAATCTTATTGTCTATTGGAGAACGAAAACGAGGTTACCTCGCAACTGTGCTAATTTTGAATATCCTGCACGAAGTCGTCGGCTGTGCTCTCGATATTGGTACTACATCCATACTCATTTAGAGTTCCTCTGGTATTATGTCATTATGACACTATGTGAGTGATTGGTCTTATGGTAAGCAAACATTTTCAAATTGAAGATTTTGTTAATAACTCGCGTCGTTGGTAGACAATTTTGTTGTCGCTATTCGTGGCGTTTGAGGTATCCATATCTAATGGTATTTCTCTCATCAGGCTGCTTTTTCTTTGCAGATGAGCTCCCATGATGAGCTATTTAGAGGTAGTAGCCTTCGATGCACAATCAGCCTGGAGCCTTTGCCCACTGTTAATGGAGTTGGTGGGAAGAGCGAACGCAGTCAGTCTGCAGAGCTGATCATTGGACGGAATCAATTCGAGGAACCAGTTCTACGAGTTCATCTTGGGAAGGTTGTATGCTGCTTGTTCGTGGTTTACGTTTTAGCAAGTTTTATGTGATTGGTCACAGAATGACTGAAAGTTGTGAGCAATTTATGGTTACTGGAGTAGCAGTAGCGACATCATGGAAGTAAGGCTGATTTCACCGGTTGCTTTCGCTATTCTGATATACTGATCACCTAATAGTATAGCAAGTAGACAGCTGTAAGCTAGTAGCTTCCACCCAGAGTTAGCTAAGAAAATACCAAACCGAAGGAGTTGTTTCACGAATAATGTCATCACTGTTGAAGTCATAGTTGATGAGTCTGAAAGTTTTACTCAGTACTAGTTATAGTATTTGAACAGATGATAACATATAATAGTTCTCTAAGCTGTCACCACTAACTCGGTCTCATACGGCTCCTCAGAGCACTCTGACACTTCTAGTGGAGACCCCCCTCTCTCCCCCTCAGTGGGGTGGGGGGGGGGATGCCTGCCCTCCTAGTGCCTTTAGTGCTGTGCTTATCACATGATAGCAGCAAAGGTGCCCTGCAGATTTCCTTTCAGTCAGCTGCATTGTTTTGTGAAGGGTTTGCTTGTTGTTCTGTACTAGGATATTCACGCCATCGGTTTATTTACGTATTGCAGGTAGTCAGGATATTCTCCTTGGATAACATAGCCATTCATCGAAGATTCCTGAAAGATGGCAAAAGTACATTGACCCTGTCAGCAGACAAGGTCAGGGAGAGGTCAGCCAATGAACTACTAATGACTATCGATGTTCAACTCTCAACCATTGCAGGTACAGCTGCTCTTATCCAACTGTCCCCCTGAAGCCCTGCTCTCATTCCTACGAACTCTGGTAGCCAAACTCGCCAAACAAAAGAGGGATAAGACTAATAAAATATCCAATCGTCAAAGACTCTTCAATACTGGTCTGTTCCACCTGAGTCTGCTACCCACACAGTGTATCAACCAGTATCAACGGCTCACTATTACTGTTGCTAACGTAGGCTCATCCTCGAGTTTCACCGAAATTAGTCCCCTCTGTGCCGAAGACTTGGAAAGTGTAAGAACTACAGCCAAACAAGGAGAGACAACTCCTGTCAGCTCTAAGCGAAAGTATGAGATAGCTGGTCCTGATAAGGAGAATGTAAAGCAGGTAATCGCTTTATCGTCATACTTTACTGAGCTGTAAAACAGGAATTTTTTGCGTTTTTCGGTCATTTTCTGCCCAAAGATTGAATTTGTTAATATTTCTGTTCTCATGATTTTCTATATGCTAGTTGCAAGAAAATGCAAAAATTTTGCTCGCTATTTCCTATTTCACAGTATTATATGCTATTAAAAACTCTGAAAAAACTTGTGACAATTTCAAATTGCTCAGCTCAGTGTTATACTTGTGATCCCTTGTCCATTTTGGGCTCATCAAAACTTTTCATTACTTAGTGTAAATTACTTTTAGCTCTTCTTTGATTTGTATAAGCTCTTCAGAAATTAATTTAATAATTTTAATCGTCTTCAAGAAGCTGCTAGCTCTCTTCCAAGGAATGGTAATCGTGGGCTTTATAACCGCACTTCTATGGTTGGTCGCAGGACAAGAGGCAGAGAGTCAGACGTAGCATAGCTGTTACCACTGGACTCAGCGAGCTCCACCCCAAACAGCTCAGGGTTCTACAGGCTATCATGTCTGGACAAAATGTCTTCTTCACTGGCAGTGCCGGCACTGGGAAATCTTACCTGCTCAGGCGTACCCTAGGTATGGATACCTGTCAGCCGTTGTCTGTCTCACGCGGGGCCCGTCTGCATACTGCTACTACTGCAGGGTCTCTGGCTCCCGAACACACTTTTGTCACAGCCAGTACTGGTATCGCTGCCTCCCATATATCCGGTATGACACTGCACTCATTCGCCGGTATCGGCAGTGGCAAGGCTGACCTGAGTCAGTGCGTGAGCCTGGCGAGTCGTACTACTGTGGCGGCGCAGTGGAAGCGCTGCCGACACCTCATCATCGATGAAATATCTATGGTATCTGGCGAACTCTTCGCCAAGCTGGAGGCTGTGGCCAGGTGAGTTCTGTCTGTCTGTGCACTCTTGGTATCAGTGAGTGACGGAGAGCAGGGACTGGTCGACATTTCAGGGTGGTACGCAAGTCAGAGCAGCCTTTCGGAGGCATCCAGCTCATCGTCTGTGGGGATTTCTTCCAACTTCCTCCCGTAGAGAGAGACAGTGAGGCGAAGAAGGAGTGTATGAAGTTTGCCTTTCAGGTCAGTCATAGCGGTGCTTGTCAGAGAGTGCATCGCCTCTCTATACGAGATGTCTATGTCGTATGTCTATGGTATGCCTATATGAAGGTTTGTATGAAGGTTGCCTGTATGTAGAGTAAAGCATGGAGGAAGTGCATAGACACAACGATCCAGCTAGAGGAGGTGAAGCGGCAGACAGACTCTGATTTCATCGAGTTGCTGAATGTAAGTCGGTACAGACATTCAGCTGTGAGGCTCCTTGTGTCAGCCTTGTGTTTACACCATCTCTTATAGACATATCAAACACTACTGCAGTGATAAGCTTCATCTACTAGTGTATGTCTCTGCTTCACTGTAGAAGGTAAGAAAAGGATATTGTTCACCTGATATTGTCAGGACTCTCAAATCGACTGTGAGAAACAAGCTGGACAATGATGGCTTCGAGGCGACCAACCTGAGCACCCATAACGATGACGTCGAGTCCATCAATACGATGAGCCTGCAGAGAATTTCCGGTAGACAGCGCCACACAGAGACTGTGAACTGTAGTCATTGCCCCTTCCTCAACCTCCCACATAATGTTTTAGGAGAGTCAAAGCTGTTTTGTGCCATAGACAGTGATCCTAGCCTGAGTAAGCAGATAAGTGAAGTGTGTCCAGTCGCAAGGGAGATAACTCTGAAAATCGGAGCTCAGGTTGGTAATATGGTGTCTCATGTCGGTACATAGTGTATTGTATATTCTTTATTTCTCACCACTCAGGTTCTTGTTTGTAAGAATATAAGCATGAAAGACTCTCTTGTCAACGGAACAAGAGGCGTAGTTGTAGGATTTGACAAATCGCGCGATGGTAAGTAAGTACGGATCTAACCAAGAGTTGTCTTGTCTCTACCTCAGCATGACTACTGTGAGTGCTGTGGACATGTGCATGTATTAGCCTATTCTCTGCATCTGCTACTAGGTGCACCCATCATCAGGACAGTCAATGGTAAAAAATGGACGATAAAACCAGAAACATTTACCTCAAAACTCAGCGGAGGACTTACATTAAAGAGAAGACAAATCCCATTGAAACTCGCCTGGGCCATTTCCATTCACAAGAGCCAGGTATTGTAGTTGTATACCAGCCAGTGATTGGTCAGATATTGTAGTTGTATACCAGCCAGTGATTGGTCAGATATTGTAGTTGTATACCAGCCAGTGATTGGTCGATGCTCACTGGTGTTTCTTATTGGTCCGATCCAAGTCATCCGCTGACTGACTGACTGACTGACTGACTGACTGCTCCTCACGTACACTCAGTTTTATGGTTGAGTTACTAGCTACTATTTACTACTTGCTATGCTTGCAGGGTATGCCACTGGACCTAGTACAGGTGTCTCTGTCACGTGTTTTCGAGTACGGTCAAGCTTACGTAGCACTATCTAGAGCTAGGTCACTTCAAGGTCTGCGTATCCTCGACTTCTGCTCAGAGAGTGTGAGAGCTCATCCTCATGTCAAAGAATTCTATGCCAGTTTGGAAGCGTCTACAGGTTGATGGATTCAGCTGGACCCTTCATATCTTTGCCACAATCTAGTCTCTTGTCAGCAAGGTTTTTGTATCAGCATGGCCGAAGGTGCTACTGTGGGAGGTTGGAAATCTCATACAACTGTGATTTATTGTATTGTGCATTTATAGTGATGGAATCATTGAAGTGTAGCACTAACTTATCTGTTTAATGACCATCAGGACCTGTACTCCATACTCATTGCTGAATAAAATTATACTATCGCCATTGCCATCTGGACATTTGATTAGTAAATAATGTGATCAGCAGCTAGATCATAGTTGATTCTGTTTCAATATTAGTTTGAAGAGGAGAGCAAAGGGAGCACAAGTTGGTCATTAGAATTAGGATACTGTAGAATGGAATTTTTATGCGTGGACAATATTTGCGTTTTAGCATGGAAGAAAATATTTGCAATCTTTCAATTTTTGCGTTTTTGGTTCAGCCTTAGTTATATTTAATGACATAAATAAATGTGCATTGATAATATTTGCGAACGGCTCGATTGCAAAAATTGTCAAATCACAAAATAATTTCGTTCTACAGTATAGTCATCGGGCTCTTTACCAGCTGGTCAATCAACCTGTGACTCCCAGTATCGCTTTCGTTACCTTTTCTTTCTCTTGGAGTTGCAATCTCTCGGCTGTTTTAAGCGTTAGCTCCGCCCATTCAACCGGAAACTCTACTAGCTTTGTATGGACCTAGGGCTACGCACAGAACTTGACTGGTGAAGCGATGAGGAAAGCATTCGGTTATTTGAATTTTAGATACAGTTAGCTTTACTATTGTGGAGAGATTTGTTCTCCTAAACAGCAGTCTAATGTTGGGGGTGAGAAATATATCTCTTGCTGAAGTCTAACGTTCGGTAACGATCATCATGCGACCAATGCGTGCGGAGGCTATGTATCGTTGGATTCTTTATTCGCTTATCCTCTGCAATGCATGGCAACAACGAACAGTTACTGCGCAAAGACTCGATAAGTTTACTTGTGAGAGGAAACCCACACATACTCAAGCCCTGAAGACACCAGGTGATAATGGATTCTCAATCAAAATACTCGGATCGCCTCCACCGGAATACTACGAGCCAGGGAAGGACTATCAAGGTTGGTTGGTTGGTTGGTTGCCATAAACTCCACTGTGTCATACCATGCGCTGCCTAGATGACCAGCCTACTGTTTCCCTCTGGAGACCACATCATGTTGGAAATTTACGGCTGAAACTGGTGCTGTTGGTTTCATAATGTCCACCTGTGGTTTATTTGTTAGACGTTGACATAATCTGAGATCGTGAACATTCTCCGGCGTAATCTTGGCTGTAGGGAATAGAGCGCTAAGCTATGGCTTCTCAAAGTTCATGGAACCTCAGCATTCAGTATTTCTGTCCAACAAGCTGTTATGTATACTGTGTGGTTGGCTCTTACGGCAACTTACTTCCCTTTTGGATCCTGATCTTTTTCTTCTAATGGAGCATAGAATAGCCAGAGACAAAGTTCCATAGATGATTTTAAGAACACAGTGTTTATGTTATGCACTGCAAACAAGGATGGGAACGCTGAAGAGCTGGTAAAAAGATGTTGATACGGTTGGCATATGTTTCTGTGCGTGCTGTACTACCATCTCCTTTGCCTTTGTCTAGGGTTCCTACTAAGCCAACACCACTGCTTGCTGGATGTTACAAATCGTGATTAATGGCCGCTACACTGCCATTCATTAAGCTAGTGTAGCGGCCAGTGTAGCGGGCCAGTTGTTGTAGCGCTACTACTCAGTGGTGATGTTTACATTCACATGTGTATCTTCATGTTCAAACTCTTTCCAAGAGGATTAGGGTGGTTGAATGCCATGTTGTAACGGTTACTCCCTTCCCACTCCACAACACCTCTGAAGTCGGCAGTAATTAAAACCCAAGTTGTTTTATGCCCCACCGCCGATAAATCTGATAAGATAATGCTGAATCAACAATGATGGTAACCAGCCTATTGAAAAAATAGTGATGGATTCAAAATGTAGTTTTACCTTAGATGAAAATCAATCAATGCACTGTGTGCTTCGGCACAAAGGTTGTTTTGTTTGATGTGAATGCGAATTTTTGTCATGTGGTTCCAGTGCTCATAAACGGCTCGTACACGAATCAGCAGTTTCTGGATTTCATGCTGGTAGCTGTGAGAAAAGGCGGCCATTCTGAAAGGGACACGGCTGGCACCTTTACTGTAAGTATTGCTGCCCCTGCCCTCTACCTTACCCCCCCCCCTCTATCGGCACTCCTGCGCT
>ERZ1740065.584-NODE-584-length-20036-cov-11.883389_pt1 | contig 20036 bp, 10 predicted proteins | sample MGYA00581738_ERZ1740065 | MGnify/ENA primary metagenome ERZ1740065 (study PRJEB43018, sample SAMN04849749) | marine metagenome | isolation source: floating plastic debris | place: Pacific Ocean | collected 2008-09-01 | study: EMG produced TPA metagenomics...
TGTTTTTTTTTTATTTGTTTTTTTTTTTTTTTTTTTTTTGTTTGTGTTTTTTTTTTTTTTTTTTTGTTTTTGTGTGAGGTTTATTGAGAGAGAGAGAGAGAGAGGAAGGGGGAGAGGAAGAGTGAGGTCAGGTGAGGTCAGAGTGAGGTCAGGTGAGGTCAGAGTTTACCTGTAGGATGAGGAAGCGATTGTGGTCCAGGTCGATGCCATGAGAGAGCAGTAGAGTCACGACTTCTTTAGCTGGAACTTTCTTCTCATTGACGTAGTAACTGGAGCTGTTGTCTTTGAACGCTGTCCGAGAGACGGTGAACTCTGACCCTGGCACCACAGTGGACTCCTCACCTTCAGACTGAAAACAGTAGCTCCATAGAATCATTGCAAAACTGTACACAAAATGCCCTGTCAAAATGCCAAATACCCTGTTAAAACTACACAACAATCTTGGTATCAACTGTAGCCTTGGTATTGGTATTGGTATTGGTATTGGTATTGGTATCGACTGTAGCCTTGAACTAAGAAGTACTGTAGAACAGTAAATTTTCACGAGCACAACCTTTGTGTTTTAGTTCGTGATATAATTTTGTGAGATGTATTTTTGCGTTTCTTGCTGCTAGTGTGTAGACAATCAATCGAACAAAGCAATATTTCCGATCAGCCAAAAATTCTCGAAAACATAAATATATTGAACGGATGGAAAAATTTCCTGTTCTACAGTGAAAAAGTTGAATATGATTTGTCACGTCTCATTTCTTCTGCTAAAAATCGACACCGAGTCATCCCTACATTTGGATTGATGTTTTCCGGGCCAGAACTATTAGAATTTACAAATGTTGAACAAAGAGACGCCTAGAATGCTGATAGACAGGAATAATGGTTAGTAGCACATTATATGGACCTTCCAGCAGGTACTATGGCTATCCACGAAGTTCACAGGCTAGATTTTATGTCGAGGAATTGTGAACAATCTAACAGAATACCATTTACTCTCAGTTCGCGTTGGACCATCGCATAAGTTAAAGATTTCCTACATAAAATATTAACTCCTTTCTCTGAGGAAAATGCAAAACGGAATATTGTTGTGAGGGCTAATTTTGTGATCAAGCACGTAGTAAAATATTTGCGCCAGTTTTTTACAAATGTACTTCAGCCTCTATCTGATATAATGACATCAAAAACAGTCTACGCCCTTTATATAATGACATAAAAAACAATATACGCCCTTTATATAATGACATCAAAAACAGTCTACGCCCTTTATATAATGACATCAAAAACAAGTGCCCTTTATATTTCTTGCAAATTAGCTACTGACAGCTCGACTGCAAATCTCAATCCATAAAAAAATCCAATTTCACGGATATTCATCTTTTCACTCAACCAGTCATGATCTGATGAGAAGAGAAATGGTAGGTTAAATTACCTCAGAGTCGACGATCTTGTGAAAATGGACTTTTACGGTGCAGCTGGTGATGTTCTGATGTCTCTCGCTATGGTGAATCAAAACACTCAGCTTCTTTGATCTGATTTTGTTGGCACGGAAACCAAACACAAACAGCATAGAATCTATCACATTGGATTTCCCACTCCCATTAGGTCCAACAATGCAGGTAAAGCTCTAAAAGAATTGAGAGTCAAGTTTAAATACCCAGCTATTGAATCAAAGCCATCGTGCTGTGCTTTGCTACTCACTTTCTCAAACGGTCCGAGAACAGTTGTACCAGCGTACGATTTGAAATTTATATTGGTTATATGGGATATAACCAGCCTCCCACTCTCATCTCCACCGCTTGAAGTGGGAGATACGCGGTCAGTAACTGTAATTGGCGGTAGATTTTCGATGTCGAAGGTTTCCATTCCTGTTTCAAAAGAAAATAAATCTTAGTGTCAGGCTTTGTCATCACCGTGGGGGATCAGAACCGTCGGCATATAAAGGAACTACAAGTACATTAAAGTTATTGTACCAGCAGTGCCAGCTAGGATAATGATGAAAAAGTGGATAAAAGTTCTACGACAGGTTTACCTTCCATCAGCCACAAGCTCGATCGATAGATAGAGACGTTCGTTTGTACAAAACTGTCTTGGTAGAAAATCGAACGGGACCTATCAAAAAACTGGCGCGCGATAATTTACGTTTTGGCCAATCATAAGCGAGATCGAAAGCGCGCGTCCTTGACACGCATAAGAAAACCGGATACTCAACTCGCTACATTGACGACAGTCATCTGCCGCGCTGAAATGAACAGAACACGTACAGAACACTATTACTCACTCTTTTACTTCTGGGGACTAGCAATAGAGAATAGAGTACTAGTATGTATACAAGGGCTTATGAGAAGACAAGAGAGCCGAATTTCAGCGCAAACACATAAGGATGGCACAGCTGAGTAAAGTAATATAGATCACTTGTATGTCTGAATTACATTCATAGGCAAGTGGAATCACATAATTTTGGTACTAATGAATAGCATAACATACTTCTCTAATCATCTGAGCGGATACCTGATGTGGATAGAAATAATGGGTGGTATAATATTCTACCATGATCAATGTACTAGTACCGAATAATGTCAGCAATAACTGTGTTTTTTTCTCACAAAATGAATCAACACACTGCTTACGACATGAGATAATACCTTCTTCAATCAGATGACCACATTACCTCATGTTTGTAAGTCAACTTTTTGCCCTGGGAGTCTCATACCAGTACACGCTGAATTCAGTATGATGCAACAATGTCTCAAAACCTCCCAAATGACACTATTGCCCGAGTAGGTCAGTCGTAGCTGTACACTGTCTCTCAGGTGCATTTGCATGTTTACATAGTTTTTGAGAAATGCTTCATTAATAGATCCTATATGAATACTATGGGCTAATTGTTTACTATATTGGATATTCGTGGATTAGGCAGATCCCAATGTAGTTGTGTATGAACGATAATGAAGCAACAGACTCAGAACCTGATATTTTCTTCGGTTTTCGGTTCTTCGGTCTTTTCTCGGCAGCATATCGCTAGAGTTTTATATTTGGCGTGAACCACATTTCTTTCGGGTCTAAAGAAATGAGATTTTGAAAACAAGAAATTGCAGTTTACTCTTTTTGAGCATTTAGATTGGCTGAAGTGAGGATTCAAAAGGTTAGTTGCTGTTTATTTGTCCATAAACTGTAGATTTATCGTGTTTCTATCTCTTTGTCTTTGTCAGCTTTGATCGAGCGTCATTTTCCAATGCTGGTGGCATGTAATGAATGACTTCAAATCTTTACTTTCACCTCAGCATCAGCTAGCTAGCAGCCAAATGAAGCCCTGAGTTAGACAAATATCTCTACATTCTGCCAACACCAGCAATGATGACCGTTGGGGTTTTCAGCTCTAGTCACAGACTCATAGAACTGCAACTAACATCAACCACTTAAGTTTTGCAGTGGATGATTATACTATTTTTGCCATCGCTCAACTTGGTCATTGCGCAAGTTATGTGCTGTTACTGCATTTCTCATTTTCATAATATCCTACTTGAGATGCTGTCACTGATGTTTGGAGCTTATATGCATCTCCTGGTCCACTTGTCTGCCTTATTCTATACCACACGTGTGATGATGATGGTGATTCATCAATGTTTTTAGTGAACTCCCCAAATATACTACAATTTTATCACTTATATACTTGTATGTGCCTTGTGATCCCTTGTTGACTTTGTTGATCTCTCTGTGAGGGCAATTTTTGCCTCACCAGGACTGTGCCCTTGTACTCTGACCTTATAGAATAAACTCTTCTAGTTTTCCCAATACATCCCTGATTGATTGTGATCATACAACGATACAACCTATATGTTTAATTGTTAAGTTTTAGAAGACCAAATATGCAACAAAACTAGAAACAAGTTATCATATCCTATGGTGGTCAGGTTTGAGCACCTACCTGATTCAAGTTTCAAGCTTCTTATTACAGTGGACTAACTTAAATATCATAGGATTATGCACCTGAGAAGTTGTCGATCAAGTCAATGGTCGCTCAAAAAAGTTGGGCTTACAGGACTCAAAATTCTGTGTTCTTATAACATCTAGTGATCTCATTATTGTGGCCTATCGGCTGTAAAGGACTCATCCAACCGGATAGTGTGATGTGCTGGTACGTATGCACCACACAGTATGCACCACACAGTATCCATATTGTATGCTGTGAGGCATGTATATTGATTTGTGTTACTCATTGGACACCGCTTTATTTATCAGCTAAACTAGTTAGTAAGCTAGTACACCAATTTGACTTAACACATGTTCTTGCATTCCTCATTTCCCTGTGTTTGCTCTAGCAGAAAGTTGATTTGGTAAAACTGCTCCCAAGTGTCATGCACCCATCCATCATCCATCAAAATCACACATAATAGTCATGCTAGCCATATCGATGGATGAATTATGTCCATCCTGTAAAATGCACAGCCACTTGTGAAATGATGTATAATCCTGTCTCTCAAATATCCTTACCATGGACATATAACCACACCATAGCTATTATCAATAGTGATTGTATAAATTACAATTACATGTAGATAAAAGCCCATGACACCAACAATCTGATTTCCATTGTGATAAATCGAGGTGATAATCAGCCGATGTAAGCGCTTGCGGCCTTGTCAAAGGTTAGGGGTAGACCAAGAAATTTTGGGTTCGCATTTACCTAGCTTGATCAGGTCCTGAGATGTAAATTGAGACCTCCTAGGTTCCATATTTAGGCAAAAACCAGCCTAGCATCAAATCACGAGTGACTTGTCACAATCTGTCCATTGTCAGTCATGCCCTCTTGCCACATAGTTTTACATTGATTAACATTACATAGGATTTCCTTGCTATATGCAACCAATAAATTTAAAGTGAATTACTAACAATTCTACAGTGAGATTTTCCAGAGGCATACCATGCTTACTGATGCGCAACTTCAGTCGATCAAATTTGAAGGCTCGTTTAGCATTTGTCAATTATATCACTAGCAAATCACCAAATTCTATGAGTTACATACGTCTCATTATTTGATGAAGAGCATGTGAAATTAGATTCAGTGTCATGACTCTCTCCCACACTAGATGGATCTGAGGAAATGTCGAGTGTTTTTATCCTGAAGTCGGCACTTTCATGGTTTCGCAGAAATTGGTGTCCACGGATGTAGTTTCTCTTGACAATTATTACCATCCGGCACACAGCTAGACATAGAAAGCACTTGTTGTTTTTACCTTTTATTTTTAAACTAAAAAACTAAAAAGGCTAGATCTGAACAATGTAGGTAACAAGGTGACAAGGTTAATGCTGCTTGGTAAAGACAATCATTTCCGGTCATGTTATATCAACAGAGCAAAAAAGAAAATTATCCTCCTCATCTAGCATCACAAGTGGGGTTTTAGTCACATGTTTACATGTAACAAATGTGCTGCTTTTCACCTTGAATCTAGATGACCTTTCACTCGGACAACGGCCTTCTTTTGGCTGTAGGTTTTTTAGTCCCTGTATTATTTTTCGGGTTAGCCTTCCCTTGTAGGCTTCACTGGAAAGCCCTTTACTCTGTATTTGCCTCAGCTTTTGCTCAATTTTCTTCTTTATGGATAGTTTCCTGCCATTCGCTGCATTTAATCCTTTGCTTCTGTCGCTGATAGCTATAGTTTGTGCTGAGTTGCCTTCCCTTGATGGGGTGCTGCTCTGAAACTCATCAGCCATACGAGTCACTGGCTGTGGAATGTTAGTGTCTCTCAGTAGTTCACTGCTTATCGTTGAGGCTGCTGCACTGGACACTGTGCCAGAACTACTGAGTAGTTGCTGATTTGTTGCCGCAGCTGCAATACTCTCACAGGTCAGAGAGTCGACATTGAACTGTTGGCCTGATTCACATGGTATAGGTGGACAGTATACACCTGTAGTGTGATAAGTTCCCAGACGCCCACTGTCCAAACAGCTCTTATACGCTCGGAAAGAACTGTCCCTTGGAAGCTTTCTCCAAGGATGATTGGCTGTTGCCCAATCAAGGCTGAAAATACAACAAAATACAGAAATGAACTCTTCATTGAATCTCGATGAAATGTGAGTTAGCATCAACTTATCCCTGAACTCTACAAAGATAATGAATGAACCTCCTGGCCTCACCTTATGATGCCTGCTTTGATGAGATTGCAAGCGTGGTCATTGGTAGGGCATTGACAATCACATGACCGCTTTGATTCTGAGAGGTTGGATACAAAGGGTGAAGGACATATACAGCTCCTGCAAGAAATCAGATGACTGTTAAAGACCTGACTGGCAGATACATCGTCATTTTCGTATCAAGTCAGTTATGAAATTGCTTTTCAATGAACCTAGTCCTCTCAGCTTCAATAGTTTCTACTGTGATGTACACTAGCATACTTCAATGAGGTGTGTGGTCACAGTCAGCATGCCTTTCATTAGTAGTGAATGTATTTAGTAGGAGTGTGGACAGCATAGCTTGGCTGAAACGTCTAGACTATTTCAATTTCAAACCAACTTCTCACTAAATTGGCATCAAAGATGTAGGAGTAGTCATAACATTCCAATTTAAATGGTGGGATATGTCATCAAGGTGTGTGAAGAGCTAGAGGCAAACTCACTGTATAGGTCCTTGACATGAACATTCGGTATGATTGGTAAACTGCATAGTTTCTACGAATGATTCTCCTGTGCTCCACATCTGTAACACACGCAATCATATTTCAGTAAAACTGCTATCATCTGAACTCTAATGAAACTACTAATGGGATGTTACCCCGCTTTTCGCCCAGCCATAGTTCATGAAGCATAGCTGTACTTACATGGATATTAATATCAATTGACACGACTTCCGTCTTTTTGGGGGAGCACTCCGTTTGACCGTGGCAGCAGCCGCCATGCTTAGAGCATCTATGCAATGTCACACAATTACGATCCATTGTAAAGGAGCTTGTACGAGTTTGTATCCGCGTAGATTCTGACCAAAGCTTGCTCTGTAACTCCTCTTCGCTGACTACGTGAGGTCGAGGCTGGCACTCTACTACATCTATAAAAGAAGTGTTCGTTGACCTTATTTCGGAATGGCGTAACTTAGTACACACCGACATATATTCATATGAACTAAGCACATGTACCAAGAAAATTCATATATTTGTACTCATAGTTACGTATGCTATGTATGTTGACTCAGCTCGACAGGAGTGGTGATTGATGAAAATACATTTCAGGCTGCCTCAAAGCCTGTCCCTTGACTCAACATCAAGCAAAAGCTAGGCATTGAATTTTAATTGCTGCATTTTGGTGATGAATGTGACAAAATTCTGGCTAACATAGCACCATCCATCTGCGCCTGGTAAGAATAACGTTACCTAAGTGAGTATCAGAGTGGGTGTCACTGCTACTAGCCCATGAGCAAGTGGCACGTACCAATGCCGATTGCCGAATATGATTGCCCACGTAATCTATTTGTGCTCCTACAAGTGCTCCTTTTATAGTCCCATAGATTTACAATAACTATTGCTAGATATATTTCGAACAGAAGCTTCTCTAAGAATGTTGTACAGGGAGATTACAGTACCACATCCAGGGCTCATCAACAATGCACTATAAGCCATTGTGTGGGTTTTTTTCATGGTCACACAGGTGATGATATCTTGATTAGTTTCAGTGGGATGACAAAGGCTTATTCACATCACCAGGTCCATCTTCCTGTTTTTACACCTCAAAATTCAGAGAGAGCCATTTTACATCAATTTAGGCTAAGAAAAATTTAGATTAGAGTATAGAGCTGATTGGATTCTTTCATGCAATCAGCTCAGCTACAACGTAACTAACCTAACTTTACAACACTGCACTTATGTGGCTGGTCACTTCATCCCAGCCTCACATCATAACTGGAATATGACTGGTCAGCTGTATAGATACAGCTAGCTGGCGGATCGCTGAGTACCTTCATAAAATGAGATGGGGTCTAGCAAACCTAGGCTAGTCTCTACTGACCAGTGGAGCATGGTTTTCGTGCCTATCATGAATGATGGCGTCAATGCTTTGGCATGCATCGGAAAACTTCAAATAAGCTCCACCAAGCTCACACTGCTGCAAACAGCTCAGCTAGAATGTACAGCAACTACCATCAATCCCTGTAGTAATATCATCACTGAATATACCCAGTCTGTGAGAGCTTGCAGTAGATGAGCTAGGGATGAAAACAGCTTTTACCACAGTACTACTGATCTAGAACATACCATGGTTGCTGACAATTGACATGGAAACTCCGTTTAATTGCGGTTGATTTACACTGGCTCTGGCTTTGAAATTAATTTCCCTGCACTACTAGTGCCAGCTTTCAGCTAGCTGTAGGGTGCTTTATCGCAGTTCTGACAGCTGGAGGTTTGACAACTCTACGTGACCAGTATCTTGTTTTACAGTGTTTTCATATGGGTTCTGCAGAATCATATGGTCCACTATTACAATGGAACTGTTCCCTTCAACAAGTATATGGCTACAAGGATGACCATACATTTCTCTAACTGGTCAAATACATGATCTAATGGTGACATTTTTCATGACATAGGTAGGTGGTGAACCTTAAAAATATTGATTTCTGAATGTTCACACTGTAAATAAGCATTGCGCTAAAGTGACAAATATTATAAAGATAGCTGCATGATTCTATGATACGGTATTCATTCAAAAACACCAACCAGAAAAGTAGTTCCTTACCTTCACTCTTGGCTGCGGGTTGTCTTTGTAGCAGTTGAAGTAGTGCCTCATCAATGTCCTGATTACTTATTTGAAGTCTCGTATTCTGTCTGATTGCATCATGGTATACCACTTCTATAGCTCTCAGCACATCACCCTGTAGTAGAGAAGATTGGTGTCATTATTGCTGGCATAAGTGTGACATTGTCAGAATTTTTCCAGCCAAGCAGATCGATGGTATCTGATGGTACGGTGTGAGACAGCGCCCTAATCTTCCCTGTGTTGATCGAAACTTAGGTTCCAATATATGGGCCTCATGTTTTGTCATGAGCTAGCTGGGGATTTTTGTATCAGGGTGTTATTGATTGAGGGCTGGCTCACAACAAGATGAAAGAAGCTGCATGTATGAGCGGCTGGAATTAGCATGCAAATATGCAGTTGAGGTTTTTATGGCAAACTGGTTTTCTTGCGTTATCCTCTTGCTCCCATGCCTCATGCATCAGACGTTTCTATCACCAAAAGGATCTAGTTCCATCGTAGTTTTTAAATTTAAACTCACTGATGAAGGAGTCGCTGCTGAGTGGACTGTACCAAGCAATGTTATGCTTGCAACCATTGCTAGGAGTCCAAATCTCATTTCGCCAATCTCATTTTCCTACGTCAGCTGGAAATCATCTCTCTCATAACTCTTGTGTGACTTGGTGTACTTAGTCAAGTTTCCAAGTCTTCACTGGCCTCCTTCTTTGAAAATATGTCTAGAACCTGTAAAGCAATGCAGCGCCATGAAGAGTCATCTGGTGCAGTCATCGGTACTGTCTGGTAAAAGCCGCGAAGATTAGTGCAATGAATAAATTTTCAAGCTCTAGCTGTCAACTGTTGAAATATCTAGCCGCCATCAGTTTTCCTTCATTAAGACAACTGACAGAAGATGGGTCGTCGCCATCTTTAGCTCATACCTACTTCAGTAAGAAGTTAATCATGGAGAAAGTTCTCCACCTATGAGCGGTGAGATAATAGACGATTTGAGGCATGAAGTGAATACGGTTCAGGCACTGGAACCGTATCAGCCCATGCACTTGCATAGCATGTCAACTAGCAGCAATTGAAACTAACTTCTTGTTGGAACGAAATACGCTCTCAGCATGCGTGGTATGCTTAGTACCAGCCAAGATCACTTTATAAAAGAATTCCAAAGCACAAATCATACGGCGGCGCAGTTCTCTCAAGAGTGACGCTACCACAACCCTCAGTTAGCATGCAGCACATAGAACCTATGCAATACATCAGCGTCTACATGACCTAATACGCTTTCCTACATGTTCCATAGCGGTAGAGCAGTATCAGATTACTACACATCGAAGCTGAGACTATGAATGCGGAACAGTTCTTGCATGGGTAATGCAATGATGATCGTACTCGACACCATACCACAGTCCGGCTACATTGGCAGTCAAATACTCAAAAATCTAGATGTGACTGGTACACCGACAAGACACATAAATAACTCTTGATCTATGACATTGCATCATTCAAAAAGTCAGTTCAACTGTTTTCTGAAAACTAGGTTGACTCCATGCCACAGAGTGATTGCTGTGTGAATGAGTAGTTCTGTCCGGACGACAACGACATGATCAGCAATTACCATACATTATCGGATGATATATTGAACTAGGAAGCCGAGAAGTCACGAGATCAACCACTTACTTCACACTCTTTGAAATGCCTAAGTCCAAAGGAAGAATGAAGTGTGCTGCCGAGTCAATATTGAGACAAGCTTCAGTTGATAGGAGCGTCAGAGAGCAAGCGAGGAATGAGAACTCTCACAGTTGAGGTATCCTGAAGGGAATAACCAGAAAATTACCGTTCCAAGCTGGTTCAAACCTTGCCACCGGTAATTTGCAGTTACGCCTTTGATAATGATCAACAAATTGCTATGTGAGACGGCTCTTTTGTGTACCAATGGTAAACATGAAGAGCCCGTAGGATTGAACTTCACTTACCAACTCCGTTCTATGGTATTTGGCGATGTTTCAGCGGCAGGTTACAATCCGATATAGAATATGAGATGATCCACTTATAGTAATCCGGTATCCCTCAGTGAAACTGTAGCTCACGATGTAGCACCAACTCTCGCGTCCCCAGCCACCAACTAATCTTGCTGTAATGGTTCGGAGTGGTTACTGGCGCTGGTATGACAGTTATTTATGTTCATCCTATCCCAAACCGTGTAACTATCACTGGCCAGTCTGCTTGGCTGAACTTGCATATATCATCAGTAGTTGTTATGTTGGTCAGGTTTGATGAATTACTCTCCCGCGTGCATGCCGAATTCACCGCTAGGTGATTCAATGACCAGCCCCAGTTTCTCGCTTGCTGGCTGACATGCTATTTATAGGTCTCATTCAGTGATTCGATGGCTGCTCAGCTGTCAAGACCTGCTATGACGCAGCCATGAAGGTGGTTGCTTCATGCGGAGGGGTGTAGGGTATGTACGGTAGCAATGTGAATGACGGTCAGGCATAGAATGGGCTACTGTCTGAGCCAAGAGTATTGCAGAGATTGCAGCTTTAGTTTCATTCCTGAGTCATGGTCATTCTTATGGTGAGAGCAGAAGTAGAAAGATGCAGGTCACCCTAACAGTGTCAGTATCCTATCGGTTGACAGCACTATTGATATCGTGAACTCATGTCATGTCTCATGTCATGTCTCATAGCACAGCCGAGTTCGGACGAAATCTGACTTGACCATTCATAAAAATACACAAGACTCTTCCCCACATGCTTGAGGCTCACTATCACAAACTATTTGCATAATGTTGATTTATAGCATAGCATTGAGCAACTTCATCGCGTCACGACATCTCGAAGGAGTGAAATATTAGCTGGAAACTATCACATTCCTCTTCACCAAGTTGCTGTGGCTCCTTTGGCAAACTCCAGCTTTAGCAGCTACTTCTCATCGCCGGACGCAGACTTGAAAATCCACAAAGCTGATGATATAACCAGGCCTGACCAGTCATTGGTAACCACAAAAACACACATGCACTGTCTATCTGTCCTTACTGACTGCTGAGCTGTTTACTGGCACATCCAACCCACAACTCTCAGTTCATATCAATCTTCGCTGGCATTACGTTACGAACTCCAGTTCACTGTCACTGACAGTAGATCTGTCCAGTCTCCTTCCTGTCACGCGACTCAAATTGTCAAGATATTTGTTACCCAGTGAAACTGGAAAGCCACAAAGCTGGATACTTGTCACAGTTGATCGATGATTATCTTAGAGACCCATGCTGGCCGATCATGTGAAGGAGGAATTCAAGAAACCAGCCACTCCCTCGTGATTGAGATGAGGATTCATATCGAGGCAAGATCTAGCTTTATAGCATCGTAAAACCTGGAGGCTTTGGAGCATCCTCATTATATCGCTATGGGTGTAATGGAAATTTGAGTTTTATCCAAAAAGTTGGCTTTGGCATCGTGTACTAACATTTGACTTTGTCATTAGGTGCTTAAAAATTGGAAGCTTATCAATAAGCCATGCCTGTGATATCAGCATCCGTTGGTAACTGCAGGAAATGATGTTAGTTGGTTTAACATTGCATTGCACTACCAGTCAATGACATGAGTACTAGCAATGTGTCTCCCAAGTAGATGACCACCTTGAACCTTGAACCTTGAACCCTATTCTATGCATCCGTTTATGGATGCACCAACCATCTTCTGGCAGAAATTGATCAACAGATAGTTTACCTCTGGTGGGTTGTAAAAGCAGCTTTGCTTGGTAAGTCTGTAAAACTGTCTTTGATTCTACGAGAATAATCGGCTTGAGTTAGAAGGCAAGTTTTTATCTACGAGATATACCGCAGGTGTTATGAGAGAGTAAGTTTCTACAATTCATACCTATGTAGATGCACTAGCATGGAGGGCTTCTGGAGACAGACTACCTGCAATGACGTCTACCAGCTTAGGACCCTAAGGCTAGGCTGTTTCTGATTTATGTCTAGCTTTATTACTTTTATAGTCAATCAAGTATGACTTGATAAAACAACACCGACATTGGCTGCAACCGGCTCTACACAAGATCTCATGAGCATACCAGAGCATACCTCGGCGCCGATGTTTCACCTCATTTGAGCAGCTCACTCAACCAATTTGAACTTGCTGTCCCCTAACCTGACTACACATGCAATCATGATCAACCTGCTCTATCGAGGCTTGGCCGAGTGCTTTTTGAGTACAGCATATTAAATCTGAAGCGCTACTTGAACGCATTTCAATATTTTTTGGAACGGTTTCTCTGCACAAATAGGCCAGTATTACAAATCTGCACAACAGTAGTTAGCCTCATCGTTATGTACATGCGTATACCTACAATTACCTGTCTGAATGACTTATGTAAGCGAAATGTGGTTGGTACATGCCTCATGCGTGCTGAGACATGTAGGTGTACACACGCACAGTTGACTGTGCTTTGATCATACAGCAGCTCGTCAGTTAATCTTTCTAATCATGGAAGTAATGGACAAGAACTGTCAGCAAGAGTGGGTAGAGCGAAAAGAAATCTCCTTGACCGACGAAACTAAATCCTAGCTTCAACCAGTTGAAGCTAATGGCATTCTTGTAGCCCTGGCCGACCAAGTTGTGGCAGAGAGCCTACATTTGCATAAAGTTTGATTAGACTGCTGGGATAGATTTTCTGATGTAATACTGGCCTTTCCTTCCAACCACAGAGCCTCAGAGTCTGTTGCAACAATCTTAGATTGGTGGAATGTAGATCTCAAGTGATCACCTGATATCGAGTTAGTATAGTTGACATAACCGAACATCGAACGAACGTATGTGGTTATCCATTTACTTCCTGCAGCAGGGGCCCTATGGTCAGGAGAAGCAAGAAAGCATCGTATGATCCTTCTTTGCCACCATCATGTACCTATGGCGATAACTTCAAATCAGAAGCGGTTAGGATGTCGTCACCAAGAACGGCCGAGGGCGTAGAAAAAGTTGTCATGGATAATTGCCTACTATAGACTGTGCTCCTAGAGCTATGGAGTTGTGCGGTTTGGTTTGAAATTTTTTATTAACTATCCGGCTTGACCAGCTAGGCTGGTGTAGAACTTAAGCATCGACTTTGGCTTTCCATTCGCTCCGAAATATTTGATCAGATTAATTGCTATCCTCCTGCCAGCAGATGAATGCAAGGACTTGAGCTCAGCGGTGATGGAGCAGTGCTAATGAGCTAAAGAAACTGTTGGGCTGCTCATCTCAATTAGGAGGTACCTCACCTAGACCTCTAGTTGGAACTACCTCGTCCCATTGACAGTTGGTGCCATTTTTCTATCACTTCTAGTCCTACAGGCAGTATGGACTGCAAACTTGAAGAGCAGACGACTTCCGAAAACAGTGTCGTAGTGAGTATCCTTGAGAGGTCACTCGACTGACACGCGGGACTTGGTATAGATTATAATCAGTCTATAGCAATCATCGTACCTGCCCACATAACCTCTTATACCAGGGTGTAATGAACCATTGAAACCCACATAAAATAATGTATGACGTCATGCTAAACAGCACGAAGGCGGAAATCATGGTGCGAACTAACGTAGGGGTTACAGCTGGTTTATATGAGCTGTACAAAAAAGTTGTACTATCTATTACATGGCTCTCTGAAATCAATCAGATTTTTCCATCACTATAGTCAGATTACTTGAAAACTAGGCCAGAAGATTTTACACCATACTGCTTGAGATTGTTTTGGTCAGAGCCAACTATCACATGGTGCTGTTCGCAGGCGTACAGCTGTCAGTTATAATCACGATGGAATTGGAAGTTTGACTTTCCAGGTCTAATTTATGCGGTGATACAGTTTATATGGTGATTGGTGAACTCTGCTATTTCTACCTGGGGCAAGTCTCATGATACAGCGATATCCAAGATCCTCGACACCAACGTTGTCAAGGATCTCTGGTGATATACAATCGATGATAACTTGACGGCTTGTATAAAACTAGGCACTACGTAGCACGATTGAAATGGATACTAATGGAATTATATGTAAAGTATTGTAATGTACTCTATCTATACAGAAATCTAACAATTACGACGTGTCAAGTTTCAACGTATCAATTTTTGTCAGGTGCTGAGAGATGGCTGATTACAATGGTGATTCTGATTGAAATTCTTGGGCTATGGTAGAGGGTACCTATTCAGGGGTGTATATTCACCCCTCCAGAGAATAAAAGATAAAAACCTGTACGAAAAAGCATTTCCGACACCCCAGTTCACTGCTAGTAAGTACCACTAACAATGAGTGAATGGTGAGGCCAAACAAACCAGAACAAAAGCTATCAAATCCCAGTGCCAAAGAGGAGTGCAGGGAAGTTTTAAAAGCTTTTTAACTTTAATTGCTGAAAGTTAGACTGCTCAAATTCTTATAATATGCGCTCCTGTACCTACTGGTTGTTGGTAAGTTGGTGATATGAAGGGTCCCATCTGCTGTACAAAATGTGTGTGGTATCTGGTAGAGAATCATAAAGGGGAAAATCATCTGCGGATTTATCAAAATACTTTGGTCACGAAAAATATTCCACAACTTTTTTGGGTTTCACTCTGAGAAATGTGCCACATCAACAGTATTTTCTACAGCACTTTATTACCTCCCCCTGTTCCTTCCCCCAATCTGTCTCCTCATCGTTCTCCTCTATACCTTTCATTTACTCTCCCTTTCGTCTTCCTCTGTCTCCCCTATATCTCTACCCTCTATCTCTCTTGCTCTCCCTCCTTCTTCCCCTCCCTCTCCCCTTCTGCCTCCCCTTCTTTCTACCCCTTTGTGTGTCTCTCCCCCCTCTCTCTCTCCCCCTTCCCCATCTCCATCCCCCTCTTCTGCTTACCCCTTTCCCTTCCCAATCCACCGTTTCACTCTCATTTCTCCGTTTCACCTCTCCCTTACTCCAACTTCCCTTACTCCTGTCGGTCCCTTCCTTCCATGCTCCCTCTCCCTTCCTCCCTCCCTCCGTCCGTTTATATCAGTTTGTTCCTATTCGCTCATAGGAAGTTGAGAGTTCAACTGCAGAGGTAAATGCAGGTATGGCTCGTTTCTTACTAGTTGTATTACGCTGCTACGCAATATGTTCGAAGTATGAAACTGGCCTCAGCCTGTACTCTAGTTGCCTCCAAGATCAAGTGCTCACTACATAAATCGCCCCTAATGGCATGCCAAAGCAGGTAGATGTAGATGCTGTTTTGCTTGACATCACACCGGTATGCCAACCCTGCTCAAGATGGAATGGCGTAGGCTATTTATATTTACAAAGTATTGTCAGATAAGGCAATTGATTTGAAGATAGGAGCAGCACCAGCCAACTGAACATCCACACGTCTATGGCCGGTCACCCTTAACACAGTTCATTGCATCTTACAGTGATTCCATTCCCTCATACCCAACTTCCGTCGCACTGTGTACCTGCTGATGATTCACAAAGGCGAGGGTGGGATCCAAAAACTAGCTGTTTAAAATAGAGAGCTATGAATATCGCTGCTACTAATCAGTTCAGCAACAAGATGGCTGCTATGACATCACAGTTCATAGCTCGCAACTTGATACGACGATAACAAATAAAACATATTTCAGATCGATATGCCAGGATGGTGATGATGATGACGATTTGTCTATCACCCGATAATTTGCACTCACTCCGTACGATGTGGCCTGTTATGAATATTTATCTCCTCGTTGCGTCACACGATGAGCCAATAGCAATTCATGAGAATATATCACCGAGTTCCAATGAGTTGAAAAATTTGCGTTGTTTTCCCTTCTGGGCAGTGATGCTCAGATACTTCCTGTAGCTGAAAACAGTACTGGCCATGAGTCTAGATCATCCTTTGTTCATCATTATCATTCCATTGCCACTGCACTCAAAGGCCACCGCTGTCTTGGAAAGATGGTGACTACCAACCATTGAAACAACATGTCATTTTATACCTTCATAACTTGTGGTAGAGTCAGCACTGGCAGGTGTAACCATAGCCGTAGAGGGTGTGACAGCTCCCGTTAGTGGTTATAGGTACTACATCTAGCCTTATCAGAAACATCCGGAGCATCTGGGGCAACCGAATTACAACGTGATCAGTCAATCTTGCGTAATCCTGCCCAGTCTCATGCAGAGCTAAAAAAACGGAGTGTTATTTCCAATTTGCCTGACTGTAGCTTGAGTGGCACAGATACGGAATACTATAAGAATGAACGACTTATTCGTTATTCACGAGGGTACTTCAGTTCCTTGGTCGCAGCAGATATGGATTCTGGTACAGATGAGGACGTTGACCATTAATCAGTAGCACTAGACCATCACAAGTGGCCAGACCGGTTTCAGTGACGCCATTCAAGCTGGAGACGCTTTTGATGTGGATCACTGCTTACTTAACTCGTATCCATCAGCCTACGTACCAAATACCTGTGAGGTGAAATCTTGCCCATCTATCACAAGGATGATTAATGCCTCCCCTACGCACATTAGCTCTGGCTCATCTAGTTTGGCCATGCCACTGCTCTTATAGAAGCTTGCATGGCAGTCAACACTAGGATTGTGTGCGCATGGGTCACTGCCTCCAAGTGACAAAACAGATTCGAGCTAGCTGTGCTCTCCAATAGCTGGCAGCAATGAAAGATACAAAATCTCTAATGGGACTTTCTCTTACCATGATTCGCAATGGTGGAGGTGAAGGAGGGAGAGAGGAAGGGAGGAGTGGACAGAAGATTTTGACTACGGAAGATTGAAGTGTGGCTGGCTGATAGTGATCTAGTAGGTAAAGAAAGGTGGGACATAAAATAAACAGCTGACCCACCACCCACACCTCCAGCAGCTCGATGCATAGATAGATACCAGAGAGCGATAACTCCTCATTCATAGGTACATATCCACAAATAAGAAGGGATGACAACTCTCTTGACATTTTAGCGAACGCACTTCAATGAGTCACGTGTCATTCGCTAGCCAATCACCGATGGAAAACCCCAGGATAGCTCTCAAAATCTCCCGCCACGCGTGCTTCGATGGTTTGTTTGACTCTCGTAAGTTATCTTGAGACACTCTGTTTTATGAATTTCCCAGTACTTCAAGGGCCAGTTTCACTCTCAGGATGTTGTTTAAGAGTGATTGCAAGTTTTAGAGCTGTAGAAGAACTATTTATGAATGTATAGGGTCAGTATCCGTAGTATTAAAAGGAACCAATCAAATGATTTTCATGGTCTCTCTGAGGTCACATGACCATATGATGCCCAAATGTTTTGGTGCAAATTTCATGTATTTTCACTGTTTTAGACCAGAAATTACTTCTTAAAGGCTTGGTTGGGTCATATTCTCTCACGAAATGTCTTATGACGTGATTTAAAGGATCGTATGCCATGTAAAAGGGCTGAACAGACATCGCATCCCGTCCGATGTGTTTGATGTGGAGGCCATCTTGTATTTTTCACAAAGCAAAAGCAGCAGTTTGCCTAGTGAGGTGTAATGATAGTGTCCTCTGAGTACTTAGCTGTCTCTGTTGTCATACAGTACTAGCCTATCGATAACCGAGATGGTTTGAATTGCATGAAATTCAATAATGAGCAGTAGAAAACGGTCTTGTAAGGATGTATCGGATTGTAACGGTGACACGAAACCAGCGCCTACGATTTCACTGCTGTCAAATACGAATAGTCGGTAAGCGCATACTTAATGGCCTAAGTTCATGGAATAGTTGTGCAACAGTTGTATTAAACATTCTCCTTGCCTGTTTTTATTGGGGTACTTGCTCTCTCGGTGAGAATTCATCGGTCACCAAGCCAAGTTCGCGTATGCATGACAGTTCATGACACAGCGAAACATCGGTTCCTGAGCTTGAGCTCCAGTGGGTATTTTTAAGTCGATGTAATGTTGATCAAATGTCTTTTTCACGTCCAGGTTTCCGTGTGATTAGTGTGTTAGAAATAAATGAGCTGATACGGTTCTGAAACCAAAATAAATCTCGGCCAACTTTATTATTCGTACATATGTTGTGCGTTGTCTTTCCCCAGAAATGAGGCTGCATGTCCAGTAGAGAAACCCAGAATGGCAAGTGCATTCTCTGGGCTCAGTGAGACCTGCCCTCTCTCACGGAGGCAAGCCAGCATTCTTTCTAAAAAGAGGGCGGCAGAAGAGTTGGAGCTTGCAAGGTCAGTCAACTGAACACTAGTACCTGATAGTAGGCCTACCTAACGTATTAGTTTCTCAGAACTGTTTGGTGTGAGGTTTTGGTCAGCGTAATCGAAGATAAAAAATCTGTCTGTGGAGCCACACTGGTCAGTTGAGTAGGCTTACTGTAGGTACCGGTGCACCACAGATAGAGGCCTAGTAGTTTAGTAGGGCTTATGGCGTTACTAGGCTGTATATCTCAATCAATGATCTCTATGATTACCTGTGTTTAAATGAAGTTAGTTCTGGCTTGAAATACTGTCGTTTATGAGTTTTTCACAAGTTCAACACCTGTTCTTCTGATACCGTGGTTTACCCGTTTGACGCCCTCTCACGTAACAAACGCCCAGGGGAGGGCGTTTGTTACTAAAAGTTCCTCAAAGACAGCTTTCTATAACTGAAAGAATCAAAAGAGCACTACCTAGGTAGCTGTAATTATAAGTTGATGCGTTAACAAAAATGGAGCAAGAAAGAAAAGCCAAGAGAGGCTCAAGTGGGCTCAAAAAGATTCCAAGGGTTAAATGGGGAAAGCGCGGTAATTTGCTTGCGATACTCTACACGCCCCTCTAAACGGCCGCGACGTCACACCTGGTGATTTTTACTCAAGACACATAGACTCATCTCATCGCATGCCCCAAGCCGAAGAGATCATTGTTTTGCGAATCTTCATTTAAGTAGAGTCAAACCTATAAAAGTGACGTATATATGTATCTCCTTGTCTTCTCTACTAATATCTTTTATCGACCAAAAATTTTGTTCATGTCCCGCCTATGCATAGATTCGTGGAAGTTTCCTTCCTTAGTTTATGGATGTTGAGAACTAATGGAGTCACAGCCGTGTGATTATGTAACCGTTAGTAAATCCTAGTTTGTAATCTATCTGCTGCAGGCAGCAGGAGCTGGAGGCTGCCGAGTGCACAGCCGAGACGAACAAAAAACCGAAACGTGATCATCCTGCTCCTCCCTGGACTGACATTGACAAGGACATATTTCTGCAGGGTGTACTCACGGTAAGTGTCTCTTCCTTCTCCCAGCTCATCCTGCCTCCCCGCTCTCCCTCACCATCTCTCCTCCCACTCCCTCTCATTCTCCTTCTCACCCCCTCTCGCTCCCTCCCCCTCTGTCTCCCTCTCTCTCCC
>ERZ1740065.586-NODE-586-length-20002-cov-11.273976_pt1 | contig 20002 bp, 5 predicted proteins | sample MGYA00581738_ERZ1740065 | MGnify/ENA primary metagenome ERZ1740065 (study PRJEB43018, sample SAMN04849749) | marine metagenome | isolation source: floating plastic debris | place: Pacific Ocean | collected 2008-09-01 | study: EMG produced TPA metagenomics assembly...
AGAGAGAGAGAGGGAGGGAGAGAGAGAGGTGGGGAGGGAGAGAGGGAGAGAGAGGGGGGAGAGGGGGAGGGGGAAAGAAGAGAATGTTGTTGAGAGAGGATACATGTAAGACATATAAGACAGGTTATATCGCAGGTGTCTGTAAGAGAGGTTTATTGATCAGTGAAGTTATTGTTTCAGTACGCTATGGGAATCTGTTCGACTCGTATGCCAGTATCTGGGACAGCGCACAGAGAGACGATAATGTCTTGGTGGTGTTTTACGAAGATCTAAAGTCTGTGAGTATAACTGGCTGGTCCACACTACATATATTTTCGAGCCTCAGTTGTGGCGACAATTTGTCGTACGCGCCGGCACTGTCCACACTAGACCGCTACCTGCGTAAACGAACCGGCCTTAAAAATCTGTGCCAACCTGCGATTTTCTTGGCATTTTATGCGGTGCTGACACTGCCGTATATAAACATTAATTAGGACTGTGTATTTTCTAGGAACTAGATGTAGGATGGCGTTTCACCGAGAGTCTCTCTTACAAGTTCAAACATGTTGAAAGTAGCCAGTGACAGTCCAAGTTGACGCTCGCAAGCTAAAAATAGAAAGGAATTTGTCAGGAGGGTGACTATTGCGTGAAAATACGTCTAGCGTGGACCAGCCTTAACTGGCTCCATAGTATCTCTATCTCGGTTATAACATGTCTCTACAAACGTATGAGCTCAATCAATTTATTTCTTTGAAAAAAACGACCCAGCAACACCATTTACCAAGCCAGGATTGAAGCATAGCTGTATAATACATGAAGAATGCTTGCGGCACCATCTGCATGTAGCCGAAGTTAATATCATGTGTAGCATTGAGAGTTGTTGACTTGTTTTGCTGCCAACAGGAAATCAGACTCGTGATTTCTCTGCTTATAGAATGCAATGAATGAGATAGAAAGAGTGGCTCAGCACTTGGGAGTTGTCTACTCACAGCAGCTGCTCGAGGACATAGCCAGAGCCACTGGCATTGCGAGCATGCGAGAGAGCAAGACTGCCATAGCGGAGACCTACCAGGCCAATGATTGGGTGAAGAAGGTCAATGTCTACAGGAAAGGTCAGTACTGGTCTCATCAGGAAGGGATTACGGCGGGGGGGGGGGAGGAGGGGGGCTGACTCCAAATTCACGGAAAATGGAACCTGTAGATCAGCTGCAAACATTTTTGATGCGTGGATGTCACTACCCTGGATTCTCTGTGAACTGGCGAGTGAGTGAAAAACAGAGTTATGTTTTGCGTAACTTGTGAAGTTCAATACTCTCCAATCACCAGTGAGCGCTGGAGCAAAGGAGATAGGCTATTGGTTACAGGAATCTGACAATGATGCCGGAATGGACTATTGACAATTTTATGTAAACTATTTTCAATTGAACTTTCATCTTTATCAAGCTGATTTCCATCATATAGAACGAAGGGACAGAACTAGATAGTGGCTTACTGAAAATGGAAGACAACTCCAAGTTATTTCTAGACAGAGAGGACAACTCCAAATTCTATGTGCAAATTTGTGCTCTACATAGCTACTTCACATACTCCATTGCTCGTAGTGTCTGACTGAGTTATTCAGGAGGCTGCTTGGTGGGTTGTTAATACCTGAATGCAGCCTCCCCATGGCCCCATCCTAAGGTGGCCCCATCCTAAGGTGGCCCCTACCTTAAGGTGGCCCCATCCTAAGGTGGCCCCCACCCTAAGATGGCCCCATCCTAAGGTGGCCCCCACCCTAAGGTGTACAGTATTTTACCAATTTAATGCCACCTTCACTTAACTAACGCTTCTGAACTTCCCTCAAAGATGACTTTCTATAAATATCTCTCTATACCCGGTACTGCACAGCTTCAAACAATAGATCAGCACATTTTAGCCAAAGATGACTGCCCAGTTTCAGCGGGCCTCATTGCCCTCCCTATCCATGTCACTGCCAAGATTCGTATTACTCACTGTACTTGCTAGATGTAGTATTGCTAGTATTGGTATTAGTATTTGTGGTTAGTTGTATTTATCACATATAGTACTGCCTAATATAGGCACTCTTTTCCACACTAAATGGTCTAGGAATACGTTATTTACAAGTGCACTTGCTACGCAGACCTAGAAAATTGATCAACGATTGTGTTAGAGTTTCATCAAGGGCTCATACAACCTGACTACTATGATTTACGGTTTTCATATGAATTAACTACTGTGCTTCACCTCTCACATAACTGACACCTGAGGGGGAATTTTATTAGAAAAAAGCCTCTCAAATATGGCTTTCTACAAATGAAGGAATCAAACAGCACTAGCTATAGTTTTCAGCTGGTGTGTTAACGAAGATGGAAAGAGAAAGAAAAACCAAGAGAGCCTCAAATAAGAGTTAGGCTGGCGGCTTTTTGGCATTTCAGTAAGGAAAAATAACAAACGCTGCTCCCCCCTCCCCCCAGGTAAAACACAGTAACCAATCAGATCTAACTTCTGTGCCTGGATGTCAGTGAAAAATTCCAACATGCCGAAGGTCACAAACAACAATTCAAATTGTTGGCCTCGTACTAAAATTAGAAAGGAATTTGTGCTACCCTGAGGTGTCAGATGAAGTCGTGTCTGGTGTGCCTGGATGTTACCGTCTAACAGTGGTAGAGCGGAGGGCACTCAGTGCAGCATTTGATGTATGAAGACTAGTTTAAAAACTACTTGACTGAAAGTATAGCTAACTCAGGTCTATGGGGCAGCGGCTGTAACGAATGCTGCTCTCGTTTCCTGAGAAATGAGTAGCGGCCGATCAGTTTCTGCAGTGCAATCTTAGCCATCATTTCTTCCCGGCAACATGAATCTGGTAACTTCATTCTTCTCGCCATATCAGGGAGACTAGGATGAAGTGCACAGCCCCCCACACTTGAAAATAACTGGGGAAAAGCATAGAATATGCAATAAGTTCAACGAACGGTTTCTTATGGTGTCTACGAGTGTAGATCGTGTAAATACTTGTATATGGTTGCCTCTTCATGTTTACCAAAAATCACCCAAGTTCTGAAAATACTGGAGATTCAGTCTTTTCGAAAGTTGAGAAGTCATAGTTAAAAAACTGCAGGAGGGTTGACAGGTATGTCCTGTGGTCCAGTAAGAATTTTCAGCTTCTTGGTTGTTGGGCTCGATGCTTTGCTGGTTTTGTGGTTGGCTCTTTTAACAGTGGAATGGTGAGCACCGGAGGGACACGCTGTACCTGGAACTGTCTGGGCAAAAAACAAGTTTTTGTAGATTATGACACTGAAGGTCACTACCGTAACCCCACAATTATTAGACAGGGAAAGGGGGAAGGTGTAAGGAAGTGAGGTTAGTTAAGATTTCCCTTGTAATATTTTATCTGTAAGTTTGACCTTATTCTATGTCCTAAACGCATTGTATGTTATGAAAAAAATGCCGTGAAACAAGGAAAGACAAATCCCAATGAGATTTCAGTAGCACAGCGACGTAACCTGTGACTTACAGAGCTCATGCCGTATGTTCAGGGGGGTACCCTTTGCAAGTATGTTACCCAGGCAGGCTGGGGTCCAGGGGCAATGCCCCTGGTCAGGGGGTTAGGGGGGGTGAAGTCCCCCAAAAATTTTTTCTATGTGTAGTACATGGAAAGTAGCGTGATATGCGGGAAAAATGGACAGTCAGGCTTGAGCTGCTACCAACCACCTTTCGCCCCACTACTCACAGAATGAAATTAAAAAAAAGAGCAAAAATAAAGACTAGCATTCCAGGCATCATGAGAAGTGGATGTGACACTGTCATTGGTAGCAGCCAATGTCAACCATGTAGTGCTGTATGCATTGCACTGAGATGGAAACCTAGTCGATCAAGCTCGTCTATTTACGGAAGAAAATGTAAAAAAGAGATAACTCGGGAAGTTCTGCTGGTGCTCATACAAGAATACCAGAACTGCAGTTTTCCTCTCTGCTAATAAGTCATACCTTGAGCCCTACAGTATCTGCCTGCCACAAATGAACTCATCTCGGTAAAACTAGACTAACAAGACCTCAAGAGAACATTAGGAAACCAAGAAATAATTCCAGTGCTCAATTCTGGCATCTAAAATACTAGTGACTGCCGGGAAGAAATACAAGAGTGTTGACAAACCTACATGTGCTCTAGATATAAACTCTCCTTCAGCAGGTGGCTGTTTTGGCTTATCATCACCAGTTGCTCAGCAGTGGTTTACTTGCATCTAGACCGGCAGTGATAACACCAATCATGCCGCCAAGAAAATTGGACTGCATTCTTACTGAACCTTCACCCTGTTCATTTATTGACCTCTAACCATTTGTCAATGATTATCACACATGTATTTACCTATCACAATGCCTTTTACTAATAGGTCGTGCCAGAGAAACGAACGATAATGGTCAGGTAAGCCACAAAAATTTTTTGGGTTTTCAGCAATGGGCTTTTGTCATTTTCCCACAGATATTCGTGCATCAGCACATGCGGGAGTGAGAAGGAAGTGAGCGGAACTGAGCATGGATAGGCACAAAAATCGACAGGAGAATGATAAAAACCCAGCAATGTTACCCCGGCAGTGCCTGGCTGCCGTATAAAAGTACACGGCCCTGCGTATGTTCATATTGAATCCGAACTACGCGAACTCACAATGGCGTCTGCTTGGATTTAACCCCATGTATGAATCCGGGGAATTTACTGCAAAGTCGCAATTGAATCTCTTGAATCATAAGCAATTCAACAGCCTCCCGTATGCTTTGACCTTGCAAAGGACGGTATTCCCACTTATGAGATGGCTGTTACTCGCGCGTGCAAGATTCGATCCTGGCTGACTCATGATTTGTGCTTTCAAATTACGAAAAAAAGAGCGATATGTATGCAGTTAGAAGAATCATCTTTATTGCAAAGCTTTCTAATAAAGGTTAACTGGAAAAGAATTCATCGATAATTCATACATTTAAAAGTTGTTATGGGAAGTTGGAGGCTGTTCTTGTTTCCATGGCAATGCAGTTATGAGGAGGAGTCGCTTGAGTTGCTTCCAGAACCTCTGCGTTTCTTATGATGTTTGCGTCCATGCTTGCGTCTGCGCTTGCCAGATCCACTGCTGGAGTCACTGCTGGAGTCACTGCTGGAGTCACTGGAGTCGCTCGAGCCACTGCTGCTGCTGCTGCCCTTTCTTGGTGGCTGTGGCGGTGGCTGTGGTCGGTGTTGAGGAGGAAATCGTGGATGTACACGGAATTTTCGGTGTACTAAGGAGTAATGACCACCCTGCAGTAAATAATTCGAGTTGTAATATTTGACTGATGAACATATCCCGCCATTTCTTGGTGGTACAAAGTCACAATCCTGTCAATTATGTGTTATACTAGAACTGGGACAGTCACAAACTGATAAATACTGAGAGGTTAATTCCCCCATTAAGAGTTTTATCGTATACAGCAGGAGGCAGCAGATTCTTTATCATCATCACACATGTCACACGCCATATGTCACACTAAATTTTGTCACATGTCACAAACATGTATTAAGAAGATAGTATTCTTGTGTAACTAATATGTTGAAATAGTAATTTTTCCTGTATATGATAGCAATTCATAGCTTGAATTTACAGCTGGAGGTGTTTTCTCATAGCAAATCAGACTTTCCCCTTTTGGTATTTATGAACGGCATACTGACGAATAAGAAGTAAGCAATCATTGGAAAACTCAGGAAACTGGTAGTTTAATAACTACATGTAAGTTCAGTGAAATAAATCACTAGGCTGTGATGTATGAAATAGACAAGGCTTTGATGCATTTTAACAGTAGGGAAATTTCGAACAAAATAAGATAAAAATAAGTAAATAAAAAGTAATGAAAATAAATAATGAATAAAAGCAAGTACTAGATTGAAAGAATAACAAACTTTAATGGACTGTAAGAATGGTAAACATAGTTGCCAGAAGACAAATGACATGGTTAAACCTTACGATGGACTCACCCATGAGGCCATGGCCCAGCCGAGGAAGCAAACCAGAACAGTTGCAGCGAGAATCACCCTCATCTTTCACCTGCAAGTTCAAAGACAATATGTCATTAGCGTTCAACCCAACTGCTTGCTAATTGCCAATTGCTCATTGCTTGCAAAAAAGTATTAACTTACCTTTACTGTGAGATCAGAAAGTATGATGAGCTACTGCCAACCATGACCCTTATATAGTCCTCTCACCTCTTGACCTGTTTCTTTGTCAGCCAATGAAACCGGCGCTTACATGGAAGTAACCATGGAAATGATTAGTAGCGTTTATTCTGTATCTGCTATAAGCTTCTTAGTGGTTTGCAGGCAATAAAAACTTCTTCCAGCACATTCTCTCTAGGAGGACCTGGGATAGTGACATCCATTGTTCTGCTGTACAAGGTGTTGTTCCTGTGCGTCTTGCATGGGTCATAGATGCGCAGTTCATCACATGTGAAGCCATGCTTGTGTAGTCGACAGGAAGTGATGACATACTTTCTGCTTCCTCCTTGTGGATTCTAAACCTTCCCAAGAATACTCGGAAGGTTTAGAATAAAATGTAATGGAAAGTATCAGCTGAGAAATAAGTAGTTTTTTTGTACTTTCTGTCTGTCTGCCTCTGATATCTGTCTGTTTCAAGAGTGGAGCTATGCTTTCCCAGTTAGGGAACTGGATAAATTGTTTATTGGAAACACCATCACATTGCTTACTATAGTGAAATAGACACCCTCCCATTGCTAACCATACCTGTCAACCTGTCAGGCTAAAAATACTGGATATTCTGTTTTTTGAACTTTGAGAGGTCATAGGTCAAAACTCCCACCCCCTACAGCTAGGATTCTGCCATATTCCTGCTCAGCTCAGCCAGATCTAACTGGTGAGCCACAGGAGAACATTAGAAAACAATGATATAAATTTTGACGCTAAATTCTGGCACCTAAAGTGCGGGAGGAGGGAGGGGAGTCTCACGAGAAATACGGTAGACTTGACAGGTATGTTGCTTACTATTATAGTGAGATAGATGTGCTGAGGTTAGCAGGGAGTGTGCAGTTGACTCATACGTCAGAACACATGCAGGACCAAAAGTGACGGCGATGCAGTCCTTCTGAACTCTAAGAGCCCCTACCCGCTCAAGCTAATATTCTGCTATGTTTGAGCTTAGCTCAGCACCATATGACACATAAACCACAGGAGGACATTATGAAACCAATGGTAAAAATTTTAGTACTAAATCTCAGGAGGTAAATACTGCAGGATCCCAGGGAGACTGGAGACAGGAGACTTGTCATCTATGTCCCTGTTCAATACGATGCGACTACATCTGCGTGGGCTAAATGATGATAAGGAGGGCGTACTCATCGCCTTATCCTGGCTGTCATCCATTTCCTCATGGTATGCAATGTTGTAATCAGCTAACCAAGAGTTTTTTTCTCTTATCTGTCAACTGAAAACAAAGGAATTGGTGATTTGATGCACAAAAAACACCACCGGTCTCCGGCTGACATTCAAACTGGTTTCTAAAGACAAAACATTGATTGATAGAGATCATTACAGCATTCTTTGACTATTGCTTTCTGACGAGCTATTTTTTATTCAGAGGCTCGTCGTACCAGGCGCTGCACAATGAATTGCCTCCCATCAATCATGTTTCGGAATGCCTGTTGCCGCTACATCTCAGCTCTACAAATTGTTCTGTTACCATGGAAACTATATAATCTTCCTTGAATATCAGCTGTTTTTTTGCAGAATGATAGCTATTTCTATCAAACTTCTGCAATTATATTACAGCTATAGAGGCAGTGTCTAGGATTGTGTAACGTAATGATAAATCTGGCTCCACTCTGTCAGAAGATTCAGCCAATAATTTTTCACGCTATAAATGTCATGCGCTCAGTCATTGGTCACATTTAACAGAGTTCCTGAAGCTCTCTCCATAATGTCACCACAGCACTGTATTAGAGAACTGGGCATACTTTTACCTCCTGTCCATCGGCGGACTCAGGCCTGCATGGAGTATGCATGGGGTACGCTTGCATGCTGTCCTCAGGTGGCCTCAAGTGATCATAAGTGCACTTAGGTCCACCTGGTCAGTCCCAGACTTTGATAGCGTGCGCGTAATCAGGCTTTGTTAGGATTTTTCAGGCTGCCCTGGAGTACCACAGTGCTTAATCCAGTCTATAGTCCTGGCCATTCTTAAAACTAGTCTTACTTGTGCCTAGGTTTGCTTGGTCAGTTCGGGTAGACTAAAATATTTGTAATTTTAGTCTAAACTGCTCTGCTTTTGCTACCGGCCATCTTCCTTCTAAGCTTCTGGCTTTCCAACGTCGAGGAATAGCTTCGTAACCGAAGTCTTCATAGCTGTCAAATCTGTCAAATCTCCCGTCTTTCCCCAGAGACTCCAGATGTACCTAAATTAAGGGTCAAAGTTGCTATTATTGATTTTCTTATGTTCTCCTGTGGCTCACCAGTTGGATCTTGCTGAGCCGAACTCAAATATGACAGAATCCTAGCTGTAGAGGGTAGGGGTTTTGAGCTATGATTTCTCAAAGTTCAGAAAAACAGAATCTCCAGTATTTTCAGCCTGACAGGTTGACAGGTATGTTGAGCAGCCTAATAATCTGCTTCAAAGAGAGAAGTTGTCTTCTCTTGAAATATAGCCATCATTGGATTACTCTATCATTGGTGGCTCAGGCTACAGAGGAAGCCACTATATTTTGGTAATGATCATCAGGTAAACCTAATGACAGACAGAAAGACTTTTAAGTAATAAAGCCTTGACCTCTTCCCTCTCACTGTCATTGGTAGAGCTAGCTCTGCCTTACACACTCACATTGATAATAATATTGCATTAGGAGACATACTTGTATGTGTCAACCGAATGACTATGACCACAGACATCTGATAGTAGCGATTCATATACAGTCCACAGTCAACAGCTTCTTGCCATCAATGAGATACATGACATAGTTTAGATTTAGGCCTTACCCATGAAGGAATCTTTGCTATGTCATCGTTGCTAAAGAGTGAAGCCACTTAATGATGGAGTTGGAATTCTTCACTATCTTTGATGAGGTCCATTCAGTACAGCTGTTACACTGGACGAGATTTAGATTCTTTACATAACTATACCAGAGTCCACTGGGTGCAATGCCATGGTTACATTCTCCATCTCGATCGTTATAGTGTCTGCAGTATCGGCGGAGGGAGACAACTCCGACATAGAGTACAGCCTGGTGTTTTATAATTGCAGAAGGGGAGACAACTCCGATAAATGATTCAATAAACTTATTTGGAGAATGAAGCTAATCACTGAGGGAAGTTGATGCTATTTGATGATAAGTACCCTGTTTAGAAGGGAGGCTATAGAGTCTGTGAGGGAGAAGAGCAGGAGGGGAGAGAAGAGGGGGAGGGGAGAAAAGAGCGGGAGGAGACAGAAGAGCAGGAGAGGAGAGGAGAGGGAAGGAGAGAGAGAAGAGCAGGAGGGGAGAGAAGACTGGAGAGGATAGAAGAAGGGGAGGAGAGAGAAGAAGGGGAGGAGAGAGAAGAGGGGGAGGGACGAGGGTTGGTAGCACATACCCAAAGTTATAGAAGAGCAAGTGCTAGATATTATATAGACAGCTATTATCTTACAGGGTTTACCAACTGGTGCCTACATGACCAAGTAGTATGGTACAGCTGGCCAGGTTATATAACATAAATCCATATCAGGGCAGGCACTAGCAAGCACTGACCAGCGCTGACACTGGCCGCTCATGATCCGGTACCAGAATCTTTAGATCCGTCAGTATGTGTGGATAGCATTTAGTATTTGTATGGACTGGTGTGGAACGGTGGACTATCCCATAGCCTGTGAATAGCGTATAATACAGCAGTTTGTGGATTGACTGTGCATAGATGGACAGCAACACCACTGTCACTGGACATTCTCTGCGTATAAATAAGCCTCTCTCTCTCCCACCCTCCCTTCTCTTAGCAGTTAGAAGATCGTATTTATTCAATGCTGTGATACGTTATAATCTTTCCTCAAAGTGAAAGCAAACTTGAATCAGGTCACAGCAATGGCCGCTCCCTGATAGACACAGTTAGCTACCATCGCTTATCATAACTTTATCTGATGGCAAACACTTAAAGGTTTCATTCTCCTATTTTTGCATTGGCTACATTCCATCCCTCACATTAACACAGCAGTGGATCTCACCTGTGACCGTGGGTCTATAATTTGGCTCCCAAAGCCTTTTAATTTGCCTCTGCCACCACCGTCCACTGCAGCCGCTGTCCACTGCAGCCACTGTCCACTGTAGCCACTGTCCACTGCAGCCACTACCACCACTGTAGCCACTGTAGCCACTGCAGCCAGTAGTATTTGAGTACAGGGCTACTATTAGACAGTGAGTTGATGATAAACTCTGGTAAACTGATCAAACTAGGCTTTTAGATTCTATTTATGAGAGCAATCGCATGAGTAGAACTGATAGATTGACGGAGAGATAGTGAAGGCTTTAAATAGCTGTGATACTGAGGACTACATAGAGACAATACTACACTTCTGTGCTTACACATGTGAATGACTAGTTATAACTACCTCAAGCTAGTATCATGATTTGCCTCCATTGTGATCCTGTAATATAGAGTTCATATTGCATAGACTCATATTTCTGGAAGTCATTTAGCTGAGTCTGTAATAAATGGTATGAGAAATATCGATGTCTGTAAAGATATGTTTTCCGTCATATGATAACGATGAGAGTCTCAGATGTAGCAAAGAATATCCATCATATCCTATAGCTTCGGATTCTCAGTGGACGGTCTGACCAGCAACCCTGAATGAAGCAGGCTCCATGGAGAGATGCAGATATAGTGAAGCTCTTTACTGCGGCGGAGCGGTGGCGAACAGTTAGTAGGGACATAGATGACTTACAACATTGCCATTTGCATACGAGCCATGCACATTTATAATCGCAGCCGTACACTGACCTCCAACTAAATCAGATGTACATGTTCTGTCACAGCCCGGCGCGTTTGTAAATGCCGTCGATCGAAGAACTTTTTTTACAGATATAATTTAATCAAACAACTGGTTAATAGATACATATAAGTCGAAGTCGCATTGTCTAACTTTGACCCATGGCCGGTCAGTCAATGAGTTTGAGTAGTGAAGAATCCTTGTTTAGTATTTTTTTGATGTTGAAAATAAATCTGGGATCAGATGGGAAACCTCAAGAAATTTTTGAAACAATTGTCAGATGCTCTTAGTTTGGCACACTCCCATAAAGAGGAGCTGGCCACAAAGACAATGCTTCCTCTCCATCTGAACTTATGGCGTCACAATGGATGACCTAATTAAATGGACTGAGGAATACTCTCTCAACGACTAGGATTAGAAATAGAGAGGTCCAGCTGTAGATGGAGCTTGGATTTTTGGCACACTCCCCTCGATTGGATTTAAAATCCACACATAGCAGTCAGATGCCATACAGAGGGGCAGGAGACCACAGCGAGTCTCTTATCACCATGTTTGGCTGACCGTTAAGCGCATGAAGTCAGTAACACTGTTGACAAATATCTCTGCTATGTTAGAGGGGAAGCCTTCTTCAACCCTTATCTCTCCACTGTGAAGCTAGCACTGTCCGCATTGCGATGAAATCACTCCCCGCTGCCGCCGTCAAACTTGGTCAATAAGTCAGCGGAGAGAGAGAGAGAGAGAGAGAGAGAGGCAATCTGTAGAACTTCCTCTCGGTCTCCTCAAAGTCATCTAGCCGCTTCCAAGTCTGAGTGATTATTTTTTTATCTGGATTCGGAAAGTGAGTTAATAATGAGATTTTTGGCATGGTGCTATTACGCTACCACTATCTCCATACTCTCAAGTACCCGGTATGAATTGACAGCTCTGCACTTTGGGGCCAAATTGCAGCTTGTCTCTGCTTGTCTCACCCTGGCAGGCGGGCGGACTGGCTGGCTGTGAGACAGAGTGCGAGACAGTGTGTCAGTGTCTCTGCAGCTGGCAGTAAATGTTCTGTTGATCAGTCCCCATGCTGCTAAGCACTTGTGTCTCGAGTAGTGCTGTTTGCACAGCGTACCAAGCACTGATACGGCATATCGGCTCTCTAATTCATGGTCTAATGCCACAGATAAGGTGTCATTCAACATCATGGTGAATACACAGAATCCAACTTTATCAAACAAAGTAAGCCATCGCAGTATAACGGTGAGAGCCAATCAAGTATTCCTTTAATTTCCATGTTTAAGAGAACCGCGTCGTCGTCGGCTAGTGTTTTCCAATTCTCAAAACGGAAATATTATTTTAATATCTGAGCCAGACACTTTTGGTTCTTCAATTCTTTTTCTCCTCTCATCATGACTATTTAGTTTGTGTATTTCTCTTCTTTCCCTGATGAATACAGCATATAGAAACGACCGAGCTCATCAACTGGTTGTAGCTTTTATCTCCCTGACGCTGAGTCAAAACTTTGCCCACAATTGCTGGGCGATTCAGTACCAGTAAATATTGCACAAGCTTGACATATTGAGGAAATGCTCACAGTCCAAAAGTGTGACTTCAATGAAGCGCCATATGTCAGTTTTTGAGAGCAGCGTTGCTACTTTGTTGTTGTATAATATTTTTGCACTGATGTACCGTATATAAACATATGCCACACTGTAACAATGAGGCGTAGCAGCGAGGCGTTTGTTATCAATTGCAACGCTAATTCACTGATAGCTCGCTGCGCGGTCCCCCAGCATGGGTGCCTCCAGCCGGAGTAACTCAGTCCTTCCTTCACACTAATTTGTTTAGCACAGACACACGTCCCAGCTGTTTAATTATCCTGCACCGGCATCTGTCTCTGCCCTGAACTCGTTGCATTATTTCAGTTTAAAAAATTACCGAGAGCCAAAACAATTTGTTGCTATATTTAGCCACAGCCTGGCCAGCAGGTCTATGTTACAAGTACTCACTTAATTTCAACGCCACAAACTACTTTAAATAAATCAAAAAACCACGCAGTAAACAAACGTTACAACTAATTACTTTAATGTTCCTTGCAAGCAGCCAATCAGATGGCCTGATAGAACTCGCTGCGTACAGGCTGAGGTGACTATATAGATTTAAATAGTTTCAGGGGCCAGCGAACTGCAGTTTTCTCTCTCTCTCTCTCTCGTTTGCTCTTCAGTCTTGTTAGCGGTAGAGCGTCTGTGTGAGTGTATATATATACAGTCGCCCACTGACCCGTTATCTGTCACTGGTTCGCAGTGAAGCGCTGCTCACTATCTCTCTCACTCTCCGTCTGCTCACAGACTCACTCTGTTTCGCTCGCTCACACATCCACACTCTGATAAAAAGGTGAGAGTATTTGCTATCAGCCTATAGCTATCTGAAATAGATAATTAAAAGTGCAACTTTTCTAATTGTTAAAAACACGAGCTAATTATTATTAGAAGTGAGTGCGTGTTGTCATTGCTGTCTTACGCCTCAATACAGAGGTGTCGTGTCATCTCTGTCTTACCTCCAGTATCATCATACAGTAAACACTGGTCTATCGTTAATTTACAATTGCTTGACCCGAGTGGCAGTTCAGCATCTACACACAATGGAATGACAAATACGATACGTCAACCTGTTATTATCATGTTGATGGTGTGACTGTGTTACGCTGTTAAGCTCATCTTCAACTAAAGTTCAAGCAGTCAGATTGAATCAGAACATCTTGTCTGATGAGTGAGCTGCTCATTCAGTCTTTGCCCGATGTAGGCTGACGCTGTGCTCTGCCAATTCTATTCTTTGGCTGTCAATGTTCAAGGATAGAGGCAGCGGCACTATTTGAGTCAGAAGGCAGTTGTTGTCAACATATTTTCATGTTTTATTGACGTGTCACAAGCCAAGGATCAAAGTTTGCACATGATTCAGGTTGTCGAGGGGCCCTAAACTAACTCCACTCTTATTGGCAGGTTACAGACCCCTCTGGAGATTGTCACAGCCCGTGGTGAGATTTTCACAGAGTACGACTCAACTGATTATTGCATGGCGCAGATCGCTGCCGCTGCCGCGCCAACCTCACACAGATACAACGAACTGGAGGCAACAATGGAATTCTACGGCAGCATTCCACATTTGAATTCTTTCCTCTCGCCAAACAGTCAGGCAGCCTACCCATCATTCCAGGTCTGTAGTCATCATCCATGATACGATTAGTCCCAGTGCCAGCTCTCTGTTCTAATGTACGATGCGACTGTCATCAAGAGCTGGGCTTCTCGGTTTGATGGACGGATCCACATGTCTAACATCCTATAAATCTGCCCATTCCAACAAGCTGTAGAATTTTCAAACAAACCGAAATTTTTGATTACTAAACAGAGCAGCTAGCATAGGGTGACCTCATGACCTGGCAGCCCATCAGTTGACGCAATACTGCCCAAATGACTAAAGCACATTCAACAAGTGGTCTTCAACTCGGCACCTCTGGCCTACCTTTCACTGCTCACTATATCTAGCTTAGTTCAGTAGTTGGAGTGGAGAGGCCATAAGCTTCATTGCGATGCTCTCATTACTCTTAGGGGTATAATCGCCTCTTGTCTCCGAAAAATCAGGTATATATTCGTCAGGTATCGGTTCTGTACATCTATGAGGATTGTTTTAGACGTACCAGCCTACTCCTTACGACTTCAACGCCAATGGATATCTGTCAAACTCTCCATTCAACACATCCATGTCTAGTAAGGCAATGTCTGGCCACTCATACAGCCAAGCGGGCAGCCACCAGCAGACAGCCACTTGGAACCAACCAGTAACACAGGGTATGTACCGCTATTGATCACAGCCTTCCAAGCATCGCAGTATATTTCTTGTTAGTCACCTGGTAGGAGGAGGGGGATGGTAAGAGAGACGATCTGTTTGCTGAGCAGAAGCCTCCATTTGTTCATGGTATTACTTATGGGTGTATTTGGTGATTCAAGCTTTCTTATCAAGCCTTAGCGTTGTTTACCTACGCGCCATGTCTCTGGCGCTCCGTCTACAACCTGTTCTCTTATCAGCGCCCGTGCAACGCTCAAAAAGATGGAAAATAATGGAGATTTACCTGGCCCGATTGATACTGATCCATTACTGCTTAGCGCTGACCTACTGGTTTCACATTACAGCGGGTAGTTATCCCCCTCCGGCTCACGCAGTTCCCATGACAACCTCCGATGGCAGCGGCAGTTACGAGGCTCCACCATTCAATAACGGAGGCTTGTACGAGTACGCTGACCACAATAGCTGGAATTACAGTAACGCCAGCGGAGATATGGGCCAGCCGTCACCAGAAACAATCGGGGCTTCAGGTAAACTCTAGAAGTCTCCATCACCATCAGCTGACTACGCTGCCTTTGGCCGTGACCTTTGATTGTACCCCAGCTCACAATGCTGATTGTTTGCTTGTTTATTTCTGAGTCATCAGTCAAACTCAGTGTGCACTAAATGTTAGCATTTAAAATCACTCAGTGGCAGTCGTTTGGCTCTCAGTCATCACTGTGCTGCCAGATCTGGTACCCAGTATTGCTGGCAAGATTGGTTGGGTCAGCACAGGTTGGTCAAGAGCTGACTGACAACCAGGTACTACTACTGAAACGGAACTACTAAAACATTTCAGAACACAGCAACGATGTGTTACAATCATCTCAACTGAGTTGATGAAAACTTTGACAGCGCTGCTGAAATCAAAACAAGACATCAGGTGCGGTGTCGTAAATGCCAGAGAGCAGAGTGCACGCTTCCACCAGCCTCAAACTCAAATAAAAATCCCATTACGTCTCAACAGTCAACTGAGGGCGATGTGACAAAAAATGTAATTGCAGCCAGTGACTTGACCAGCGACTTTACCATCTCTGTGGTCTCCTCTGACCAGGAGGCTGCCAGCTGATGAAAATATCTGAACCTCTAATTTACCTGGAAACCAGCCTTCTACAAACATAGTCAGCATACCAAAAGTGCAGCGCAAGGCAATGCATGTTTTTGTGGTGCCAGTGCGGTGTCACTAGCCTCAACAAGAACTGGCAGGCAGTTGGACGGACGACACGCGTCTCTCATTACTGCCCTCTGCTGCTGACTGCACTAACAGTTGCTTCGTTCATTCTAGGGATGGAGCCAGACTACTACGCAGATGGGAGAGAGTGTGTGAACTGTGGCTCTATATCCACGCCTCTCTGGCGCCGAGACGGGACAGGGCACTACCTCTGCAATGCCTGCGGTCTCTACCACACTGTCAACGGGCAGAATCGGCCGCTCATGAAAAGCTCCCAGCGCAGATTGGTAAGTGTTCACTAGAGACTCGTCAGTAAGTAAATGGAGATGACACACGACTGTACATGTCACAGATCTACATGTATAGACAAGCATGCTCCCATTGTTTATCAACTTGTTCATACCAGCCTGTTGGGGCTATGTCCATTTTGGCTGCCTGGATCGTAAGCCGACTTATGTTTGGTCTCATGTGGTCGGAGAATGCCAAGGCATCATGGTCATCACATGACTTGTCATGCCCATTGTCGCAATGAAACATAGCAACAGCAACTACAACTTAGCTGCCTCTATCTATCACCTAGTCCTCATGGCTCGCCTCTGTCACACTTTGCTCTGTCACACTCTGCTCTGTCACATGAACAACTTTGGCTTGATTGCAGTCAGCGTCACGACGTCACGGAGCGTCTTGCGCCAATTGTCACACGACGACAACCACTCTCTGGAGGAGAGACAATGAGGGTCAGCCAGTATGCAATGCCTGTGGACTGTACTACAAGCTACATAATGTGAGAACCATAACAACCCATCACTGCGTCTCCTGTTCTTCTACTATATCATTACATCTGTCCTCATTTCATCCCTGCAAAACCACAAAATCCTTGCCGATTTCCTCTCATTTCTTCACTAACTCACCCTCCCACCCATCCAGCCTGTCCCTCACTCCTGTACTTTTTGTTTCCCTGCGGTTTCAATTTCCGGCTACTCCTGCTGTCTTCCCACAGTCTACTGATTTCCTGGACTTTCTTCCTTCACAGCATAATTCAATATGGCCGGCTAGGCTATTGAGAAAGTTTTTAGAGCATCGTGATTCCACACATAGCAATCTAGTTCATCAAGCATAACATAGTTACTTCCTGGTTTGTAGATACAGATCTATATAGCATGATACACATATAGGCGTGACTCACCATCCCTTTCAAACACAACTATTGCTAGTGGCATGTCATTGTCATTTCTCATCTTGTTTACACGGTTTCCTGTGTCTCACAACAGGTCAACAGGCCGTTAACAATGAAGAAAGAGGGTATACAGACGAGAAAGCGGAAACCCAAAACTACTAACAAGGAGAAGACAACTAGTAAGTATTAGCCATATCCGTATCCAACTGTGGACTTGGATCATGTACACTGATGGTCTAATTAATGGTGGATTCAACAATGATTGTAGAGACAAAGAGCAGCAACAGTAACACTGTACAGTCAGCTAGCAGCCACCTTGTGAGTTCGATGATTGAAAACATCAGGAAACCTGCTCTCAGTGTCGACGACCGATCAAATAACAGCCAGGCTTCGCTGAAATCAAACAACAACACGTAAGGAAGCTCCGCCCGTTATATACCCTTACCGTTCTAAATCAAAATGGCCGTCTGCTAACTAACTGGTCGTTTCTTTGTAGTAACTCAAAGCTTTCATTATCATCACCCGCCACGTCGGTTGACAATGGCACGTCGTATGGTCCGACTAGTATCAGCAGTGATTGTAGTACTGCCTACTCAGCACTCACACATTACACTACCTGATCCTCTGGGAAAACTCAAATCTCTAGATAATCATTAACTCCACCTTCGTCAGCCAATAAACAGTGTTTCAAAAACTGTGGCTGACTTGGTAAGGTGGAAGCAACTCGCTCACGCAGCGGAACTTCATTAGGATGAAAGAGAAGATAACTCCAAAGCCTCTAACGACCTAACGAACTGATGGATGAGCCATTGCTCGGTCACTCTGTCGTTTATACGCAATTACTGTTGATTTATTGTTTTACGTACAATCATTCCCTCTGGATATTGTTTCATTTTCTTTTGTTTAACATCTTTATACCGTATCACAATCATCTTTTTCTCTACCCACAGTATGTATCCGACGTTGTCGAGTTGGTTTATTTATTAAATCTTACCTGAGCACATCTGCTTTGACGTCAATTATTTAATAAACTCACATTATCGTCTGCAAAAAACTACCGCCGAACGAAATGAAGCTCAGCTAATCGCGCTCGATCAATTTGCTTAGTTGTTGTTGAAAGTAAAAAACTACCATTGCATATTGTTAGCTTCGCCGAGTGGTCGGGTTCTGTCAACACCCAAAAAAGTGACCCTCAAATATATTAATAACATAACTGTTTGATATGGAGTTTGAACACCAGCGCGACAGTGATAACATTCGTTACACAGCAAACCGAGCGAGAGATAACGCGTCCAGCTAGCTCTCACAAAACGGCTGCGTCCCACCCCCCTCTCTACTTCAGCACTTTTGGCTGCTGGCGTGAGCGGTGTGAGGTACGATTTGGGGTGAGACATGGTTTAGAGGTGTCAGACAGAAATCTTCTGCAACCACTAGTTGGCTGTGAACGAGTGTGACAGGCTAGAAGTACCTTAATCACACGATAATCGACCAGAAGTGGTAAGTTGGTTTCTGATAAATCTTTATCTCATTTTTCTATTAATGATAGTAGAGAGCATGTAGTTGAAATGGAGCCGTCTCTCATATGCATGGCAGGATCTTATCGACGTGCTTACAGTTATCTTTTATTTGGGTTGCTCTCGTCGGAATCAGACAAAAACACGACAATACAGAAATGGGAGAAGGCTTGTAATTGCTAGTCGAAGCAGCTAGCTGTCAGACATGTGTCGAAACGTTACATTATTGGGAGACGGTTTGAGTTGAGGGTATAGGTGAATACTATGCAGTTGACCAGGATGAGGGATCTGGTAAGGTTTACTGCTGACGCTGAGTTTCATACTGACTCTCTGCTCATGGTGCGTGTGGTGCGGTGTTCAGCTGGACAGAAATAATGACGCGCGATACATACGCTGTCAAAATAACGCATATCTGAGTTGGTATTACATTTGGGCATTCATCGTTTCGACCAGCTCTGCTCACATTGCCATGGTAAGTACATGAGTCTACGCCTACTAGTTCCGTCTTACTGGAATCTTTGAATAATTTTATGCGACGTATTTTGAGTGATCTGGTTTTATTGAAGCGATGTCTGACGATCAGAAGATGCCGGTTGAGGCGGTGACTCAACAAGAGCAGCAGACGTCTACGATGGGCGAGGACGAGCAGAGAGCCACAGCCGACATAACTCACGCCACCCTGAACCCTGCTCAGCCCACTCAACAAGCGTTGTACCCCAGTCAGCCACAAGAGGGCGCTCCCAGCTACAACAGCAGAGGAGAGCTGCCTCCGGTGGAAGTAGAGAATTATTTCCATAGCATCGAGCGATCGAGTCAGCCGACGGGTGGGGTGGTGCCGCAGGCGTTGATGAACTATGATGACCACAGCAGCATTGTCACACTAGCAGGAACTCAGCCGAGCTCGTTTTACACCAAGACAGCTGCCTACCCAAACCCCGCTGACGTTTACAAGACGGGCAGTATGTTCGCCCCAACGACCACACCGCTCCTCTCGCACGCCTACACCAGGTAGTCCTCAACTGTACTTCCATGTATCGTTGTACCAAAATCAGCTCATGAACGTCCGCCATTCGTATTGATAGAGTGAATCCCTGGGACGCCGCCTATGGTTCATCAATGGGGTTGGGTTATTCCCTGCCAGGAGCTCAGATGGCGCAGTACCCAGGCTACATGCTGGACAATGGCGGTTCGTGGCCGGCCAGCTACCCTATGGCTGGTTTCACACCCAGCACCCAAGAGATTCGCCGTCACCTGGACAATGGTGCTGAAAGTGAGTTGTGTGCGTGCTAGCGGGGGGGGGCCGCAAGGGCGGGCGGGAGAGCGCGGCAGAG
>ERZ1740065.587-NODE-587-length-19999-cov-12.699509_pt1 | contig 19999 bp, 15 predicted proteins | sample MGYA00581738_ERZ1740065 | MGnify/ENA primary metagenome ERZ1740065 (study PRJEB43018, sample SAMN04849749) | marine metagenome | isolation source: floating plastic debris | place: Pacific Ocean | collected 2008-09-01 | study: EMG produced TPA metagenomics...
CATATCACTACATATCACTACATATCACTACATATCACTACATATCACTACATATCACTACATATTGCTACATATCACCACATATTGCTACATATCACGACTCTATTGATGAATCTAATGGCATTGCTCTGCATTTTAATTTTAAATTCGTTCAAACTTTTATTCTACATATGCAACCGACTTCTCCTTCACCATGCGAATAAACTGTCTAATGGATAATTAGTAGATGAACTAAGTAATGACCCCTATAGCTGCAGTATGATGATGACTGCTTTGGGTATCGCTTCTACAGATTTTTGTACTTTGGCAACTTGATTCAGGCGTTGACAAAATATGCACGCTGCTGAATACAACGAACACACTAGTGTGCATTCACTGTATCCCTTCTTAAATGGTAATTGATCTAGCAGCTTTTCCAAGCATATGCATAAGCAGCATTTAATTTTTCCTCAGGTTTTGGTAACAAAGTACGCGCTACTATTTGAGCTGTTGAACAGTACCTGTGGAGCTAGATAACTCCTTCATTCACTTACATGCAATAAAGTTTCATGACTGAATTCTGTACAAAAGCATACTGGGCAGGGTTATCAGCCTCGATCCAGGAAAAATCTTTACAGCAGCTTTCAGGAACTCATCAAGAAAAATCATCATCACAAATTGCTCAGAATCGCCATATTATTACCACATATTTTACATGTCCAGCATCAAGAACTGGTTTTTAGTTCATTATGGTGATAGATGGACGCACATTGCTTATGTATGTTATCATGTTACCAAGGCAGGTAAGTGATATTATCCAAAATCCAAACTGAAAGTCAAAATCTGAGTGCGTCAAAGAAAATCCTTATGCTACATGAAATCCGTCCTTTCATCCTTATAAAAGCTCAAAATCCGAACGGTAAGGATTGAATCCTAATAGTTGAGATCCCTGATACTGGTTAGTAGTGAATTTTAGGTTGGCAGGCCTGCCTATGAACTTATAGGCCTACCTCAGGGCCGCCTAAAGCCCACATATGGGGATTCTTAGAAGTACCTAAGGAGTTCTAAGCAATCAGCGGTGTTCTTGGGTCCTATTCATCAGGCGTTCTTCTGCTATTTCAGGCGTCCCTCTGATCGTATAGGGAACCAATACGTGTTAATTCTGAGAACGTGTTCCTACCTTTTCTAACGACGCTATACACCCATTATTATATATTCGGCAGACACTCATTGATATCCCACCATGGTTAGTGGAAAACGATGAACGCTATATGGGTCAACAGCTACACTCTCAGAGACACTCAGTATCAACTTGCCAAAGCGTATGTATGTTTGCTTTATACTGGCTGGTCTTCCAAATTTGTAGCATTTTTAATCAAAGTCAAAGACATAATGTCTTCTTGCGTCGATGAAAGACCGAAATAGTTGTACGATATGAGATTCGATACTTTCACTGCTATTCTGTCGTACAATAGTGAGTTGGAAGGGGCAAATAAATTCTACTCTTTCATATCCTGAAAAATATTTCAAAACGGATGTCTAGATTTTGGGATATAGGCAAACCAGAGATATATGGCTAAACGAAGGTGTGATGGGAGTTGTGTTCTTAAAAGACGATTCTTTACCTATTGAGCTTTTTTTTTACTGAATCCAAGTCTGAAATAATATTGTAAAACGAGCATCTAGGTTCTGAGATCTAAGTAAGTTAAGTCATATCATTCAAGACACCAGCCGTTGTGAATGTCTTCGATATGAATGCGTTTTTCTTGACCAATAAATGACGTAGATGTCAGGACCTAGACATTTCGTTTTCGAATCTGATTTCATATTCTGAAAGAGTAGAATTTATTCACCCCTTCCAACTCACTATTGTTCGACAGAATAGCAGTGAAAGTATCGAATCTCATATCGTACAACTATTTCGGTCTTTCATCGACGCAAGAAGACATTATGTCTTTGACTTTGATTAAAAATGCTACAAATTTGGAAGACCAGCCAGTATAAAGCAAACATACATACGCTTTGGCAAGTTGATACTGAGTGTCTCTGAGAGTGTAGCTGTTGACCCATATAGCGTTCATCGTTTTCCACTAACCATGGTGGGATATCAATGAGTGTCTGCCGAATATATAATAATGGGTGTATAGCGTCGTTAGAAAAGGTAGGAACACGTTCTCAGAATTAACACGTATTGGTTCCCTATACGATCAGAGGGACGCCTGAAATAGCAGAAGAACGCCTGATGAATAGGACCCAAGAACGCCGCTGATTGCTTAGAACTCCTTAGGTACTTCTAAGAATCACCCTATGTGGCCTTTAGACAGGCTTCTAAATTCATAGCTGGGCCGACGGACATGAGAAACATTACCACCGCATACTGTCCAGGGAATGTAGAAACGATATCAGCAAGGTGCAATGAGCATAATTGAAAATCATATCCCCAGAAGATGCCTGTTCAGGAGTTGTTTCATCCACACTGATAGTTTAATTCACCGTCACTATGTGGTAAAACACAAAAATATATGATGTAAAGCCTAGCAACTGCCAAAAGACTGCAGCTACTGATAACCAGAAACCTATGATCCAATTTGAGACGAGTTTTTTTCCAACACTCTTTGTACCTGATCAGCGATGAACTCAGGCCGCCGGAGTTTTGCAGCCACCACGGTGTTGTAGACATCAACCAGCTGATTGTGCTTCAGCTTCTCAACCGCATTGAGAAGGCAGGCAAACAGACCACATTTCGAGGCACCATCACTACAGCAATACAGGAGCTAGTTCAAATATTCATAGTATAATTCATAGGTAAGTAAGTAAGTAAAATATCTACATATGGAAAATTATGCAACATTTATAGATTGAATGAGTTGGTCCAGAGGCGCAACATCGGAAACGATGAGAATAATTGCCTTTGCAGCAGGGAACTCTTAACCACCCCACTATCTTGTCTAGAATGAAGAGTGGGTCATCAAGATTATGCCATGCTGTTGCCCGCACCCAGAAGAGGGCAATCTTTCAATAACAGAAATCTTTACAGAAAATAGTAACTTAGTTGTTTTCGGATGATCAGCCATATTTGTATAAATTTACATCAAACTAAATGAAAGGGAATAATTTGGATATAAGAAGAAAGTAACAGCCTTCCATCCTACTAGACTAGATGAACTTACAGGCAGGTGATGAGCAGTCGAGTGTTAGGGGTAACCGACGTCTCCTGGAGGATAGTTTGGTGTAGGGAGATGTAGCTGTCTGGAGATGAATGGGGATTCGGTGAATTCTTCAAACTCAGCAAAACGACGTTGGATGAGGCGCTCTGCAGGAATTGGAATATCAGCTATTAGTCTCTCCTCGTAGGTTTTGAAGCCATCAAAAAAATTCATAAAAATCTGATCAACAAACCGGGTCTCCAGATGGACTGATGATCATGTCGATTCTGTGGAATGCTCCTCTGTCTTCAGTGGACAGTCTCTCTATCTCATATCGGTTGGTGGCAACCTGACCTCCATCAGCCGAAGGGTAAAAGAGAACCTGCAACGTATAGGACTTGCTAGTTCAGTACTTGTGTTGATCCCAGTTAGTGTAGATCACTGAGAGACTTACCGGGCTCGGCTCCAGCTGCACAATGACAGAAATATTCTCTCCATAGCAAAGGTGCCAGAAATCCCAAATGCTGTCCCTCACAGGCAGCTGAGTAGCAATCATCTGATCCTTGATCCTGTGACTCTGAACAGAAATTTTACTATGCAGCAAATCAACATGCTCTCATCCAGGTTGCATTGATATTGCCTTCCATTCTTAATCAAGCTTGTCATATTGACACTGAGGAATCGTGTAGCTAAAGTGAAACTGAAAAAATTATGAATAAATTCATTGTGTAAGAAACGGTGTCTTGTTATTATGGAGTAAATGCTGATTAGATGACTGTTTCATTCCATGAAAACGAGACTACCTCACTGACTATCTCCCCTAAGTACACCATACCCTAACAGTCATAGTAGTAGTTGCGAAGTAATAACTATAATGTTCTACATCTCACATAGCGCAGTACTTGCTGCTGCAGGAGAAAGCAAAATCGTACTCAGTCTGACTGTGAGCAATTTTATTGGAGATGAATTATTATTATTATACCTAAGTTGATTAGTTACGTTTTACTTCATACTATATACTTTTCATAGTTTTAACCGAGTGCGAGAATCACACAGATGTAGAACCCGAGACAGGCAACCAAGAAAACCAAGGAAAATTAAGTTGTCACAATATTACTGCACAACCATGAAGACGAACAAAATGTAGGCTAAACAACATTCCTAGACAACAAAGACGATGAACTCAAGGCTGAGAAATCTACCGTAGGAAAGACTGTTGAGTAACACGAATACGACAGCGCCTATAAAGGGCGAGGACTCTGAAAAACAGAACTCTTTGGAGTCTAAGACGTATGACTGATAACATCAGTCCCGTTCAACGTCTCTCTTGATTTTTGAAGACACTTGACTGTCATTCATCTTCAATTCTTCTATCATGTAAGTTTTGTTGTATGCCTCCTCTGCTGGTTAATTAATCTAGTCTGTGTGATTCCAATAAAGTAATTATGCTTGTGTGCAGAAATCAACGGTTAGTGGTAATTGATTTAAATAGCAAAACAAATAGAACTCTAGTCATTGAGCTAAGGTCGCTGGGATTCAAAGTAGTTAGAGGCAATCTGATATGCTATGAAACCTAGTAATTTGGTGAGGTGAGAGTTGTATATATGGAGTACTACTAAGTTCCGAGTGTTAATTACGTTATTTGTGAACAGTAATTCATCAAACTAAGGTAGCTGAGAAAAACGGAGGTCAGAGATAATCTGACATGCTGTGAAACTTTACACTTTGGTGAGATGTAAGCTATAGAAGGCGTTAAGCTGACAGGCGGCTGACATTGCCCTAGCGGCAATGTTAACTGCCCTACCTACGTCACACTGACAACACATGCTAATTCAAACTAAGCGGGGACTTGTTACCTATTTTTCAATCACGCGTCAGTGCTTTGCCAAATACAAAAAGACAAAAACTGCCCCAAGAAACTGCTGCAAAAATGTTTTTTGATTGGATCAGCTGTTGATGAATCGCAACTTATATTCCACAAACAGACCATAGCTCAAATCTTTCTAGTAAAAATCGCTAGTGAAACGGTAGAGGGAAAGGGAGAGGCAGAGGCAGAGGCAGAAGCAGAGGCAGAAGCAGAGGCAGAGGCAGAGAGAGGAAGCCGCTGGACTATAGTTGACCTATCATCGAGAAAGCAACATTTAAAGCAAGAATAATCAATCTGTTGCACTGATCCACCGAGTGGAGCCGTATTTTACGTCATATCTGCAGATGTTATGCAGTCAGTATAGACATAGCTTTATCATACCTGGTATTCCTTATTCAACTGAGAAGAGATTGCCTCGTCTCTGAGTTTCCTCTCCAAGGTTTCCCATAGACTACTGAACTGGTCGGTCTGGAAGGCTTGCAGAAGAGCGTGGTGCAGGAACAAGAACTGAATCTGAAAATTAATTCCCATAACTACTTGAATGATTCCAGCTAAAAATTGTTATCCACATGTCATTATGTCATTCTACCTCTGTCTGCACCATGCTGGGTCTCCACCGCCTCATCATCTTCACACAGCTGCTCATCGACACAGATCCCGTCGCTGTTGCCTCATCCATCAGGTAGTCCAGGGCAATGAACGTACCTGTCCTGCCTACTCCGGCACTTAAAAATAGCATGCGGTAAGCGAGACATTGTCAGGCTGTGGCGGTTAACTATTTGATATGGACCTTCTACCTGCAGTGAACTATGGTCGGCTCCAGAGAATTGGCAGTAGTGAGCTTGAAGCTCGTGTAGAATGAGACAAAGCTGCTGGTCTCACTGGGCACATCATGATCGGGCCAGGCAAGGAAATGCAAGTGCTCAACGGTCATCTGCTGTCCATCCTAATAGCATTAATAAAAACAGAATGAAACAACCTAACTGGTCGTGTTTTCAATAAAATCACAGCCTCAGATCAGCTATGCCTGATCGATCATTTAGTTGAGGTATTAGCTATGGCGGACAGTCACCTTCTCTAGCAGTAGAGTAGTCATTGTATATCCAGGCCATGTTTTTACACACTGGTTTGTCACTGTTATGTCACCAAACACCAGTCGAGCTCTCTCCTTCTCCGGCCAGTATCTCTCACACTTGTTCTAACGGTAAGATTAATTATCAACGGTGACAGCGCAGCACGCAGAGGTGGACAAAAGGTTAAGAATATTATGCTAGTGATCATACCCGGCCCTCTTCAACCAGCTTGGTTACCATGACGATAGCTGCGGGAGACTGCTGCCAGATCATCAGTACAAAATCATCTACTGTTCTCGTCATTGGACCTGTGAGACAGTCATGAATGCTTTCCATAAGAAATTGTGAGTTCAGCCCTTCTGTTCCTCACTCTAATACTACTAACCCTGGGCTGCTATGTACTGCTGGAGTCGATGGTATCCGTCCATGTACGAGGCGTTGATGAAGTCTGTTTCAGAGTTGTCTTCTCGTTGTAACTTCACGCGATGCGAGTCAGCTGAAAGAGGTTAAAGTTTGATGTCATGAAATAATGCAATTTATCTATGAAAGATGGGTCAATCGGAGGTTTCACCTGGATACAATCCCTTGTACCGGCATTTACCCTTGTTCTCTGGTAATGCCGCTGCCGTCATCTCTGGTTTGGGGACATTTTGTACCTCCTGCAACAACAAACAAATTCTTGTGGGTGGCGAAAAGTGCTTGATGTTGTCTAGTAATGTTCTGCCATTTGCCTGTGATTCGGTTACATGTTGGTAAGTGCAGTCGATTTGGTGCTTCCTTAGAAGTGCTTGAAGTTGAGTTGCTAATTTAGCACATAAATATCCACCGAAAATTGACCTCCAGGCATACTTCAACATCAAACACTATGTTAAATAGACTCCAGCGCATAAACTGTCTTTGGATCTAAGTCTGAACAATCTATTTCTGGATACGTGTTTTTGCGCTGAAGCAGCTGATACCTTTTGAGGTAAATACAAGGGTCCTTCAATCTCAAGCTTTAGGTAATGCGCTTTGGGTAAGGATTGAGGTATTTTCATATTCCTGCGGTTGGTGTCGCTGCACTGCGCCGGCTTGTCTCTGCATGGCTTTTGGGGTGCTGGGTGCGTTGCACACGCAAACCGATAGTTAACGTGGCAGCAGGGCAAATCGCCAACAAGGTGTCCCTTTTGTTCATACTTTTCTTTCCTTCCTTTTGTTTTGTTCTCGCTGTATATCTCAACATTGTACTTTTTTCAGTTTCATAGATCATTGGGTCATTGGTAAATGTCATTACATAGTCTAGTGCCAAACGCAGTACCGCCACAATTGGATATCAGCATCGTTGGTGTGATGTGTATTCGCTGAAGCTATGGTGTTATAATGCATTAGTCAGTTGCATACCGACTTACTTGCCGTTCTGTGAGGGATACTGGTAGCTCAAGCCTCCGAGTCATAACCGCACCTGACTATGAGATGACATTTTTGGTATTGAACTCCAGTAAAGTAAGAGCCCAATGGGGGATAGGCTGAGAAGAAGCACTCTCTCTCTCTTTCAGCCTCCTCCTCTCTCTCTCTCTCTCTCACCGCATTTTACATTGGTAGCATTTTTAATCAATGTCACAGACATATTTTCTTCTTGTATCTATAAAAGATCGAAATAACTGTGCGATAGGATATTCGAAAAAAAGACTGTAGTCATATCGATGACATTCACAGCGGCTGTTTTCTTGGCAGATATAACTTCACTTATGTAGATCTCAGGACCTAGACGTATTTCTTAGAATCGGATTTCAGATTTTGATTCAGTAAACGATTTTATATATTCTGACACCATTGAAAAGCCCCATAATCAGAAAATCGTATTTTGAGAAGACAACTCCCATCACACCTTTATTTGACCGTAGGTATCTAGTTTGCCTATATCTCAGGATCGAGACATCTGTTATAAAATCTGATTTCAGATTATGAAGGAGAAGAATCCTTTCATCCCTTTCAACTCACTAGTGTACGAAAGAACATCATTAAAAACAAGAAATCTCATATCGCACAGTTATTTTGGTCTTTTATCGATGCAAGAAGAAAATATATCTGATACATTAATTAAAGATGCTACCAATTTAAAATGCAAGCCAGTATAAAGCAAACATGCATATATGTTGGCAAATTGGTGCATATTATCTTTGAGAGTGTAGCCGTTGGCCTATATAACCATCATGGCTTCCAGCTAACAATGGTGGGACGTCAATGAGTGTCTACCGAAAATATAAGAATTGGCGCCATACGATCTTAGAAAAGGTAGAAACAAGTTCTTAGACTTAAAGCCTATCTGTACCCTATGCAATCACAAGGACGCCTAACTAAGCAGAAGATCGCCTGATGAATAGGATCCAACAACGCATAAGTTCGCCTATGACTTCATAAAACTCCCTAAGTAGTTCTAAGAATCACCCTATGCGGGCCTTAGGCTGCCCTGAGGCAGGCCTATAAGTTCATAGGCGAGCCGACTGACCTAAGAATCATTACTACCCTGAACCTTAGCTGCGCACCTGAGCGGAGCAAATGTGTTCCACAAGCTGCCCTTCAGACAGCTGTCATGAATGCACCCTAAACTTTATAATTCCATGGAGAACCCTGCTCCTGGTGTATCACAAACACACCAACTGACTAATGGAACAGAGAAGACGTAAGGAGGATTGGACCAAGAAACCTTTGAGGCTGACACAGAAGCTGCCAGCTAGTAAGGGAAAGGCTGGCTCGTGTATTCTGACTGCATAATCTGCAGTTCAGTGATAGCGGATGCGGTTAATGTGGATGTGGGATGATTGCAGTCCTGATTTCTTCACATACTTACTACTTACCGACGAAAGAAGTTAGGAAATATTCATTGACTGATGCTAGGGCGCCAGCCATGGTACCTTGAATACGCCCTTGATGAGTCAAAGATGAACCAACCTGATAGAGGGATTTGATCTTTGTCTGCTGATCAGCAATGTACTGCCCTAAATCATTCATATTGATGGGTTCACCAGCGGCAAACAATTGGCTGCAGTGTCCACCTGAAACTTCAAGATCACATAGTTCACCTACAAGGGGGGTTAACTGCGAACACGACGAAGATTTATTAACATAGATGGAATGGCGTTATTATATAGCTGACACCGCTGGAAAAACTTTGTTAAAGCATATGAATAGATGCTGATCCGTTTAATGTTCAATCTAAGCGCAATATTTCCTGAAATAATTGAATTGAGGTGAGAAAATTAGCTGAACACCAGCGAAAGCATAGCAAGTGAGGACAAACACAGGCGCAACATAGGCGTAATATTGGCTTAAAACCAATGCATGATCCAGGCACGCCTATCGACAGAAGAGTAAAAAATGCAAAAATCATCTTATTAATAGCTTTATTTTGAAATCCACATTTACACCTTTTGACTGAGCAGGTCGTAGTAATCACCACTGTGGTCATCCTGGTCATTAAGTTCAACATGGTCAGATTTCTTCTTGCTGCCTATGGATTGCAGCCACCGCTTGCCCTTGTTTGTCCTAAAATAAACATGATCAATTAGCAATGACAGGTTTTTCATACCTGCTGCTTGGCTAGTCTTCTTATCGCAAATTGAGGGGCATTAAATCTTCTACAAATGGCATCCATGAATATCTCATAGCATATTTTGCAGGTGTTACCGAGACTGGGTAAACAATAAAATATACTGAAATTCTCATTTGGTGGCAATTTAATTTAGATAACATTCAACAGTGCTCCACTAGCCGAACTCCATTGTGACTATGAAAAACAGCTGATGTATAGCTTTCCATTTTTGATGGCAACCAAAAAATTTACAAGAGCTCTAAACCTAATGTTTCATAATGGAACTGAATGGATAAGTGAAATACAGTGAAGTAGTTTTCTGCAGGCAAACTGCTGGGAAATGAGTAAAAAGCTCTTGGAGTCAAAAATTTGAAAGGTTGTCTTCCTCAGCAGATGATCATGTACATGTGAGTGTGAATGTTGAGAAATGTCGATTGCGTGTGATATAAGTATGTATTACCTGCGCAGGATGAATATGGCTATCCCAACTAGCAGTGCCAGAGTGACAGTAGCTGATACTGTACTGACTATAGCTGCTTTGAACCCAGAATCTTCTGGACGTTGAGCTGGTATTTCCACTTAAAAGTTTAAGGAGGAGCAGTTAAGACTAAGCTCAATGAAAGATGAAATGCGTGCTGGTAAGATTAGTTTAAGATGGCTGAGCTAACCTGTGATTTCAGCCGCCTTTGTGTACTTGATGAAAGTAGAGTTTCCCTAAAACAAGTACTTACAGCTTCGAGAGAAAGGCTGATTATCTGAAGGGAGAAGCCGTTGCTATGCAGACATACGTCCAAGGTGACAGCCACACCAATGTACAAGGAGTAACTCTCTCCGTTTTCTAGCGCTGTATTCATGTACCCGTCGTAGACCTCTCCGTTTCCTAGTTGGAAGGTCATACCAGTATCTGTAACCCTGGACGCATTGATCTGAGCCGTGATGTAGCAGGCTAGGCTCATATTCTCGGCAGCGAAGTAGTCGGACAGGAGCTGATCTGTACACTCATACGGCAATTATCTCTTTTGTCTCTCAGCGATATGATTGCGATGGATTACAATCTGGTAAAAACTAGAAAGGCAGTGCAAAAGCTTTAGTCAAAAGAACTCCACTTGCACGCTGTGGTTCATTATCAATGACCTCGAACAACCTATTTCTCTCAAAACATCGAGTAGAGCAAATTCAGTGAGTGTACGGGATGTCATCTAAGGTGATTCAAAGCCAAAAATTCCTCTACTTCCTACACCAATATACATTTATTGCCGTTGAAAGAAATTTTGTCTGTGTTTCTGATGAATCCATGATATTTTACAACATGTTGAAATAGAAAATCTGGGAAAGACTAATGTTTATCTATGCGCTCTTTTTGGCGAGGGATCCATGTATACTTGAATTTATTCATCCACTGTGATGTAGAAAGAATAGTAGGAAATGATTGAATCTATGCTATGTGGTTCATATCTGTTGGTTCGCTTCCATAAGGTATAATAGCACTTCACCTGACATTCATGTCTTCTCTCTCAAGAACAGCTGGTTTTATAACAATGGGTACGAGTCCGTCTACTGTAGTTCCTCTACTCTGGACTCGTGGAACAGCTAGAACTACAAACATTACACGAGGAACTCAATATTGGAGACTAAGAATGGAAATTTAAAATTAAGGGTTCTTTGCACATTTGAATGTTGGCGGTATTCGCAGATTGATATTTTCTGAAAGACAAATGATGACTGTTATATGTCGCACTCATGATCTTAGGTGACGCCAGAGTCAAGATGGCCACGGTGCCGAATAAACGTGCTAATAATAATTTGTACTTGCAATCCTTTATATCGCTAGTAGTACGCACCTAGAAAGCTACAGCAAGCTCAGGAATACCCTTTAGCTTCATGACACAAAGCTGACAGAAGGAACATAACAATGACATGAAAATAAACGTCGATGGTTAAGATCAGCAAAATAAACAATAAATGCATGGGTTAAGGGGAAATTTCGCTTTTTTAAGTATTAGTTGTTGTGTTTAACTCAGACCTTTGATGAATGTGTAGGCAGAGACTGACTCTGGAGGACTGGATCCTGCCGAGTTGCTTGCGATGACAGCACACCAGATACGAGAGAGAGAATTGAATCCACAGACAGAGTCCTTTATCACCTCTTCATTGCCTCGGTAGTCAATAGTGTAGTTCTTGTCTACCTCAGACTTCTGATTTTCATAAGCACAGCCATACTATCAAACACGTGTTGAAGTATTTCACCATTTTACTTTGACCTTCACTCCAAAAACATGACCTGAGAATTGTTGTCTGTCAATGGTCTCGATGTGAATCTAAGATCTTTCTTCCTGCTTAAATATTTTGGATTTGTCTATGTGTTTAAAAAGTATTTCAGACCACGGTTCAAGAGATCTTCTGATATTATTCCAGACATGTCAAGTTTATAGGACCATTATAAGTACAAAACATCAGATGGTTGAGAGCACCACATACTTCCTATTTTAGGTAATGTGACTGAGTATTATGGCTTCACCACTCAGTTTCGTTAGCAGACCTAAATATTAGCCGGATATCAGTTACCCTGCTTATCTGTTCATCTTCTTTGTAACCATCTATTCCAAAGAATTGCACGTCCCTGTTTGAACATTATTTCTTTCTTCTTGAGTAACGATATTACCAAGATTGCCAAAATAGTGGTAGTGCAGGGAAATCAAAAGGGATTGGGCTCAGCATAGGTGGAGAATTTGTTGAAAATAACTCGAAAGATAACATCAGACCAAAAACCGCCACAAAAAACTGAAAGCCTAAATGGAGCTGAAAATACCAAACTGGCGCACCCACACTGAGTTCCATACCTTGTAATGCAGGAGAACTCCATTCTTGTCAGTCGGCGGTCGAATAGTCAGGAAGATACAGCTCGAGTTGCTCTCAGCTGACAGCTTTGGCCCATCGTACGGGGCTGCAACATTGTCAGTCACCACATATCGATGTACTATTGGCTTCAAAATGTTCTGATTATGGTAGCGGATTGATTTGATCACGTATAGTTTGGGGATCATATTGGTTTGCTGGTTTCACCAATAAAATCTTGTATTCACATAATGAATTGCTGCTTGCTTCCATTTTTGTCTTAGGGAAGGCCTATAAAGCTGGAATAATTAGCGGTAGAACTTTTTCACGTTTTCTCACTATGAGCGGAAAAGCGAGCAAAACTGTTATCACTTGTAGATGGAGTCCATTTAAAAAAAAGAAGATAAGTACCTAAAAACTGATAAGGAAACATTATCTATTACGTCACAATTATGCCTACGATCATCGGCGAAGTTTTCATTGACTATGAGACGACATCTCAGAAAGTTGTCATGATGCGATAACTTCGACAATTTTACCATTACTGATTTACTTCAAATCGCTATAATCACCCAATGTTTCTTCATGCTAAATTTTCCAATTTTGCGTTACTCTGTAAACTGTGGATAAACTACCGATAAATGCCCTAATTCTGGTCACCACTATTTCTTGTTTGAGAAAAAAATCCTCTCAAACTGACTACAAGTAATTAAGAAAACCTGTTACAAAGTATGTTTTACTAGCAAACCGAGCAAACATAGCGAAAATAGCAGACGTACGTCACATCAGCGATGCGCACTATTTGCCTAGGCCATTATGCCTAAACGAAATTGTACTCAGGGAATGACGCATACCGATTATTTCTCAACAGTGAACAGCCATATAACGTTTTGTTTGTGGCAATTTATCATCGTGCAGCTATAGTTTACCAAAATGCCAGCTCGCACTCACCGAGCTCTCTAGTTGTATGAGTCCGAGTTATCTTAGTCTCATATCCTCCACTGTTAACTGAAGTCAGTGTCACAGTGCAGTTAGAGTAAGGGTCAAGGTCAGATAGAGAGTAGCTGTTACTCTCTCGCCCAACGGTAACGTCCAGCCCTTTGCCGGTAAGTGTGTAACTGGTGATTGAGGCACAGTTGGGGGGTAGATACCTGACACAGAACAGTCTACTATTATAAGGGATGTATTGCAAAATAGTACATATGTTGTCAATAATGAAAATCAATAGTATGGTTTCTAGTGTAGTTAAGCTGGAATGCATAGTAGAAAAGCTGACTGAGAATTAAGCCAAGTCCAAGTGAAATTATTCGAAGACATTGCAGTTGCATCGAGCACTTCTATTTATGGAACCATACGTAATACATATTGGGAACACCAATTACCAGTTATTGCAGACGCTGGGTTGGCTTTTGTCATTATCCCGCGGATATGCATGCATGTGGCATGTGCGGGTGTGTACATAAATGCACAGAAATGTGCGCAAAAATCGAAAGGAGAATGATAAGAAGCACCGGGTCTTTACTCAACGCTGTATGGGTATTCAGCACAACTTTGATTGTCATCGATCAGTAAAAAGCTCCATAATAATTGAGCAATAATAGCGTAATCGCTAAATTAATCTGTATTATGACGATTAACCGCGGCGAAGTAATGGTTTTTTAGTACTTTCAACTGCATTTTCTCCTAATGTTTACCTATCTGTTCCTTATCTGCATGTCTTACCTGCCATGACAGTTGGAGTTCTACCCTTTCTCTGTTATCAACGCTCACAGCCTCGTCAGTGATATTCATACCAATACCTTTGGCTGCTGCATAAAGCATCATTTTTGCAACATACAACATCAGGGCGTAGCTGTGGGATGAAACGAATCGGATGAAAGACCTAAGCACTGAGGAATCACAACCGGTGGAGGAACCGGTGTTGATAACTAACCTGCACAGTGAGTTTGGATGCTGCCAGTAGAGTTGCTCTTGCCATCTCCTGCATCGTTGTAAGCTAATATATCACAGCTGACCAGCTGGTACGGTTTGTAACCGCACACCAGTGCACTGGAGGTCGATTCATCGACTGTTGTTGAATTCGAATTGGAAAGGCGGGTGTACTGGGAAGTGGAAATAGCAACTGATAAAAAGCAAGAATGCTGTACTCTAATCAGTTGCGCTGCTAATGTTGATCAATCGGCAAAAAAAATAAGCTAAAATGTGGCAACAGCTTTCCATTTGGCCAATAAGTTTAGTGACTTTATGTTGAGTGCAGCGTTGGTTAAGGTTATGATTCGTGGGGATATCATGTACTATAGATCAGGATCGGTGTACGCATGATTTTGTATGTACATTATATTACTAATATGTTATACAGAATAGGTTATGGATTATAAAAGGTGTGTCTGTGTCTTTGTCTATGATATTCCGATAAAAGCATTAGTGTACTGCCTTACAGACCATCAAAGTATTGCGAAATTATGAGGATGCAGACATAGGATTGAGTAATGACTTTGATCAAAAAATGCCAGCCAACTTTGACAGCTATAGGAAAGAGTAGTGTATAATCAGATATCCTTTGTGGCATGAATATGAAATAAAAAACTGCGACCATACATGAAGGATCAAATTGAAACTTGACGAGTTTATCACGGGTGAAAAATGGGGTATCAACCAGTGGCTTTGATACAAACCAAATGTAATTGTGGTAATTTTAGTGTGAAGCACGGCAAAACTGACAAATAGCTAACTAGTACACAGCATCAATACGTTCGCACTAGAAGCCACAGCCGCCGAATCTCCAGTATTTTCATGCGCTCAAGTAACCCATAGTTAAGGGCAATACTGATGTTATTGTTTCCTATTGCTCTCTTCATGAGGGATTAAATATAGCGCTACTCTGCTACTGTTTTAGCAGTGAATTCCAAGAACGATTAAATCTTCCGTAATATGGCCAGTCAGGTTGATAGATATGTGAACTACAGAGAGCTTAGCTTTATCTCAGCGTCAAAGGAAGTAAAGCACAGTTACGATCTTTGTCAGTATAAACTAGTGTCGATAGCTGATGTCGTCTCATTGAATCCTCGGTATCAAGGATTCTCTACGTGGGGGTTTGGAATCCTTGATGACAATGGGCAAAACAAATATTTCTGTATTTTCCAGGGGAGAAGAAACTGCTACAATTCAACCTATTATATTATAGTAGGTTGAGCTGTGATTACTAAGTTGTGAGTATCAACAACATACAAATTTCACCCACCCGATAGCCGCGGAGCCTGTTAGGGAATTGAGGTGCAGACCAGGTCAGTTGTACACAGGTAGAGTTTATGGCTGTCATTCCAGTAGCGCTGGGACCCAGCTGAGGCGCTGCAAAGATGATTATCACGTAGCACCGTCATGAAATCTATATCTCTGCTATCAGGTGCAGATGTACTCACGTAACTGATCAGATGTAACTGGATCAGAGACAGCTGGAGGAGACACCAGATCCTCGTTGTTTCTGGCTCTGATAGAGACAGCAAATGTCTCTTCGCTATCCACATAGAACGTAACACTGCGACTGCTCTATCGGTCTTCACTCCTTCCTGGTGCTTCCAGTAGGTAGGGGGCTGATTGGTGGAGACGGGCACAGTTTGATTTCTCCGGTACCTGCTCAACAGATAATGAGTTAGTTCTAATGACATTTCTGTCATCAAAGCGGGATCTGCATAAGCTGACACAAGTCAATCCCACTGAGAGCTGCTTATTATTGCTGACGGAAATCCTGGAACTGTGTCGCTGAATTAGAGACCTATCTTAGATGCATACAGGAGAATGCGACCAAGAATGATACCTGCTGATAGTCGAATGGGTCTACTGTTTAATACTTCCGTAACTACTTTTTCTCAATCAGCCCACCTTATTGACAGTATGTGAAGAATACATCGATGTTAAGTAATTATACTCCAACATTTGATTGAAAAATAAGTTCCAAGAATAAAATAGGAAACTCAAATCCACAAAAAAATGGCTAATAAGGCTATGCTTGCCCATGGAATTAGAGGAAAATATTGAAAGGCCAGTGAGATCTCGGTTTACTTCAAAAAATATCCCCACAATCATCAAGATCACGGAATCGATCAAAATGTACAGCTAGGAAATGTTTTTAGGTAGGCATGAGTTTGAACTGCAATACCTGCCATGTTGCGTTGTATTTCTACCTGATCCTCCCAGATTCCCTCTCTTTGCCGAGTTTGGTTATATTTATCTGACTCACAGTCATTGGTGCTATTAAGATCGCCAAAATGTTTTAGTGACAGCGTGAGACTTCTTCATCAATGCAAATCTCTCAGACAGTATATTCACCTTCACATTTAGTCCTGGCAGCAGGTGAAGTCGCGATCTGACTATCACCAGCGTCGTTGTAAGCCTTGATATCACACCGCACTTTCCTATATGGAGGATATCCACAGATTTTTCTGCTGGTTTTAGACTCTCCTGCTTCTTTCCAGGTAGACCGGTCACTGCATTTATACTGAAACAGAACAAAACTGATGCTGGTAAATGAGTTCCTGTCCACAGTCAATCATTGGTGAGCCAGAAAATGGTCTCCACTGTGCTGAGATGATGAACTCCTTGTCAATGTTCCTGAGATCATTTCATAATTAATTTCTGAAGCAAACTTCTTCAGATGGTCATTAACAGTTAATTCAGTGTTGCTAACCCTAAATGGCAAAACAACGTAGATTTCACTAATCTAAAAATAGAATCACTCCCTACTGACTTGAAACCCACTTTATGGTCTGTAATGCGTGTACAGCTGGTAGCTAAATGCAAATAATCAGTTTCCGTGGGCCTTTGGCAAACGCAGAAAGCAATTGAGTGACTGATTGGGTCATTTTCGCTGTCCCAGAAAGACGGGCTATTCATCATCCTGTGATCTGATCAGACCGTTTATTGAAACTGGAATTGTCACTTGAAGACGCCATTTCCCTATTTCTATCATAAGAAATTGGAAATTACAGATAGGCTATGTTTAATTTCTCAGTCTTACCGGCAAAATCAGTCAACTGACAAGGGCCAAACTATGACTTCCTCTTACAACTTAAGCATAGGTGCTGTGTAAACGTTTGCCTAAGTCTCTTCTGGATATTTGCGCTTGTGTAATATTGATTGGTGTCTCCAAATTGAAAACTAGGCATGTCAGCAAGACTACTGCATAAGTAGGAATAAATGCGTTCCAAACACGTCATCGAGTGCATCATCAGGTGATCATCACGTAAAGATGAGGACAGTGTGGATAGTTGACAGTTGTTGCATAGTGCTGCGGTTACCACAAAGTATTAGAATGGGCAGGTTGCTGCCACAGACGCGCACTCGCTATCTAATGGCAAACAGCAGCTGCCATGGCAGGCAGTAATGCAGATGGTCCTAGATGATCCAGTTGACATGTTGGCAGCTCACCAGGATCAGATTTACAGCAGCACCAATGGCAGCAGGAAGGACATCAGGAACAGCAGCAGACCAATGTACATGCTCAGTTCCTTCATGAGGCAGCTCTCAATCTCATGGCAAAAACTGTCACAGGGGTTGTTTGTCATCACACAACCAGCAAGTGGCTAGCAACCCGCTCATTCGTTGATCTCAGTTATTTCATAAAACTGATCTCAGATTCAACGATTTGATTATCTAATTAGTGACTTTAATATACACACACTAATCATCTCGGTTTTTTTCATTCTCCTGTCGATCTTCCCGCTTCTCCCGTGCCTATCCGCGCTTACTCCGGCTTACTCCCGCTTACTCCCGCTCATGCTGATGCACAAATATCGGCGGGAGAATGACAAAAGCCATTATCTCTTGTAAAAATTGACCTGCCAACATTCACAGCAGCAAGCAGGAATAATTGACACTGACTAGATGTCCTGTGTTATTTATCAATATCTCACAAGGGCTGTCCAGAGTCAGAGCCCACTGGATATTACATGCTTGTGCACTCAGAGGGGCCAGACATTATAGCGCAGGGTTTTTACAGCCAGTTAACGTACTTCCCAAATTCCATGACTCATCTCATTTGAGTGAGTTAGTGTCCGCCTGAGGAGCTGTGTTCGAGATCTAGTGAACACTCAATTTTTCCATTAGCCCTGTTTATATACAACCTTAGAGTTGACTCCACATTGACTCAATTGATTCAAACTGTTGAACCGTTCCAAAAGCAGAGCAGGCATTTTCTCTACTACGAATCACCTCTCAAATAGTAAATAAAGTGTTCTGGTCTGCTAATCCCCAACTCATGGCAGGGCTATAGCCCTGATATACCCCCTCCCCTGGGCGTAGACCGCCACTACAAAAAGCTCCTTCTGATAAAAAAGTATGGATCCTCCCTGAGCACAATTTTGACATTACATTTGATCACATTCATTTTAGTTAAATCACTCCCAACATAAACTCGTATCAGTGAACACTTCATTACCTAACTGGGGTGGATTGAGAGCAGTATTCACTAAGTGGCCCAAGGTGAATTTTAAGTGGAAGGATTCCGAGTGTGATTGTAGGTATGGAAGGCTGTTAGAGTTCCTGCAGACTACGCTATAACCATTCGCTGTTGTAATGAGGACATCGCTTAATTATGAAACCGAGTTCACTTCTGAGTAGTTTTTAGGTTACCTTGTAGCCAACAATTCCATTTGGGTAGTCTCCACTCTCCCAGCTCAGCCTCACACAATTTGAGCTCTTTGTCATCAGCTTTACATTCCTCAGTTGTTGGTATGGGGCTGTTGAAGTAGTATAAAACAGTAAAGAATGCCGTACTGTGATAAATATATCTTACAGGAGAACGTGTGCATGATTGGTGTGCACTGCAGTTACTCCTGAAGTCACCCCAGAGTATTTGTGTAGAGAGCTTAAAAATTTTCCATAAAACAAACATATTCGCTCATTTGATAGGACTGTAACCATAAATGTAGAATAAGATCTCCATCAGACATGCTTTATTGCATCTCCAATGCCAACTTCTACGCTGCATTCAGTTTTACAAAGCGAGCAGCAAAAGTTAATGATTTGGCAATAAACTTAGATTTGCACTCTTACGGAGTTCTGGAGCTGTGACTGTCTTTGTTCTCCAGGATGACAGCAGTCCATTGCTATTCCTTGACAGGATGGAGACTGTGAACGTCTCACTACTGTTGACACCGAATGTGACAGAATTAGATCTGTAATTATTGTCAATGAATCCTGGTGCCTTCAGACTGTATGGATTGTTGGGGTGGAATCCATTGCAGTTGGACGTCAGGGGGATCTGATAACGGACAAGAGACAACTATTAAGTAAAGTCAGCCTGATTATTCCGTCCGGCTAGGTACCACATTCATAATAAAATTTACAGTTCATACAGGATCGATAGCCAACTTGTTTTTGAGGTAAGACTTGAACACGGCCCAAAATTACCTTGACCCAAAGTTGCCACCTCTATTTTCAAACACCACCTGTTACAGAATTTACCACCAGTGAAACAGCAATCTCCTATCCCACTCAAAACTTACCACCTCATAATCTGCAAAGTTGTAGG